>Ga0070741_10003141_pt1 | contig 41845 bp, 77 predicted proteins | sample Coa_R1_4_FD_66440 | JGI IMG/M metagenome (GOLD analysis project Ga0070741, IMG submission 66440) | Surface soil microbial communities from Centralia Pennsylvania, which are recovering from an underground coalmine fire - Coalmine... | ecosystem: Environmental > Terrestrial > Soil > Unclassified ... | reverse complement strand
CTGGGGTCCGTGCCCTGGTGGGGGTGGAAGGGTGCCCCGGTTGGTTGGTGCGGGGCTGTTGGGGGCGGGGACGTAAGAGCAGCGCCAGGGGGCGGAGCGCGCCGGAGGCGGGGACGGCCGGGGCCGCGCGGTGTGTGGCGGGGGCGGGGAAAGTGCTGGTGGCGCGCTGTTTCGTGTTGCATTCACATCCCTAGTAGGGTAGAGTCCACTACAGGATGTAAGCAGAGACGCCAGGGGGGCGCGGGATGCACCAGGCAACGTCGCACAGGCTGCGCGAGAAGGCCACCGGCCGAGTCTTCTGGATTCAGCGCCGGGTGGGCTTCCGCGGTATCGAGTTCGACGCCGGCGGCGGATGGCGCGGCAGCGTCGGCGACGCCATCACCGCAGCGCGCAACAGTGGCGGGCTGACCTACGCACAGGCACAGGAGGCAGGACAGTGAGCGGATACGCGAGCAAGCGGGAGGCGTCATGAGGTCACTACTACGGACAGTCGCCAAGGCGGCCGGCGACATCGACTCCGGCGAATACGCCGTTGTTTGCCTCGGTGCAGGCGGGGCGCGATGGGCCGGTACTACCTTCTACGCCTCGGCGGCGTTCGGGATGGCAACCAAGCTGATTAACCGCGACGGCTGCAACGCCTACGTGGTGAAGCAGCACAGCGCAGGGCGCACGGTGTACCTATCGCCGGACACGATTCTCGGCACGGTCGCGCCTCCGGTGCCAGCAGGCCCGATGCCAACCGTCACCTACGACGGGAACACGTACAAGGTGCGCAGCCGCAAGACGGAGATCCCCGACCTTGGGGCGATGCCGCGCATGGCTGCACTTCAGTGGCTCTGCCGGGAGACGTACCGGCGCGGGTACAGCAAGGCGCCGAGCCCACTGGCCGGCCTGGCGGGGGCCATCGGCTTGACGGTGCGCTGACCCGGCGGCCGTGATGCTTCCCGCGCCCGGTACCCGCGCGGGGGGTGTCACGGCCAGCCGGGAGGGGCTGGCCACAACAACGAGGGGGAAACCAAGTCATGGCAGCAACGATCAGCACGGACAAAACCGGGGCTCTCACAGAGATCCTGGGCGCGGGCCTAGTGGATGGGCTCGCTGGACTGTTCGAGCAGATGGAATGGGCCGAGGACGAGATCGAGAAGGCGAAGCGGCGCCACCCGGACCGCGCGGACCTGATCTACCACAGTTTCAAGCTGCTCACGCCGACACGCGACCTGATGGGCACGGAGTTCGTTTACCGCTCGCATTGCCGGGAGCTGCTGGAGCGGGTGGCCGCCGGGCACGACACCCGGCCCGGGACGGCAGCCGAAGTGTGCATCGCCTGCTGCGACGCCAGCATGCTCGCGCCCCTGACCGAGACGGCCGCCGGGCTGTACGCCCGCATGTGGGGTGTAGCGTTCCCTGGCCGCCGTGACCAGTGGGCGGGTACCCGGGAGCACTACGAGGCGTTGCGGTCGTCGCTGATCGACGACCTGGAACGGGAGGCGCATCACAAGCTGGCGCAGTCTGACCGGCGCGTGACGGAGATCGACTGCAAGGGGCGCCACCACGGCGAGCCGGTGGACTGCACCGCGGCCGCCATCCTCGCCACCGGGCGTAAGCGCAAGCCTGCCGAGGTGGCCGAGCCTGAGCCCGCCGCGGGCGCGGCCGAGGAGCTTGGCGTCCTGTTCACCATGACCGGCGCCGCAGCCTGACGGGAGGCGCACAGTGAGCACGTCAAGCATGATGCAGGCGATCGAGCGGCAGGTACGGCGCGAGGCCGGGCTGGTGCATCTCCAGTACGTCGGCGAGATGCCCGGCACGCCGGCGGGCGACCTTGAGGTGGGCGACCGGCTGATGTGGAACGGCGGCGCTGTCTACACCGTGACCGCGATCCGTGAGGCGTCGGCGAAGTTCATCGAGATCACCGAGCGGGCCGAAGGTGGCAGCAACGCCGGGCGCGAGTACCAGCGGCGCCTGAAGAAAGACCGGCTGGTGGTGCGGGCGAAGCTGGGCGCGAGGTTCCAGCGGGCAGCGCCTATCGGCGCCCACGTCGCCCGCACCTTGGCTGAGATGGCCGGATCTTCGCAGGCCACGGGGTGAATAAGCTTCCACCCACACGCCTAGTAGGGTAGTGTTCATTACACAGCGGTCCCCGGGGGTGGTGACGCACCCCCAGGGACCACGGCCCCCCAACCGGAGGGCCGTGCAACCCGAAGCGGGAGGGCTTCAGGATGCAACACGAGACTAACGGCGCGGGGATTTTCCCGCTCACCCTGGGCACGCTGCCAGCAATGGCCGCGAGCGAGATAGACGCGAGGCTCGCCGAAGCGTTCACACGGGCCGCCGAACGGGCCGCCCGGCCGAAAACCCGCCAGGCGCGGGCCACCGCTACGGGCGTGTGGCACAGCTGGCCGGTGTTCCTGGCCAGGCACTACACGCGGGAAACCTGGGACGGGCTGCCCGGCCCGTGGCCGGTCAAGGTGGCGCTGTGCGCGGTCTGCCTGGCCATCCCCGGGCCGCAGGACGAAATTCTCCTGCTCGCGTTCACCCAGTTCTGCCGGGCACGGAAAGCCAGGAAGGCGGCGGCGGCATGAGCCTGCACCAGACGCCCGAGCAGCACCAGGCCGAGCCGCCCAGCGCGTGGGAAGTCACCAAGCGCGCCGAGCGGGCCTGGGACCTGCTGATAGGCGGCAGCGTGGCCGGGACCTTCCCCACACGCAAGGGCGCCGAGGAGGCTCGAACCAGCGGGCCACTGGTCGCGCTGTACGAGCGGGAGGGCCGCTGGTTCGCGGGGCAGACCCCCGCCGGCTGGCGCCCGTACGCCGATGTGGCGGCCGAGCAGGCACGCAATGCCAAGCGGCAGGCGGCGGCAGACGCGCACCGGGCGGAAAACCTGCCCCGGCTGATCGCGGCGCTGGCCGACTTCGCACTGTTCCCGCCGGAGGAGAACGTCACCGACAGCCCGTGCGCTGCCTGCTCGTTCCCGGTGCGGGCACACCACGGCGTGACGGCGCTGGGCAGCGACGAGTCCGGCACGTTCGCGGCTGTCCTGCACCGTGGCTGCGCTGGCGACATCCAGCGCGCACAGACGGCCGGTGCCCGGTGAACGGGGCTCTGCGGGAAGCCACCAAAGAAGCGAACGCCGCACTGCGCAAGGGGCGGCCAGTAGACACCACCACAGCGGAAGACAACGAGGGCACGAAATGAGCGCTCGCATGATGCCGGAGGCCATGGAGCCCGGAGAGGTCGCCATCGAGATCACGGGCAAGGTGGACGCTCAGGGGCGCGTGCAGTTCTTCGCCTACTGGCACGATGACGTCCGGTGGCGCGGCGGCGGCATGGTCGCCGGTCAGGTGTTCCTCTGTCGGCTCGGCGAGTTCACCCAGCGGTACACCTCGCGGGGCGAGCGGGTCACGTTCCTCAACCCCGAAGCGCGCCGGCAACTGGTTTACGGGCTGGAGCTCCTGCGCCGGGACGCCGTCGACAGCTTCATCAAGACCCGGCTGGCGCCGCACCAGAGGCGCGTGCGGGAGATCAGCGGCGAACTGGCCGCGCTGCGGGCGGCCGCCGCGCCGGACCGCCAGCCTTGTCACCACCCACTGACCGGCCGGAAAGACCGGCCGCACAAGAGAACGGGGAAACGGATGAACGGGACCACCGCACCCGCCAGCGATGTCAAGGCGGGCGACAAGATTGAGCACGACCTGATGCCGGCTTCGTCATGGACGTACAGGACACCCGGCCCTGCGAGACGGACGGCGCAAGGGAGCAGGTGCACGACGCCTACAAGATCACCGACCCGGCCGGGAACGAGGACTGGCTCTGCGCGTACGACGTGCACCCGGCCTGACCGGCTTTGCGTCGGGTGCGGCGCGCACCGCGCCCGGCCATGGAACGGCCAGACCAGGCAGTAACGGAGCGGGAGGGCTTCGCAATGACCACGATCACACTCACGGCAGGGCCACAGCAGGACGACGACGGGGAATGGTACTGCGGGACTTGTCTCGGGGACCTGCCCGGGGACGAGACATGCCAGGCGTGCGGGCCCGTGGACACGCCAGCACCACAGCCAGCGGCAGACAGGGACCCGGGCCCGGGCCTGCAGCCGCAGCCGGAGCCGGAGCCGGAGCCCGAGGAGACCGCCGGGCCCGCGGCGGCCGAGGCCGCCGTTGCGGTGCTGGCCGCGTCGGGCTGGCCGCCCTCGCTCGCAGCCGGCCCGCCCGCCGGTGCGCCCGAGGCCGGGCTGCGGCCCGACGACTTCGGCGGCATCCCGTCGATGGACCGGGTACCCGAACGGCCCATGATCCCCCTGGACCTCGGCGACATCCCCCTGGTCCTGCCCCGCGGGGACGCCGCGCTGCTGTACGGGAGAGGCGGGATCGGGAAAGGCCGGCTCACCCACGCCCTGATAGCCCAGGTCACCCAGGCCGGCGGGGATGTGGTCGGGGTGTGGCCGGAAGACACCCCCGAGCAACTCCGCGCCCGCATCGAGGCCGCCGGCGGGGACGCGCGGCGGGTGCACAACATGACCAAGCTCGGCGACGGCACCCGGTTCAAGCTGTCCGCCGACCAGACCCACGAGGGGCACATCTCGCTGCTGCGGGCGTTCATCAAATACCTGCGGGACCGGAAGGAGGACCCCCGCGACGTGCAGCTGGTACTTCTCGACCCGGTGACGGCGCTGGTCGGGTGGGGTTCGATCCAGACCGTCGCCGGTGCCCGCCGGTTCGTTGAGCCGATCCAGGATCTCGCCGACTTCGACAGCCCCGCCGTGCTGATCATCGGTCACCCCAACAAAGCGGGGAAACTCGCCGGGTCGGAAGGGCTGCGGGACGCGCTGCGGGTCATCTACGAGGTGACCGTCGACCCGGTCAACGCCGCCTACCGGGTGATCACGATGGAGAAAGGCAACGACCTTACCCAGGGCGCGGACGGGCTACGGTTCACGATCACGCCCGGGCCGGGTGGCCGCCCGCGGGTGGAGTGGGTGACGCGGGCCAGCATGGAGGCGAAACGGGGCGCGTGGCGTGACGCACTCGCCACCCGCCCCGCACCGGCGCCAGGGCCGCGGACGTTCGCCGCCGCGTGGGCGGCCAAGGCCCCCGGCAGGGAACCGGCCGCGCACAACCTCGGGCCGTGGCCGACCCTCGAAGACGCCCAGGGAGCCTGCCAGCACCGCGCCGGGCAGCCGCTGGTGTGGCGGGCCAGCACGACCCGGCCCGGTACCTGGGTGGCGGCCACCTACCCCGAGGGGCCCGCCGGGCCTGAAGTGTCCTATGCCGTCTCGGCCGTGTGAAAGGCAGCCAGCCATGACCACGTATGTGATCTGGGCGCCGGAAGGCACCCCCAGCCTGACCCTGCGGCAGATGCGGGACACCGCACCACGGGCTACCGTGCTCGAACCCGCGGCGGGCACGTTCAAGACGGACCGGGCCGCGCTGCTCGCACAGGCCGGCGCGGGGGTGACCGTGGTTATCCCCTCGGTGGTGTCGCTGTCCCGGTCAACCGCCGCTGACGCACTCGCCGCCGTGGGCCAGTTGGTTGCCGCCGGGTGTGAGGTGCGGTCGTTCGCCGGCGAGAGGTGGCTCACCGCCGGGCCGGGCACGCTGGCCGCGCTCGGCGAATGGGCCGCCGTGGCGGGAGGGGAGATTCAGCGGAACCGGATCCGCGACGGCATCGCCGCCCGCCGCGCCGCTGGCCTGCCCGTGGGTGGCGGGAAACCGGGCCGCCGGATGCCCCGCACGTGGTCGCGGAAGAAAGGCGGCAGTTCCGGGCAGGCTGAGACCTGACCGCGCACACAAGAGCAGCGCCCCACCGGGGTCCCAAAGCGGTGAGGCGCTGCGCTGGTTGGAGCCTCCCGCCGGGACGGGCGGGAGGCTCCCGTCTATAGGTGCAGGGGAACCGCGTGCCAAGCCAGGAAGCCGAGCACCACGAGCAGGCCGGGGGCGACGATCAGCCGCTCCGGGCGGGTATTGGTCGTGAATGCCAGCGGTGGCGGCCAGAGACGGTAATGGTGCAGGGTCAGCGGCCACGCGAGCGGGCAGCCTTCCCTCGTGGCCATATCGCCCACGATGTGCGAAGCCACGCCGACCGCGCACGCCACTGGGATCAAGGCCAGGCCCCAGCCCTGCTACGCCACCACGCCCCCGGCAGCGACGCCAGCCACATCCGCGTGGTGGCCGCCGAGGTGCAGCGCACGCAGCGCCGACGCTGCGGCTAGAGCGACAGTGAACGCCAGGCCGGCTCTGCCGGGGACCGTGGCCCGGTAGTGGCAGGCGGCCCAGGCGAGCACGGTGAAGACCGCGACACCGAGAGCGCTGTGACTGCCGTGCCGGTGGCCGCCCGAGACCTTCTGCACGACCCAGGCGAAGCCGTGCGACAGGAACCCTAGCGAGCGCGCGGCGGTCGAGTGGCACTGATCGAGATCCGGCACGGTGGCGAACCCGGCGGCGAGGACCGCGAGGGTTGCCGTGCTGGCCACCGGCAGGTGTTTAACGTACTCGCCTGCCGCTGCCCCGGCGGCGAGGCCGCTCAGCGCGTGTGTGTAGCCCTTCACCCTTGGCTCCCAACCACGTGCAGAGGGGGCACGGTCTCGTCATCGTCGCCGCGCTCGGCAAGAGCGATCCGCAGCGCCTCGGCTGCCTTCTCGGTACCGACGTGCAGATCGGTCTTGATGCGCGGCTGGGACACGTGCCCATAGGCGTCGAGCATGGCCCCGACATGCCTTGCCAGCTGGGCTGCGGTCATGCTCCGGGACTTGCTCGCGGGCAGCTTCAGGGCAACCCTGCGCCGGTCAGGTGGGCTTGCTTCGGGCACGCCCTCGGGCATGTCTGGCGGGTTGCCTGCGTCATGCTCCGGAGCATCCCCCGAGCTTGCTTCGGGCACCTCCTCGGACACGTCCCCGGACATGTCTTGGGACTGCTCCCAAGCATGCTTCACGGCTGCCGGATCCCACGGCGCGGGCGGCTCCAGATCAATGAGCGTGCCGGTCCCGAGCAGCGTCCCGATGTATGACAGGAGCAGGTCCCGGCGGTCCTTGCGGGTGGCCAGTTCGGCGTGCTCGTTCGCTGCAACGGTCAAGACGTCCACCCGGTAGCGGCGCCACTTCCGCATGGGGCGGCTGGCGCGCTTGGCTCGGACCACGGCGCGGGCGAGCTGGGCGATGCGCCACCGGGCGACCGCCTCGGCGTCGGCGACCTGCTCAAGGCTGCCCATCCCGAGGCGGGCCAGGAAGCGTTGCGCGATGGCGTGCCAGCGGCCTTCCTTGCCGGACTCCCGGCGGGCCGGGAGCAGCGACCGCTCCCACAGCCACGTTGCGAGCAGCGGCAGCGCCAGGCGGAACAGTGCCTCGGGGGCCGATGTGGTGGCGGTGGCGGAGAACGCCCCCGACATCACACTCACGACCCAGATAGCGATGCCTTCGGGGCCAGCCCCGCCGGTTTCGGCGATGTTCCGCCGGGCGCGGACGGCGCAGGTCAGGACGGTGATCTCTAGGATGCCGAACAGCAGCCACCGTTCCAGGCCGGAGAAGTGCAGCACCTCCCCGGCGAAGTGCCACATGCCTGTGGCGACAACGCCGCTGGTCAGGGACGCGGCGAGGAAGGTGAGCAGGGTGTCGGCTGCGTGCTTGCGCAGCGCCTTCCAGGTGACACGGGCGCCGAGGGCCAGCAGCGCTGCTAGTGCCACCAGGACGATCCCGGCGAGCACCTGGTCGCGAGCGCCAAGGGTGGCCACGGTTCTCAGTTCAGGGGGCATGACGCTCATCTTGGGCCGAATCCTTACCTTGTGGTCTCAGGCGCGCTTACGGAGCGGCGCCGCGTGTTGACAAACCGGATAGTCCTCGCGCACGCGCGCACGCGGGCACGCGCGCGGGTGCCCGTGTGCGGGTGCACACATGCGTGGACCGGCGAAACGGGCGGGACCGCTCCCCCGGGGGAGGGGTGGGCGCGGGGTCACCATGGCTGGCCGTCCCAGGTGAAGACCTGGCCGCCCAGATCCTCGTCGGCGATGGGCGGTCCCCCGGCCGCATACCCGAGCGAGACGCGGTAGGCCGCGGCGAGGGCGTCGTCCGGGGTGGCGTACGGCCGCTCATCGCCCCGCAATGTTCCGAGGCTCCCCCAGCCGGCATAGGTCCGCTCGGCGTTGCAGAACAGGTCGTAGCGGTAGCCGATTAGGTAGCCGCCCTCATCCGGTGCCGCCCATGCGGCGTAGAACGTGACGTAGATCGCGGACGCAGGCGCGGCGGGCGACCGGAACGTTAGCTCGAAAGCGTTGTTCCCGGCGTTGCCGTCATCCTCCACGGCGGCGGCATCAACGACCTCGGGGCCGCTTGAGAGCAGCCATGTCACGACCTGCGGTGCTGGGCGGCGTCTTGTGAAGATTCCCATCGGCCCTCACCGCCCCCCACCGATGACGCAGCGCGGGCAGTAGTAACCGGCCGTGTACATGTAGCCGCAGTCCGGGCAGTATTCGACCTCCACTGCGTCGTCGGTACCCCAGTTTGTGACGCCGCTGTCCGTGCCCACCACGTAGCCGTCGTCGTCGCTGCCGAGCACAGCCCCGTCCTGGTACAGGAGCGGGTGGTAGATATAGACCGGCTCGTCGTCTTCCGCACGGCGCTTGCTGAAGATCCCCATGGTCAGGCCCCCCTGGCTTCCGTAGTGGCGAAGACGCTGCCGTCCCAGTCGAAGATCTGCGGGTACCAGGCAGCCAAGTCCTCCGTTCCCGACGCGAGCAGGTCCGCGAGGTCGCGGGCCATCGAGTCAGCGCGGCCGGCCTCGAAGTAGGCGGTGTCCCAGGGGCTCGGCGCCCAGCCGGTATAGGACCAGCTGGGGTAAGCCTCGGAGGTGTACTGGTAGCGCAGGCCCGCGGTGTACTGCTCGTCCTCGGCAAAGGCCGCGTACGTGCAGACGGTGATCACCGCGCCTTCGGGGTGCTGCATCCCGAACGCCACCATGTGGGCGCTCTCGAACACCTGGCCGTCGTCGCCCATGTCGGCGTCTGGGCCGGTGAGCGGGATGCTGGTGCGCCTCAGCGGTGTCCATCCGCCTCGGGTGGCGGCCGGGCGGCGTCTCGTAAACAGTCCCATCGTCAGATCTCCTCTGCGTCGTTGATCGGCTCGCCGTCCCAGCCGGCGTATTCGCTGGGGTCTTCGGCGTCCTCGTTGGCGAACTGGACTGCGTACGCCTCAGCCTCCGCCGACGAGTTGAGCGCGGTTTCGTTGACGAGACCGGAGTCGGCCCACGCCAGCTCAAGGTCTGGGATGGACCACTTCACCTGCCGCAGCACGCCCCACTCATGGCTGCCCCACGCCGGGTACTGGACCGGGAAGTAGGAGATCGTGGTGAACCGGCCCGGCAAGGTGGGGTTCACCAGGCGCAGGCTGTAGGAGTAGCCGCTGTGGATGTCGCCGAGCTCGTCAGAGTCCAGGTACCCCTGCACGCCGGTGCCGTCCAGGTGCCAGCCCTGCGGGTCCGCTGCGGTGCGGCGCTTGCTGAAGAGCCCCATCACGCACCCTCCCAGCCGGCGGCGAACCACCCGGCGAAGCCTTCAGGTGCCCATGCGCCGATGTCCTCGCCACACTCCAAGGACCACTCGGCGTTCTCAAGCGCAGCCCGCTCGGCATACGTGGCGCTTGAGAACGGGCCGAGCATGCCGGCCACGCCGTCATAGTCGGTGTCCGACCAGACCTTCGTGCCATGCGGGTCGGATGGGTCCGAGCAGACCAGGAACTCGCACTCACGCCCGACCGCGTACCGGCGGCCGGCTTCCTCGGCGAAGTAGGTGAGCGTGATCAGGCAGCCGGGCGCCGCCGGGTTCACGAAGTGGACTCTGTACGCCGCGCCTAGCTGACTATCGGCGGCCGGGCCGCCGGTCGTGACTCCGCTGCCGTCCGGCTGCCAGCCCGTGGCGGGCACAGCCGGGGCCGCAGTGCGCTTGCTGAAGATGCCCATCACAATGTCTCCACTTCTCCGCAGGTGAGGCACTCGTAGGCGGCGCCCCAGTCCGAACTGACGTCGTCATAGTTGTGACAGCCGCAGGACGAGCAGGTGAAGCTGGGCTCGTGCGCGCAGGTGTTCGACTCGACGTCGAGCGCCCACCATGACCCCGACTCCCGGTGCCAGCCGATTGGGCTGTGGCAGGCCCCGCACTGGACCACGAGCATGGCGTCGGGCTTCTCCCACAACAGCACCCGGCAGCCGTCGCCCGCCTCAACGCGGAGGTAGGGCCCCTCAACAGAGAGCACGGTCGCCATCTCGCCGGTGCGGAAGTTGTAGGCGGTGTCCTTCGGGCCGAACACGTCCTCGGGCTCGCCGCGGCGTTTGGTGAACAGTCCCATTACGAATCTCCCCTTCGGATGTTGAGCACCACGATCAAGGCCGTCAGGCAGGCGATCCCCATGAGCGCCACGATCGGCCACGACGGGCCCGCTGATGCGGCCTGGTGCACCACCGTGACGTGGGTGATCGTCGGCCGGGGTGCCGGCCGGGGGGCCGCGTGGCCGGTGGCCGGGTGGTCGTGCCGGAAGTAGAGCACCGCGATCACGACGGCGGCGGCGGCGCAGGCGAGGCTGCCGAGGGTGCCGCCCCGGGTGACGTACACGGTCGTCGCGTCGGACCTGTCCAGGCGCCGGCCGATGAGCGCGACGACAGCGAACAGCACGAGGATCCCGGCCACCCAGTGCGCCCAGGTGTCATGCCAGAGGGCGTGCCAAGCTGCGTGCCCGATGCAGGCCTTCGAGGTCCAGCAAGTGACGTGCGACGGGCCCCGGTTGGGTTGCGCGCTGAGCAGTCGCATGGTGATCACTGGCCGCCACTCCCCTCGTCCTCGCCGCGCAGCGCAGCAAGCACACCCGGGAGGCCGTCAGGCCCGACCAGGACATCGCGGGCCTTGGAGCCCTCGGACGGGCCGACGATCTTGCGCCGTTCGAGCTCGTCCATCAGCCAGCCCGCCTTGGTGAACCCGACCCGGAGTTTGCGCTGAAGCATCGACGTGGAGCCGAACTGGGTGGAGACGATGATCTCGGCGGCCCGGGCGAGCAGTTCGGTGTCGCCCTTGCCCGCCGCCGGCGCGTCACCACCCGGGGGTGGGGGCGCGGGATCGGTTCCCCTCGGCGCGGACGGCGCCACGATCTCCACCTGGTCGAGAAGCACGCCACCCTGCTGCTTGCACCGCTCCACCACGTCGTCGATCTCCCGCTCGGACACGTACGCGCCCTGGATCCGCTCGGGCCGCATCGCCCCCGCGGGGAGGAACAGGCCGTCACCCTGGCCGATGAGCTTCTCCGCGCCCACCTGGTCGAGGATCACTTTGCTGTCGGTGCCGCTTGCGGTGGCGAACGCCAGCCGGGTCGGGATGTTGGCCTTGATCAGCCCGGTCACCACGTCCACGCTGGGCCGCTGGGTGGCGATGATCAGGTGGATTCCCGCGGCCCGGGCAAGCTGGGTGATCCGCACGATCGAGTCCTCGACGTCGCGGGCGGCGACCATCATCAGGTCGGCCAGCTCGTCGACGATCACCGCGAGGTACGGGTACGGCCTGGCCGGCGACCCGTCAGGCAGCCGGACACGCCCGGCGCGGGCGTTGATGTTGAAGTCGTCGATATGCCGGACCCCGGCCGCCTGCATCGCGGTGTAGCGGGCATCCATCTCGCTGACCACCCACGCCAGCCCCTCAGCCGCTTTGCGGGCGTCCGTGATGATCGGGGTGAGCAGGTGCGGCACACCCGCGTAGGCGGCCAGCTCGACCCGCTTGGGGTCGATCAGCATCAGCCGCACCTGGGCCGGGGTGGCGCGGGTCAGGATGGAGCAGATCGCGCAGTGGACGGCCGTCGACTTCCCCGCACCAGTCGCGCCGCCGAGCAGCCAATGGGGCATCTTGGCGAGGCTGGCAACCACCGGCTTTCCCTCGACGCTCTTGCCAAGGCCCATGATCAGCGGGTGCGTGTCTTTCGCCGCCACCGGGGAGCGGAGCACGTCGCCGAGGGTGACGGTTTCCCGCTCCGGGTTCGGGTACTCCAGGCCGACCGCCGACGTCCCCGGCGCAGGTGAGAGCATCCGCACGCCGTCCACGGCGCGCAGTGCCCGCGCGAAGTCCTTTTCCAGGCCGGTGATGGCCCGCACTCGCACACCCGGGGCGGGCTCGATCAGGTAGCGGGACACTGAGGGGCCGCGGACAACACCCAGAACGTCGGCGCGGACCTCGAAGTCGTCCAGCACGCCGGTGATGGCGGCGCGGGCCGGGTCGGAACCGTCGCCGCGTGTCTTCGGCCGGGCGCCGGCGGCGAGGACAGCCGCGCCGGGAGCCACGTAGTCGCTCTCCTTACCGGCCCCACTCTCGGCTGCGGGCTCGGCCGGGGGCTCGGGCTCGTCTTGCACGACCGGCGAGACGTACGGGCCCCGGCTGGTCACCTCGAGCGGTTCGGTGACCGGCTCAACCGCCCGGCCCGCGACAGTCTTGTGACCGCCGTGGGTGACCCGGTGCAGGTACAGGTGCGGCGCCGACACCCCCGCGGCGCCGAACGTCAGCAGCGCCGGGACGATGTACAGCGGGCCGGCGTGCCCCAGCGGGGACCAAGCGGTGGCCAGTAGCAGCCACAGCGACCCGGCCGCCCAGGTGAGGGTGGCGTGGACATTGCCGTGCTTGCGGGCCTTGCGGCGGAAGATCGCCCACGTGCCCACGCCGAGGCAGGCGAGGATGGCGAACGCGGCGGCGGGCAGGAAACCCGCGGCGGGCCGCACGGCGAACCGGGTGAAGCACGCGGCGGCGAACACCGCGACCATCCAGAGGTACGGGACCAGCAGGCCACGGTGCGCTGTCGCCAGCGAACGCAGCTGCCCCGGGGGGGCCTCGGCCTGGGCCTCTTCGGGCTCGGGCTCGGGCAGTTCGGGGGCTTCCCAGTGCCGTGCGGCTCGCATCGGTTACTTCCTCCTGCCAGCGGGGAGCGCCCTGCGGGCACCGGGAGTGGATGGGAGCGGCGGGACGCTGCCGCCGGGGCGGCCGCCGAACGAGGGGGTCTTCTTTCGGCTGCCTCGCAGTTTCATGCCGAGGATCAGCAGGCCGAGGATGACGGCCCCGCCGATGGCGAGGACTATCGTGCGGTGGTCGCCCGGGCCCGCCATCGCCGCCTGGGCGGCCTTCCCTGAGCTGATCCGGCCCACGGTGCCGCTGAACGCCTGGCTTGCCTCCATCGGGTTGAGCAGGCCCCGCTTGGCGATGGTGCCGAGGCTGCCGAAGAACAGCACCAGCGTGGTCCCGAACACCGCTGAGATCAGCGGCGTGAGGACCGGGTGGTGCTTGTGCCTGCGGACCACCTGGAACCAGAAGCAGATCCCGCCGACGACGGTGGTCGCCGCCAGGAACCCCAGGGCCAGGTCGGACTGCACCAGGGACGCGAGGGCGTCGGACCAGACGGTCAGCCCGATGGTGGTCAGGAACGCGGCGAGCCCGATGAGGAGGGCCTGGAAGCGGGGCATCTTCTCGTGGTGCCAGAACGTGACGCCACCCGCGCCGACGACCAGCGCCAGCAGGAGCGCCGCCCCGTGTGCTGCGTGCATGATGATCTTCCTCTCAAAGGGTCAGACGACGAGCCAGATGATGGCGATGAGGAGCGGGACGAGCGGGGCGCAGATGAGCAGCGCGGAGAGCAGCCGGGCCTGCCGCTGGAACAGTGCGGCGCAGGCCAGGCAGAACGCGGCGGCCGGGTTGCCGACCAGGTGGTAGTACAGGAGGTTCTCGGTGTCCAGCCAGGAGCCCTCTTCGACGCCGGACTCGCGCCACCTGCGGTCTCGGGTCCACTGCGCCTGCTGCTCGACGGTGGCCGGGGCGGAGTTACGCAGGCCCTTGACCACGTTGCCGTCGCGGCGCTTCAGGTCGGCGGCGCGCTGGCGGGCACCGCGGAACGCCTGCCCGACGAGCGCGCCCGCCTGGGCGGTGGCCGGGGCCTGGGCGGTGGGGAGGGGCACGACGTTGCCGCTGCCGCTCTCCGCCGGTGCGGTTTCTTCGGTGGCCTCGGGCTCGGTGTCGCCGTTGATGATCCGGCGCAGGCGCGGAATGTCGCCAGCCATCAGATGTCCTCTCCAAGGGTTTCGGCGCGGGCGGTGTCGAACGCGGCGAACAGGTCGGTGGGCTGCGGCATCCCGCGCAGCCGGCGGGGTGAGCGGTACTCGTGGACGGTGGCTGCGATCGCGAGGAGCTGGCCGGTGAGCACGGCGTCGAGCAGCGCGGCGTCGGCGGGGTGCCGGCGGCGCAGCTTCGCCGTCTCTGACCGGAGGCCGCGGATCGCCTCGGTCAGCGCGTCCGCGGTCCTGCCTTCGGTCAGGGCATCCCGGATGGCGGCCTCGTGCTCCGACGTGCGGATCGCCGCGCGGAGGGAGGTTCGTCTCGTGACCGCCATCTCGGGATTCCCTTCCTGGCTGATGGGTTTGGTTTGGGGCGGTGGATGGTCAGGAGCCGACTGCCCGGCGGATGCCAGCCAGGATCAGGCCGGCAATGAAGATGACCAGGCAGCCGGCGAAGACGACTTCGAGGACGCCGCCGTGCGCGGACATCTGGCTGATCTTCTGGCCGGCCTGCTGCAGGTACCAGGTGGCGGTGTGGCCGTGGTTCTTGGCGACGTCGAGGAAGTAGTCGGGCATGGATGGTTGCCCCCTTCGGTTAGCAGTCCGCGGAGAACGGCTTGGTTCCCCACCTGGATGCGGCGACAGCGCTGGCCACTGCCTGAGCGTTGTCACCAGCCCGCAGAGCGGCGAGGACGCCGCCGTACAGGCCGTTGTGCAAAGCCGTGCGGGTGGCCTTGAAGCCTTCGCGCCAGGACGGGTACGCCTGGACACCGACCGAGTTGATGGGCCACGAGCCCGGCTCGCGCTGGGTGGTGTTGAGCGGGTTCCCATCGGCGTCGTTGCCCCAGGCGCCGCCCTCTTCGTGCTCCCAGGCGACCATCGCGTTCATGTCGCACCCGGTCCGCGGCAGGTGGTCGTAGCGCAGGAACGCCCGCGCCCATGTGACCGGGGTGTAGGCGTGGCCGCTGGGAAGCGGGCCGTGGCCGTGGAAGCCAGCGGCGAGACCGGCCACGCCGCCGGGGCTTTGCAGGGCGAAGTAGGCCCCCACCCCCAGTGCGAGAAAGATGCCGGTGCCGCCGCTTCTGCGCTTGCTCACGGCAGCGTCACGCCCACACGGAGGCAGGCCACATGCAGCGTGCGTATGTCGGCGGGAGCCAGGATGCCAGCGGCCACGTCAGCACGCACCTGCCGGGCGATCGACGCAAGGGGTTCCGTGGCGTGCGCCTGGGTGTAGGCCAGTTGCGGGTCGTCGGGCACAACGGAACCGCCCCAGACGACCTGTGTTCCGCTGGCCATGACCTGGCAAGCGCCGACATCGGGGTCCGGCTGGTGCGAGTTGTGAAGGATGATTGCCGTTAGGGCGGTGGCTGCTGCGATGCCAACCGCCGTCACCGCGCGCATCACGCGGCCTTTCCGGAAGCCTGGGCGCACTCCTTCAGCAGGGCCGCCCAGTCCGGGCCGAGCCGGAGCGTGTGCCGGAACGACCGGGACGCCTCGTCGGAGGCGACGCTGCGGGCGATGGCCGCGAACTTCCGGCCCTCGGGGTTGGCCGCCATGTGCGAGGCCACGTTCCGCAGGGCCGCGTAGCCCGGGACGTTCAGGGAGCCACTGTGGGCCAGGTCCAGGGTGTGGCAAGCCGCACCCGGGGTCAGGCTGGACTGGCTCGCGGTGGACGGGTCAGCGGCGCCCTTGGCCATGCTGAACAGGAACAGCCCGCCTACCACGACGCCGATGATGAACAGGAACTTCATGGCCGGGGCACCTTGGGATGCGGATGGGCGGCCGCCGTGCTGCCCGGTGCGGGGACTGGCGCCTGGATCACATGGGTTCCGTACAGCACCTGGCTGGCCAGCAACAGGCCACCTATCACGACTGCGATGGGGATCAGGAATTTCACGGTTAGCTCCTTAGTGCCTTGAAGGCCGGGTGAACCCGACCGGGTTGGTGTCGCCGGGAGCGCCCAGCGGGCCATAGTGCGAGATGCGGATATTGGTCCCGGTCGCGTACGCCTCGACCATCAGGTGCTTGCGCGGGTTGATCACCAGCCCGACGTGGCCGGGGCTGACGTCCGAGCCGTCCGAGCCAGCAAAAAACGCTTCATCGCCAGCCTTGACCTGGGACGGCGGGACCTTCGTGCCCCAGTCCCACTGCTCGGCAGCGGTGCGTGGCTCGTGCACACCAGCGGAGGCGTACGCCATCTCGGTCAATCCCGAGCAGTCGTAGCCGCCCGGACCGGTGCCGCCCCAGATGTACGGTTTCCCGATCTGCGCCTCTGCGTAGCGGATCGCCACCCGGGCCGCATGGGTCGGGGCCTTCACGCTGTCCATGTGGACGCTGGGCAGATGGCCGCTGAAGGCGAAGTAGGCGCCGATACCCAGCGCGCTGAGCGTCCCGATGCCACTGGACTGGCGGCGGCTCATGCCGAGCACCTCGCAGCCGACTCCGCGAACTCGGCCAGCGCCGGCCAGATGAAGTCGTTGTCGCCCCAGTCCTTGGCGATCACGGCCACCTGCCACATCGAGCACAGCTCCGCGACCACGCCGCGGGAACACGACGGGCCGTAAACCTCCTCGATCTCCGGCACCGCCATGAAGTCGGCCGCCCACCGGAGCGTCACGCCGCCCTCCTTGGTGACCGCGTGCGCGTCACCGAACGGGTCCGGGGACACATGCCGCGGGGTGCGGTGCGCGATCACGGTCAGGCGGCTGGGCAGGTGGATCGCGTGCACCAGCGGGACCATCGCCTCGGGGACGAAGCCCTCCACGAACGCGCGCTGCTTGACGAACACGCCCTCGATCACGTCGGCGTCGGCGTGCTGCGCGGCGCGGGTGACGAATCCTGCCCGGTTGACCGCGGCGAGGGTGGCGCATTCGGTGCGCTGGGCGGTCAGTTCCGCCAGTTCGCTGAGGGAGCGGATGGGACGGGGGCGCAGGAGGCTGGCGATCATGACGCCGCCTTCCGGGCGGCCGTCCATGCCCGGCCGTGCTCCTCGGCTTGGACGCGCCGTGTCCGGATGGCGTCGGCAACGAGGTCGTTGATCCACGCCAGCGGGACGAACGGGGTTGTGCCGATCAGGACGGAGGGGAAGTCTCGCGACTTGATGCGCCGCTGCACGGTCTTGTCGCTGATGTTCAGCACGTGCGCGGCCTGGGCGATCTTCAGCAGAACGGGACCGCTGAGAACGGCCACGGCGGGCGGTGAAGCTCCCATCCGGTCCTCCGGTGTCGGTCTGGGGTGGACAACTGAGCCCAGTGTTAGCCAGATCGGAGGTCGAGTCAAGCAAATTTGAGAAAATTTGCTACAGTGAACGAGCCAGATGGGAGTTCCCCGGCCCGACGCTGGACGGCCGGGGAACATCTGGGCAAGACTGGGCCCACCCAACTGGCAGGAAGGACCCAGCAATGGAGAAGATCCAGGCAACGTGGCGTCGTTCAGCACCCGACGGCGGCCCCTGCGTCGGCGGCGACTGCGACACCGTGTACCCGCAGACCGTCCGCAACGGCCGGCCCGGCCGCATCGCCATCCTTGAGACCATCACCGGCGGCGAGCTCGCCCACCTCGAGCACCAGCCAGCCGCCCACGAGTCCGCTGTTTTCATCCCCGACGACGTGCGCGAGCACCTGGGGGGATGAGCATGGGCACGCCGGTCAGCGGCGAAGACTTCCGCCGGCTCCTCGACGGCTTCGAGGCGAGCTGGTTCAAGATGGAGACCCAGCCGGCCTACGCGATCGGTGCCGAACGCGACATGCTCGACCGCTTCCTCAGCGACGGCGAACTCCCGCCCCCCAGCGCGGTCGGCTGGTGGCAGGACTGGCTCAGCTTCGTATCCAGGCACACCGCGGCCGGGCGGGTTATCCAGCGGGTGCGTGTCCTGGATGAGCCCCCGACCGCCTACCAGCGGTTCCTGCTGGCCGGCAGCCACTGGCACGAGGAAGCCGGGGAGCAGGTCACCTACCTGCGCCGCGGCACAGCCGGGCGGCTCGGCCTGCTGCAGGGCTTCGACTGGTCGCTGTTCGACAACAGCACGGTCGTCGTCGCCCGGTTCACGGCGGCGGGGCAAGTGGCCGGCCACGAACTGATTACCGAACCGGAAGCCATAGCCCACTACCGCGCGATGCGGGACGTGGCGCTGCGGCACTCAGCACCAGCGGCAGCGATAGCCGCTGCCTGACAGAGAAGGGCATCCGCGTGCACCCTGCGGAAGAGATGCTCAGCCGCCCCGGCGGTCTTGCCGAACGCCTCTTTGGCATGCGCAAGGCCGCCGGGCTCGGTGTCGGCGAACTGGCCGAACGCCTCGGCTGGCCGACGCCGAAGGTGTCGAAGATCCAGCACGGGCGGCAGAAGCCGTCCGTCGATGAGGTCAGCGACTGGGCAGAAGCTTGCGGGCACCCGGAAGCCACGGCCGAACTGCTGGACCTGCTGGCCGAGGTCGAGACCGTGAGCTGGCGCTGGGACAAACGGATGTCCCGCGGCCTCGCCTCCATCCAGGAGGAGATAGCGGTACAGGAGCGCAAGGCCCGCTACATCCGGAGCATTCAGACCGACATCATGCCGGGCCAGCTCCAGACCGCCGAGTACGCGCGGCACATGATCACGATGTTCTGCAAGATGCAGCGCAAGGGCTTCGAGGACATCGAGGAGGCCGTGGCCGGCCGCATGCGGCGCCAGGAGACCTTGTACGACCCGGGCCGCACGTTCGAGTTCGTGATCAGGGAGACCGTTCTACGCGAGCAGGTCGGCAGCCCCCAGGTGATGCTCAGGCAGATGGACTGGCTGACCAACTTCACCGCCCTCGACAACATCACGCTCGGCATCTTTGCCGAAGGCGTGCCCCATGAGTACATCCCCTACCAGTCGTTCCGGATGCTGGACGAGATGGTTGTCGTCGAAACCTACGAGGGTGAGAAGCGGGATCGCAAGGACCCGGCGGACTGGAGCCGCGCCGCAGACCTGTACCTAGCCGAGAGCGCTGTCGGCGAGGACGCGCTGAGGCTCATCGCCAAGGCCGCCGCCTACTGGCGCGGGAAGGCCACGAAGACGGGGGAGGGCGAGGAGTGACCACGCCGATTGAGTTCGACGACGAACCGACTGCGCTCTACAGGCTGTACGACGAGGACGGCGTACTGCTCTACGTGGGCATCACCCGTAACCCGCCGGCAAGGATGAAGGCGCACGCGGCCGAGAAGTCCGAGTCGTGGTGGGCCGAGGTTGCCACCACGGAAATTGAGTGGCTGTCGTCCCGCCCCGAAGCGCTGACCGCCGAGAGCATCGCAATCCGCGACGAGTGCCCCGAGTACAACATCTCCGGGGCAATCCAGCAGGCGGGGCGGCGGGCACGCCTTTACCCCATGCGGCGTGGCGGGATGCGTTTGCAGGGGCCACACCGGGCCATCATCCGTATGGGAGGGACCGCCGTCGTCTATCCGGTGTGCTGCAATAGCGGCCCGGATGCACAGCACGTCGGGCGTGCTCGCTATGTCTGAGCGGCACGAGCGGGTGGCGGGGGACTGACGTGCAGCGCACCGTCACCACCTACCATCTCGGCTGGCGTTACGCCCGGACCCACGTCTGCGGCTCGCGTGCCGAGCGGAAGAAGCAGGAACCGCCGTACCTCGTCCACGGCGCCGGGATCGCTCCCCACAGCGCTCATGAGTGCGATGGGACGTGCGGCGACCCCCACTGCCTGGAGTGGCACGAGGGGTTCGCCGACGCGCTCAACACCTGAGCTGCGCTTGCCCTGAGCGGGTTCTTGCCGCATCCTTGCTGTATGTACGCCGTTGAGCGCCTCGGCTACCAGGGGAACTACTACGTTGTCGTCTACCGCGACGGGTTCCTGCTGCCGTTCGTGTTCGGCAACCGTTTCCCCCGCCGGGTCAAGGTTCGTTCCGGCACGACGAACCTCAACCCGGAGGACCCGCGGACGCTGCTCGATGTGCTGATGGAGCAGACGCGCCTGGACTACCAGCAGCGCGGGTGGGAGACGCAGTTGGGCGAGTTCAGTCTCGATGTGTTCATGCGGGACGAGTATGGCCAGCCGGTGGATGAGCCGATCTTGAGTGGCTGGCGGTATACGCCGGGGGTGCAGGCGCATCCGGAGTACGGGTCGTTTTCGGCGTAGTTTCTTAACTCTCCCTTTACCATGTACGTAATGTTTCCTTTGCCCTTTACTGCCCATTTTGGTTGACATGGGCTAATGGCAGGGGCACGCTTACGCACTGGTGGCCGGAAGATCCCTGTTTTGGCTGCCAGCGGCTGCGGGCGAGGCGGAGACCGCACCCTGAACCTGGCCGGGTGATGGGTCAAGTAGATGCCTCGCCCGCAGTCCCACCCAATTAGACCAGCAAGTCTTTCCGTTTCCCGCTCACGCCCCGTGCCCGGCCTGTTACGTTGTGTCCCACATCCCCGGCCAGGGCTCAGCAAGATCGCCGCAACGCCGCCGGAGCCCGCCTCTCCCGCGGCGGCAGCGGGGGGAACGGAGCGCGCCCGTGACACGGGACCGCTGGGAGCAGCACGCCACAACCGCCTTGCTCGTCACCGGTGCCGGGGCCGGGATCTGCCTCGCCGCACCGACACTGCTCGCCAACCTCGACGACCATGCCGGGCTGGTGCTGTTCGGGCTGTGCGCCGGGCTGCTGGTGGCCCGCCGGTGCTACCGCCGGCGGCGGAAGCTGGCGGAGATGGCCGACCAGATCGGCAAGACCGCGCAGACTGTCGGTGCCGTCGACCGGGCGCTCGCCGCCGGCTGGCAGGCCAGGACGGGGCAGGCCCCGCCGCTGCGGCTGCTGCAGGGCGGCGGTCAGCGCTGCGACGAGGCGGCGGCCGGGGGGGTTCCCGCGTCGCGGAACTCGAGGTAGCGGGTGATGAGCTCCATCTTGCCGGCGTCGCTCAGGCCCGACTCCCAGACGTCCAGTACGACCGGGTCGCTGATGTTGGCGGCCACGATGCGTGGAAGCTCGCTGGCGGGCGGGGGGGAGTCGCCAGCGAGCAGGAGGCGGGTGGTTTTGCCGTCGAGCAACTGCCGGATGGCGCGGGGGGCCAGGCCGAGGCCGCGTTCGATCCGGGCGGCGGTGTAGTCGCGGGGCGGCCGGCCGGCGCGGATGTAGCGCAGTGACGAGAGGCCGACCCCGGTGCGGCGGCTGACGTCTTCCCAGGACAGGCCGAGGGTGAGCCGGTGCTCGTTGAGCAGTTCGCCTAGCAGTTCGCCGCGTCCTTCGGGGGTCGTCATCGGGGGCTGCTCACCTCTTCACTCGTGCCACTCCGCTTGCCGTAGCTTACCAATCCTTGCCGCCCGGTGTTCATACCGGGCGCTTCCTGCACATATCTGACTACCTTCTGGCACCCGGTGCAAGCTTGTGGCGGCAAGTGCTTGCTAGTGGCGTCAGGTGGCGCTACTGTCGGTCACATGCCTGAAGACGAGACACTCGACCGGCGGAAGCTCCGGGACCTGCGCCTCGACCAGGGGCTCACCCAGCGGGAACTAGCGCGCCGGTGCAAGCAGCACCACCCCGAAGGGAAAGCCGTAGCCCACCAGCAGATATCGCAGTTCGAGAAGGACGGCGGCTGGATACCCACCGCATCCACGCTCTACGCGATCGCGATGGTGCTCGGCGTCCGGCCCCGGGACCTGCGCAAGCCCAAGGTCGCCGCGTGACCACACCAGCCGACCAGCAGCGGTTCCGCGAAATGGCGGCACAAGAGGTCGCATCGAACGCACCACCCGCCGCACCCGGGCAGCTGGCCACCATCGCGGCACTGTTCGGCCCTGGGATCGCGGCGGCGCAGCAGCAACGCACAACGGCAGCTACGACAGCTGCCTAGCCAAGAAAGTCGTAGGCCCCCTGCGCAACCAGGGGGCCAACGGAGCCGACAAAGCCTTTGAACTCGGGGGCTTCCCTTGGGGGGATTCGGCTCCCTGAGCATATCAGGGAGGCAGGACGCAATGACAACATCAACGCCCAGAACGGCCGCCGGCCGCATTCACGTTTCTCTCGCACAACCCGGCGACGTCGTCCACGCAGGCCGGTTCCGCCACGTCCACGTCGAGACCACCAGCCGGCCGCTCGCCGGGAAATGGCGGGTCATCACCGGCACTGTCGGCACCTCAGCCGTTGTTATCCGGCTCGACGCCAACGCCGAGGTCGTGCTCGTCATCCGGCCCCGCCAGTACCAGCCCACCCCGGAGATGCTGTACGGCCTGATCGCCGAGACCGCCCGCACCGTGGGGCATCTTGAGGCGGTCGTCGGGGACCTCGACGACGGGCTCGAGGTCGAAGGCTACGAGGGGAACCCGTTCGCGCGGGAAGACTCCTGGCTCGACCTGCAAGAGCAGCGGGCCAAACTGGACGACCTCATGCGGCAGGCCGGGATCGCCCCGGTGGTGGCCGCATGAGCATCGCAGCCGGGACGCTCCCAGCCGCGCCGGCCGCCGACCCGCTGGCGCCGGTCACCAACAAGCACACCGACGAACGGTTCTACCCGTACCCACCGGACCCCACCCAGCTGTTCGAGTCGGTGACGTGGCTGATCTCCGCCACCGACTCCAAACCGTGGATCGCCAAATGGCACGGGCGGACGTCGATGGAGTGGGCGGTCGACAACATGCGGCTGCTGCTCTACACCCTCCAGCGGGAAGGGCGGGACGCCGCGGTCGCGCTCGGCAAAGACGAGGCCGACCGCCGCCGCCAGGTCAAAGCCGACGCCGGCACCTACCTGCACGACGTCGGCGAGGCCCTGATCCTCTGGGCACGGGAGCCTCAGAAGACCGGCCACCTGATCGCCTACCCGGTGATGCCCGACCACCTGCGCAACGCCTACTACGACGAAGAGCTTGTGCCGGTGATCACCTCCCAGATGGAGGACGGGTTCGTCCAGTTCATCACCGACTTTGGGTTGCGCCCGGAGGACTTCCTCGCCTGCGAGATGCAGGTCTACAACCCGGACCTGCGGATCGCCGGGACGCTCGACACCATCCTGGTCCTGCGCGGCTACAACATCTGCGGCCAGGCACCCTGCCACCTCGGCGCGTACTGCCCCGGCAAAGCCACCCACGCGGTCGCCGACCCGGGGCACGACCTGGTGCTGTGCGTGGACTTCAAAACCGGCCGCACCCTGGATGGCACCGTCAAGGAACAGCTGGCCGGCTACCGGCGCTGCCCCGAGTGCCGCCCGGACAAGACCGACGACCGGCTGCACCCGACCCCGGCGACCGAAGCCGGCGCGGTGCTGCACCTCCGCCCGGAGTACCCCGGCGGGTACCTGCTGCAGCTCGTCTCCGCCGGCGAGGACGAGGCGGCGTGGGAGCGGTTCCTCGGCTCCATCGACCTGCTCCGCGGGCGGCAGTCGTGCAAGGGGAAGCCGGGTACCAGCATCCGGCCGCTCCGCCCGGACGGCACCGTCCCCGGCCCGCGGCTGTGCGACCTGGCCGCCGAAGGGTACGGCTATTCGCTCGCCCCGCTCCGCGAGGCGTTCGGTGCCGCGATGGAACTGGAAGACCTGGCCCGGTTCACCGCTGGTGACGTCCTCGCGGTCAAGGGTGTCGGCCCCAAGGTCATCGAGACCGTGCGGGAGATGCTTGCGAAACACGGCCTGGCCCTCACACCCGGCACGCGGCTGCGCGACATGGCAGCCGAGGGGTACAGCGGGCTGGCCCCCGTCATCGCGGCGTTCGGCGGCGACTGCGAACTGGCGCAGCTTGCCCGGTTCACCGCAGCCGACCTCCGCGCCGTCAGGGGCGTCGGCCCCAAGCTCATCGGCACGATCCGCCAGATGCTCGCCGCCAGCGGTTTGAGCCTGGCCACCGAAACCACCGCGCCCGGAAAGGTTGCGTTAACCCAATGCCTATCACCGGAGTACTTGACCTCCAGCGCCGCTCCCTGCCGCTGGGCGAGATCCGCATCGGCGACTCCATCCCCGGCAAGAACGGCGGCCGCCAGCCTCGCCGCCTTGAAGCGTTCCGGTTCACCACCCCCGTCGAAGAGACCGCCGCCGCGATCGCTGAACGGCTCGGCGGCCGGCCGCTGCCGTGGGACCGCCGCCGGGGCTACTGGGTGGTGGACACCGACGTCGCCAAGATCGACGTGTGGGTGCCGCCGCGAGGCCGGGCGGTCGACGCCTGGATGGAAATGTGGGACGGCGGGAGGTGCCTGCGCCGCTGCGATGGCATCACCGAGCAGCGGTCCGGCCGGCCGTGCATGTGCCCCCAGCCGCAAGACCGGGCTGACCCGGCGCAGGTCACCCGCGCGGCAGCCGAGCGGGAACGCCTCGCCAAGCTCAAGACCCCGCAGGGGTGCAAGCCGCTCACCCGGATCAACCTCGCTATCCCCTGGCTTCCCGGCGTGATCGGCGTGTGGCGGCTCAACACCGGATCCAAAAACGCCGCTGTTGAGACCGCCGACACTGGCGAGGTTCTGGAGCGGGCACGCGGCATGGACGTGTACCTGCCGGCACAGGCACTGATCCACTGGCGGCCTGGACAGGACGGTCACCCCTACCCGGTACCGGTTCTGCGCCCAAGCCCCTCCGCCGAGCAACTCGCGGCACTGCCGACCGGGATGGACGGGATGCTCGCCCAGCTTGGCGCGGGCGAGACCCAGAAGGCGATCACATCCGGCGCACCCAAGCGCACCGAGTCGGATGAGACGCCCCCGGCCGCAACCCCCACCCCCAGGCCAGCAGCAGCGCCGGTGACCGCCCAGCAGATCGCGGACCTCGCCCACCTGGCGCAGACCCGCGGGGACATCGACAAGCTCGCCGCCCGCGCCAAGGAGGCGGACCTCGCCGACGACCTCGTGGACTCCAGCCGCGACGGGGAGCCCGAGGTGTTCGAGGAGCTCAAGGTGCTGCTCAATGCCCGCTGGATGGAACTCCCGGCGCCGCAGCGGGGCCGCAGTCAGCCCCGGCAGCGGGCCCCGGAACCGGCGGCCGGGGCGGCGGCCGAGCCCGAGGGTGGTTCCCTGTTCGACGGCGACCCCGCCTGGGACGGCCAGTGAAGCGCACGCCGATGCCGCAGCGCACGGCACCCCTGGTGACCAGGACACCCCTGGTGACCAGGACCCCGCTGCAACCCAAGACTCCGTGGCGGCCTGCGAACTCCCCCCGCAGGCCGTCAGGGGCAGCCCAGGTGGTCCCGGACATCCCCAGGGAGCGGGCGCCCGTCAGCCGGGGCAGCACCGGGCCCGACGCCAAGACACGGGAGGCGGTCTACGAACGCGACCGCTGGCGCTGCGTCTGCTGCGGAACCCCCGTCAAAGGCCGCCCACACTCGATCGGCCACCGCAAACGCCGCAGCCAGGGCGGCCGCCACGAGATGCCCAACCTGGTGACCTTCCTCGGCTGGGGCAACGGCCTCACCGGCGCGGAGGACCACCACTACCGCATCGACCAGCGGCGCAACCCGGCCGACGAGGACCGCGGGCTGACGGTCCGCTCGTACAAGAACCCGGCGGACGTCCCAGTCAGGTTGTGGGACGGCCGCCTGGTCTTCCTGACCACTGACGGCGGCCTCTCGGACAGTCCAGCCAGCCCCCGAAAGGACACCTGATGGCCGGTTTCCTGCTCGCGTTCAGCGTGATCACCGTCCTCGCCGGCCTCTGTCTGGCGGCGGGCATCGGGGCTGTCCGGGAGCACCGGCAAGAGCGGCGGCGCAAGGCATGAGCAACTCGATCTGCGCCGACCTGTGCCTGGCGGTAGCCGCCGCGATCATCCTCGCGGTGTTCGTGCTCCCGTCCCTGGCCGGCCGCCACCTGCGGCGGGCCAGCGCCAGGCGCAAGGCCCGGCGTCAGCACCCGGCATCGCAGGTGCCGCGGCAGCGGGATCCAGACACGGCCCAGGTCATGAGCCCCAGCGAGCGCGTCATCTTCGCCCACATCGAAGCTCACTTCAACGACGGCACCAGCCTGCCCAGCGCAGGCGGAGAGGACTAACCCCATGCCTGGATCACGAGGAACACCCAGGGGCAGACGCGGGCCCGGCGAACCGGGCAGGCACGCCGCGCGGGCACAGCAGGAACCGCAGCCGCCGCCTGCCGCACCGCCGGGTGTTGTGCCGCTGCCCTGGCGCCGTTCCGGCCTGGTCACCGGCCCCGGCCCCCTCATCGGGCCAGCGGCCGCGCCGTCCGTGCCAGAGCCAGTGCACGCCCCCGGGGCACTGGGCTGGCCGGCGGAAGTGGCCGCGCTCGCGGTCGTCACCGAGCCGCCCGAGGGTTCGGTGGTGGTGGCGACGTTCGACCCGCCACCCCAGACACCCAGGTCTGAGCCGTGCTATGTGTGCGGCGCCCCCACCTACCCCTGGCCGTTCGACTACGCCACCGTGCCGGGGTTCGCGATCTGCCCGCCTGACGAGAACCTGGCGTGCCTCGACCGGGCCAAGGCCAGGAGAGACGCCGAGCAGGCAGCCGAGCGGGCGGCACAGACAGCGCCCGGGGACGGCGAAGAGCAGCCAGGCACCGGCGAGCCCTCCGAGGTCACCGAGGACGGCGGCGATGCCGCTGACGCCGGGGAAACCGGCGCCAGCGAGCACGAAGAGCAGCCACCCACCCCGGACGGTGGCGAAGAGGCCGCGGCCGGGGCCGGGGACTCCGGGGAAGGGGAACCGGTCCCGGCCGCGCCCGAAGAGGACACCGGGCAGAGCGCTGAGGCGCAGGACGGCGGCGAGCAGGCATGAGCGACAAGAGCAAGATCGAGTGGACCCAGAGCGACGACGGGACACCCGGCGCCACCTGGAACCCGGTCACCGGCTGCACGAAGGTGTCGCCAGGCTGCGACCACTGCTATGCCGAGACGTTCGCCGAGCGCTGGCGCGGTACCCCTGGCCACCACTTCGAGAACGGCTTCGACGTCACCCTGCGGCCCGAGCGGCTAGAGCAGCCGCTCCGGTGGAAGCGCCCCCGCCGCATCTTCACAAACAGCATGAGCGACCTGTTCCACGAGGCCGTCCCGGACGACTACATCGCCCAGGTGTTCGCGGTGATGGGCGCGGCCCGCCAGCACACATTCCAGTTGCTCACGAAGCGGCACGCCCGGATGCGCTCGCTGCTCTCATCCGCCGACTTCGCCCAGACGGTGACCACCGGGGAAGGCGCCACCATGCGCGCACACGGGCAGGCAGGCATCGTCCCGGCAGCGACATGGCCGCTGCCCAACGTCTGGCTCGGCGTCAGCGTCGAGGACCGGAAGTGGGCCGACATCCGCATCCACGCCCTTCTCGACACCCCAGCCGTGACCCGGTTCCTGTCCTGCGAACCGCTGCTCGGCCCGCTGAACATCTGGCACCTGCTCGACCCGTCCATGCCATGCGTCGACTGCGACGTCTGCGGCGACGAGCGGTTCGAGGACGAGATCGGGAACGGTCACGACCGCCTGATCTACGACGAGCAAGAACGCGAATCTGAGACGTGGTGCCCAGGGCCGAGCGCGGGCACGCTGCCGCGGCGCATCGACTGGGTGATAGCGGGTGGCGAGAGCGGTCCCGGAGCGCGCCCCTGCGATCTGGAGTGGCTACGCCAGATCCGTGACCACTGCCACCACGCCGAGGTCCCGTTCTTCCTCAAGCAACTTGGCTCGGTGCTTGGCCGCTCCCTCGGCGCTGGCCCGAAGGGCGGCGACTGGGACGCATGGCCCGAAGACCTCCGGGTCCGCGAGTTCCCGGCCACGCGAGAGGCGATCCCGGCATGAGCACTGTCACCTACAAGGTCACCCAGCGAATCATCGACGAGGGCCAGCGGGGCAGGTGCGGCAGCTGTCCTGTAGCTCTGGCGCTTCTTGCCTCGGGTCTCATCGACGTCTCCGCAGGCGGCATCTACGCGGTCGCCACCGGCAGTTGCGGCCACCGGATGCGGGCGCAACTCCCCGTCGAGGTGAGCGCCTTCATGGCCGACTTCGACCGCGGCCTGGCGGTGCAGCCACTCAGCTTCACCCTGACCTGGGATCTCGTGGAAGGACTGGCGTCATGAGCATCGCCTTGTTCCAGTACGACGTCCCCGGCGAGAAGCTCGAAGTCCGCGCCACCATGACCGGCGACGTCGAACTCACCGCCACATGCGGCGGCGACATCACCCAGGTCGTCACGGTCCACATCCAGGCGTGCGACGTCCCTTGGGTGGCACCTGGGATCGACCGGGCACTGAAGGCAGCCGTCGCCACTGGTGGGCACGTGGACCTCGTCGGGACAGCGAACGGCAAGCCCGCCCCGGCACTCATCCAGGCCATCTGCGACGCCATCCCCACCGACGCCATCGACGACCCGTACGAGGCTGAGGCGCTCGCCCGGTTCGTCGCCCGTGGGCTGGCTGCCCGCTATGACCTCACCGAGAAGACGGGAGCGACGGCATGAGCGGGCCTTCCGAGTACGAGTACGGCAGCATCAGCGCTGGGGCCAACGGCTATGGCCGGCCAGCACTCGCGATCAGCCGTACCGCCTATCAGATCGCCCCGGCCGACGTCCCGGAAGTCACCCGGGGTATCGCCCGCGCGCTCTACGAAGCCGCAGGGCTGACGGCGCCGGTGATCGCGGACGGGCCCGCACATCTGCCGACCATGTACGCATCGGTCCAGATCGGCCCCGCCCGGGTGCACCGCAGCATGGTGGGCGGCCTGCCGGTTGGGCTCGAGTGCGACTCGCCTCTCAGCGCCGCGACGGCTCGCGAGCTGGGCGCAACACTCATCGCGGAAGCTGACGAAGCCGACCAGGCCGCAGCGAAGGCGGCGGACGCCAGACCGGACCCCGAGCTCGTCAAGAGGATCGCCGGGGCGATGCCGTTCGGCGAAGACAGTCTTCAGGTCGACGGCTTCGCCAACCTCGCCGAGGCCGCCGCCCGCGCTGCTGCTGCCTACTACGCCGAGAAGACCGGGGGCACGTGATGGGCGCCCCCGAGACCGTCCTCGCGCTCGTCCACCGGGACGGCCACGTCGGAACCATGTCAACCGCCGGCCGTACCGACGACATAGTCCGGGCACAGCACGACCTGCTGCGCCGCATCGGCATCCAGGGATGGGGGATCAAACGCCTCAACCTGGAGACCGCGGTCACCGCCCACCTCGCCGGGTTCAACTGCCCCGTCTGCCACCTGGTGCTGCCGTGCGGCTGCTCGATGGAAAGGGTCAGCGCCTCCCAGTGCCCGCACGGGTCAGCTGACCGGATCCACCGGCTCGCCCACGACACCGGCTACTGCTCCAACGACAATCCCGCACACGTGGGGCCGCCGCTATGACGGCCACCAAAGGCTGCACGCGAGTACCCCGCCGGGAGTCCCCCTCGGCGGCGCCGGAAAGCGTGCAGGCCGGCCGGGCCGTTGCCTCCGTGGCGGCCCGGCCGGTTACGGCCTCCTGGGCCTGGCAGAGCTCGGCGGCGTGCCGCGGCCGCCCCCTCGAGCTGTTCTTCGGCCACGACGGGGAGCGGCAGCGGGACAGGGAGCGGCGGGAGAAGCAGGCGGCGGCGGTCTGCGCCGGGTGCCCCGTGCGGGCCGAGTGTTTCGGCTACGCGATCAGCCGGCCCGAACGATACGGGACGTGGGGCGGGACCGCCGAGGACGACCGTGAGACGGAACGCAGGAAGCGGGTCCGGGCTGCGGCGGCCCGTGCGCGGAGAGAGCGGGCCGCGTCGTGATGTGTGCCCAGACACCGAACCGCCCACCGGGGGAGGCCGGTGGGCGGTCCAGGGCGCTGCCGGGAGGGGCAGCTAGTCGTTGGTCAGTCAGCCATGCGGCGCCTGCGCTTGCGGCGCTTGGGGGGCTCCAAGGACGGTATCCGGCTGATGTGTTCCGTCCGGTACAGGTAGTCCGTCAGTTCGGCGATTCGCGTTGCCCCGATCTTGCTGGGGTCGCGCTTCGGGTCGCCGCCGTGCTCGTGGATCAGGTGCCACAGCTCGTCTTGCGCCTCGAGGCCGCGCCACACGCGGTCTGCCGCGTCGGCGATCTGTGCTTCCACGTCCATGCCTCCCATGATTCCACATCACGTACTCAGATCGTGATCTCGTTCATGACTCGCGCCATGACCGCGATCGTGTCTTGTGCTTCCACCATAACACATCAACACGTGTTGGTGTCACGAGACTTGCGCATGGTCTAGTTGCATGATGTAAGGTCATGACCGAGGTTAGCCAAGCAGTCCTACCAGCACATTGACCAAGAGAGGCGGCCGGAAGGTTGGCCACTTACACCAGGTTTGGGGACGAGTTCGCCTACGACTCCCGCGACCTCACCGATGCGGAGTTCCGCACTTACGGCGAGGCGCTTATGTGGTCCAACGAGCGCGGCCTCGATCTGTACGTCCCCAAACGCAACCTGCACCGGTTCGCCGGGTCGCCTGCCGCGACCGAAGCCGCGGCGGGGCTCGTTGCCAAGGGCTGGTGGGAAGACCGGGGGGACAGATGGTACATCGGGCTCTACCACCCGGAGTGGCATCCGACGCGCGAGCAGGTCCAGCGAGAGAGAGCGGCGAACACACGCCGCCAAGCGCTCTGGCGCGACGAAGAGATTAGGCAGGCGGTCCGCGAGCGGGACGCCGACCTCTGCCGGTACTGCGGCTGCGCCGTCCGCTGGGGTGGCGTCTGCGCGACCAACAGCGGAGTCTTCGAGCACGTAGACCCAGAGGGCGACAACAGCCTTGAGAACCTCGTGGTCGCCTGCACCGCGTGCAACACCAAGAAGGGTCCCAGGACGCCCGAGCAGGCCGGCATGGTCCTGCTCGACCCGCCGGGCGTCGCGGTGGCGGCGGGGAGTGGCGACTGATGCCCTCCGTCAGCTTCGACCCCCAGTACCCGATCCACCGCAAGGTCGACGGGCTCTCCGATGCGGCGTTCCGGCTGCACACCTCAGCGATCTTCTGGTGCTTCCGCAACACGACAGACGGCTTTATCCCCACCGAAGACCTCGACCTCGTGTGCCCACGGCTGCGGGGCGTTGAGCGCCTCGCGGCCGAGTGCGTGCGCCGGGGTGTCTGGCACCAGGCCGAGCAGGCGTGCACGTCCGAGAACTGCCCAGGGCCAGCGAGTGAAGGCGGCTGGGTGATCCATGACTACTTCGAGCACCAGCCGACGAAGGAAGAGGTTCGCGCCGAGCACGACGGCAAGTCGGACGGCGGCAGCTTCGGCAACCACCTCCGCTGGCACAAGGGGCGGAACGTGGTCAAGCCGGGATGCCCCCACTGCTTGCTCGCCTCATCGGATAACCGATCAGAGGACCCATCGGATAACCGATCGCAGGAGCGATCACACCTCCGATCGGTACCCGATCGCACCACCGAATCGGGTGCGAATCCTTCGCGTGCGCGCGCGGATCCTGGATCTAAAGATCTAGATAGATCTAAAGATCTAAGCGATCTAATCGATCAAGCTGCGGACCGTTACGCGCGTGCGCTAGACGATGACGATTTTCTCAAATCGATCATTGGATTGATTAACGACCGGACCGGGCGCGTCGTCACCGCCGGACATGCCAAAACGATCGCCAGCACCATCCTTGCTGCCGCCAAGAGACACCCCGACAACCTCGGTGCCTACATCCGCACGGCGATCCGCAATGAGCCCAACCCCAAGGGGCGGTTCCTGCCGCCGGCCGAGGACGAGCCTGCGCCGGAACCGGGGCCATGCGGCGAGTGCGACCGGGGGATGCGCGAGAAGCCGGACGGAACCCCCTACCGGTGCCCCGTGTGCCGTCCAGCACACGAAGCGGCCCCGTCATGACCGCCCCACGTGCAGCGGGCCCGGGCCACGCCCCAAACGCGGCCCAGGCCCACGACCCGACTCCCTCTCGGACAAGGAGCCGAATCATGAACGACCGTAAACCCGGACCTTCCGGGGAGGAGAACCGGCCCACCGCCGACGTGATCGAGTGGGACCTGCCAGCCATGGTGACCGTGGCCATAGCGATGCGCCCACGCTGGGACCGGGAAGAAACCCGGGCCGCGCTGCTGGCGATGTTCAACGCGAACTGGCGGCCCGGGTTCGCGGTCCTCACCCTGGCCCGCCACATCGCCCGACCCGAATCAACGTCGTACGACCTGCTGAACATCGCCCGCAACCCGGTGGACAGGTCCATCCCGCAGCCCGCGGACCCCTCGGTGAAAGACCGGCTGCTCGCGGGAATGCGGCAGCGGGCCGGAGAGGCGCAGCAGGCAGGGCGTGCGCGGGACGGTGCCCAGTGAGCCAGCGCAAGTGGACCCGCGGCGGCCACCGTGCCCCCTGCACCTGTGCCCACTGCCGCGAGACGAACCGGGCCTACGACGCTCGCCGCCGCCGCCTGATCGCCTACGGCCGGTGGGAGCCGTTCACCGCAGCCGCCCCCGTCCGCGAGCACATCAAGTTGCTCGCCGCCGCCGGGATCAGCCACCGCCGCGCCGCCGAGATCGCGGGCGTGCCACGCACCACGGTTGAGCACGTCATGTACGGGAGGCCAAGCCTGGGGCTGCCACCTGCGAGGCGGATCCGCACCGAAACAGCTCAGGCGATCCTCGCTGTCCAGCCGGCGGAGGAGCACCTGGCCAGCGGGGTGCAGGTCGACGGGACCGGCACCAGGCGCAGGCTGCAGGCGCTGGTCACTCTCGGCTGGTCGGAGCGGGCGCTGGCCGAGTTCGTTGGGATCGGTCACGCACACCTGACGAAGGTGGTCCGTGGCCGGCACGAGGTCACCGCCGCCACGGCCCGTAAAACCCGCGCTGTCTACGACCGGATGTGGGACCGGCCACCTGCGGAGACCACCCGGGGTGAGCGGATCTCCGCTGCCCGCGCCCGAGGGCACGCCACCCGGCACGGCTGGGCACCGCCCGGCGCGTGGGACGACGAAGGGCCGCACGGCATTGACAACCCGGACGGCACTCCCGCCGGGGTGCTGGTGAAGGAGAGCCCGGTCGTTGACGAGCGGGCCGCGTGGCTGGTCGCCACCGGGAAGCGGCGGGTTCCGCTCACCGCCGCCGAGCGGCTGTTCGCGGCCAGGCTGATCCTCGCCACCGGCGGGGGTGTGTCGCTGGTCGGGAAACGGCTCCACGTCAACGGCACCGTCGCCGCCGAGTTGGTCGCTGAGGCTGAGGCGCTGGGTGCCCTCGACGTCGACGCCGAGGGTGCCGCGGCTGGGCAGGTGGCGGCGTGACGGCCACCGACGAAGACCTGCGCCAGGCAATGACCGAAGGGGCCACCCTCGGCACCCTGCTTCAAGCACTGGACAAGGCAGGCGCCGAACCTGCCGCGGACCTGCGTGAAGGGCTCTACGGCCCCTCGGTGGCGGTGTTCGGCGCCGGCGGCACCTACCGGTACCTGCTGACCCGCCGGTGGGCTCCGGGGCCGGTGATGACCTGGGTGATGCTCAACCCGAGCACCGCGGACGCCTGGACGGATGACCCGACGATCGCCCGCTGCTGGCGGCGGGCGAAGGCCGCCGGGTTCGGCTCGATCGCGGTAGTCAACCTGTTCGCCCTGGTCGCCACCGACCCCGGCGAGCTCGACGGCCACCCGGACCCGGTCGGGCCGGGCAACGATGCGTGCCTGGCCGTGATGTGCCAGCCCGGCGGCGCTGTCGTGGCGGGCTGGGGATCGCATGGTGCCGGCTCCGGCCGCGCCGGCGAGGTCACCCGGTCGCTGGCCGGGGTCCGTTTCCAGTGTCTCGGGACCACCGCCAAGGGTCAGCCGCGCCACCCGGGGCGGCTGGCCTACTCGACGAACCTCACCCCGTGGGAGCCAGCATGATGCCCACCGACTCGCTGACCCCCGTCGTAGTCGCCAGGATCACCGAGGCGAGGAAGGCCCTGGACCTGTCCTCGTCGCAGCTGGCGGCAGACGCGGGCCACACCCCGGCCGCGGTTCTGATGATCGAAAACGGGAAACGTGGGCTGACGTTCCCGATGCTGGAACGGCTCGCCAAGGCCCTCGGCATAGATCCGTGGGTGCTTCTGCGGGCACCGGATGTGCCGTGCCCCAGGTGTGCGGGGGAACCTCCGGAGGGGTTCCGGTGCGGGCTGTGCGGGAGGGCCGGGTGAAGCCGCCGTTTATCTACTTCGGGGGGAAGTCGATCCTCGCCTCCCGGATCGCCGCCCTGCTGCCCGCGCACGGCCACTACGTGGAGCCCTACTGTGGTTCTCTCGCGGTCCTGCTGGAAAAGCGGGCATCGGGGATGGAAACCATCAACGACCTCGACGGGGCCGTGGTGGCGTTCTGGCGGGTGCTGCGGGATCAGCCTGCCGAGCTCGCGCGGATGTGCGCCCTGACCCCGCACTCTCTCGCGGAGTTCGACGGCGCCGAGGACGTGGACGCCCCGTGCGGCGACCTCGAGCAGGCCCGCCGCGTGTGGGTGCGGCTCACCCAGGGCCGCACTGGGACGCTCCGCAGCACCGGGTGGCGGCACTTCGTGGAGCCGGGCGGTTCGGCCCATGGGATGCCGGAATACCTGAGCGCCTACGTCGGACGCATGCACGACGCGGCTGAGCGGCTCCACCACGTGTCGCTGGAAAACCGGCCCGCGCTGGAACTGATCGAGTGGTACGGCCGCAGCCCCAACGTGCTGCTCTACGTGGACCCACCCTATTTGCGCTCCACCCGGAGCAGTGGGGCCTACCGGCACGAGATGACCGAGGATGACCACCGCGACCTCGCCAAGGCCCTCCAGCAGGTCAAGGCGTCCGTGGTGCTGTCGGGCTACCCCTCGGACCTCTACGACCGCGAGCTGTTCCCCGATTGGCACCGGACGGAGTTCGCATCGGGCACCGGCCAGAACGCCGAGACGTGGGGCAACCGTACCGAGGCGCTGTGGTCTAACCGCCCGTTCCCGCAAGGAACCCTGTTCGACGACGATGAGGCGGCGTCATGACGGGCACCCCGTGGCGTCTCTCCTGGCGCGCGGACCCCGTAGTTGCACGGCTCGCTGACGGCCACTACTCCCGCAAGACCATCGGAGCTGCCCAGTTCACCCCGCCCGGCCGCGTCCTAGTGCTCCGGAGCGAGGACGGCACCGCAGGCTGGTCCTCCCTCTGGCCGTTCGCCGACTACGTGCTCCACAACTGGGCGGGCGCGTGGATGAACACCCTGTTCGTCAAAACCGGCCCCGGCCTGGCATCCGACATGATCCGCCACGCCGTCGCGCACACCCTCGCCAAATGGCCCGACCCCCCCCCGCAGGGAATGGTGACGATGGTTGACGCCCGGAAGATCCGGGCCAAGCCCGGCCGGTACCGCGACCAGGGCGTGGGCTGGTGCTACCGCAAGGCCGGATTCCGGCAGGTGGGATTCACCAAGAGCGGCCTGCACGTCTTCCAGCTGCTGCCCGCGGACATGCCCGCGCCGGAGTTGGTGCCCGGCGGCCAGCCCACCCTGTTCGACGACGACCCGGCAGAGGTGGCCTCGTGACCGCCCTCAGTGGCCGGGACCGGATCGCAGCGGCGATGAGCGAAGCCGAACTCCAGTCGAAAATCACTTCGGGCACCCGCCGCGAACCGGGGATGTGCAAGCAGCTGGGCCTGACCTGGTACCACACCCGCGACTCGCGTGGCAGCGACCAGGGCTGGCCGGACCTGGTCATCGGTGGTGGCCGGTCGGGGCGCGTCATTTTCCGCGAGCTCAAACGGGAGGGGAAAGACCCGACCCCGGCGCAGCGGGCGTGGCTGGGCATCCTCACCGCCGCTGGCCTTGATGCCGGGGTGTGGCGGCCGTCCGATTTGCTGTCCGGCCGGGTGGCCCGCGAACTGGCTGCTCTGGCGCATGGACCTAAGACCTGCGGCACGCCGGACCGTCCGGCTGCCGTGCAACACCACGGAGGAGAGCAATGACCGAGACTCCCAGGTTCGTGACCCACTGGCGCCCAAAGGGTGTGATCGAGGCGGTCCACCTCACCGAAGACCTCGACTGGGACGCGGTAGCCGCCTGGTGCGGTGGCGATCACGGGCTGCAAGCGCTCGGCGACTCGGGCGAGTTCGACGGCCGGATCACTGTCGACGGGCTCGCCGGCGCCGAGCACGCCTACGAGGGCGACTGGATCGTCAAGCACACCGGGGGGTTCCGGGTGTGGGAGGACGGCCCGTTCCGCAGTGCCTACGACTCAGCCCCCGCAGGGCCGCCGGTGTCGCTCGCCACACCCCGGGCCACGCTGCACTCCACCGATCCGGCGCTGGACTAGCACCCCACCCTGGCCGCCACGGGGCGGCGGCCATCCCCCTGACGCCGCCCCGTGGCACCCCACCGAATCAGCAACGACGAGAGGACGAGACGACGTGAAGGAAACCGCCGTCGCTTCCCCGAACAAGCCCCGCCCCACCGACCCGCTGGCCCTGGAGGTGGCGGACATGCTTCAGCGCATCGAGCGCAACTACGAACTTGAGGGCTCCGGGCCGGGCAGCCGGTTCGAGGGCCGCCTGCTGGAGGACGTCCAGGCGGAGGCGGTCCTGCGCCGCGTGCTGGGAAGCGAGGTCCGGCCGTGACCGGCCCCGAAGCTCTCAAGCAGCTGATCGCCCGCGGTGCCTGGGTGAGCGTCACCAACCCCGGCAACCGCTCCTGCTGGGCGGGCCGGATCATCGCCTACGCCCCGGACCCTTCGGTGGTGATCGAGGGCGCGGACGGCACCCGGTTCTGCCTCCCGGCGTCGTTTTCCGTGGTGGAGGTCCAGCCGCCGAGTATGGCTGGACGCTCCCACGCGCCCGCTGTGGCGCCTAACGGGGCGCCCCGGGTGTCAGCGGGCGGGTCCGCGCCACGCAGAGCCGCAGAAGGCCTCGCAGAGGTCGGCCGGGCGGACCTCCTCCTGATTCTCGGGGCGGTCGCTGGCACCACGCCGCCTAGCGGCTGGCATCCCGGGCTGCTGCACGCCTGGAACCGGCTCTCGTCCGCCGCGGGGAGGACGCCGTGATCACCCCCGGCCTGTGGCCCCCGTCCCTGCTCCGCCGCCTGGTTGCGAAGTGGCGGAGGTGGCGGAGCTTCGACTGGGACAGGTGCCCGCTGGACGACGACCTGCCGAAGTCCCGGAGGCGATGGTGAGGCCCGCACGCGGCGTGTACCGCGGCTACTACACCGGCAGCAAGCGCGCCGGCCAAGTTCGCCGGGTCCACATCATCCGTGAGAACGGCCCTGCTGGGTGGGAGGCGGGCGAGCAGACGGAATGCGGCCAGCACGCCTGGACGGTGCAGCACTCGGAACCGGTCATCATCGACCCGCTGCCCGACCAGCCGCCGGAGGGCCTGACCTGGTGCCCGAAGTGCATCGGGCTGCTGGCGGAACGCCTCGGGGTGCTCGGCCGGGTCGCCTCAGACCTGGCCGCCTACGGCTCGTTCCTTGACGAGTTCGTCCCTGGAGCCGCCCCGTGATCCGTGCCTGGTTCCACCAGCGTCTCGGCCACCGGGTCACAGTCCCCGGCCCGGGGTGCAGGTGGTTCCGGTACTGCTGGACGTGCGGGCGCGGGTGGGGGCACGTCTGCTCGCCGCGGTGCGGCTACTGCGGGAACGGTGGCCAGCCGTGAGTTTTGTCGCTCCCGCTTCCAAGGTGCTCACTGTCCTGCACCGGCCCGACCCATCCATCCCGGCTGTGGAGACCGGCCCGGACCCGGCGGACGGGGCAACTGTGTGCGGGCTGCCGATGCTCCGCGCGGAGAACTGGCTTCCGGTGGAGCGGCGGGAAGGGGACCGGCTTTGCCCGGGGTGCGACGGAGCGGGCCGGCCCGAAGAGGTGGGGTTGTGGTGATGGGGTCGGTCAGCGGGGTGCCCGGTCACCCGTGGGTGCCCCACCAGTCCGTTTCGAAGCTGGACACGTTGCTCATGATCCGCCGTGCCCCCGCTGGGTCTTGCTCGGCCAGGGCGTCGACGGCCTGGCCGAGTTCGTGCAGCAGGTTCGCAGCGACCTCGGCTGTGGGGTCGGGGCGGCGGGGGTCGGCTGCGCCGGGCTGCCGTGCGAGCCAGCGCCAGTGCGCGAGTGTGGCGTCGGAGAGGCCGGCGTACCCGGCGGCTTTGGCGGCGGTGCGGGCGGCGTCCCGAAGCTGTTCGTCGGCCCCCCTGATGCCGACGACGAGCTTGTTCCGGTGCCGGTCGCTGTCTGCCATCTCGCCTCCGCGTTGTGGTTGCGCATTACGGTACCACGGGCTAATGTGGTCAACCACATGACAACCACGGGAGAGCCAGTGCCCATCACCCTGACCTTCTCCTGCGGCGGCTGCGAGGCGACCGCCGCAGGCACTGCCCCGCTGTACTGCGCGGCCAACGTCGTTGGCCGCTCGCACGGCATGGACCGGGTCCGCTTCACCGTGGACCACCCGCAGAAGTGCGCCCCGGAGGGCTGGGTTGCTTACGACCCGTACACCTCATGCACGTACTGCCCGGGTTGCTGGAAGGTCATCGAGTGTGACCACCCGGACGGCTCGCGGGTGATGCGGGGTGGCAGCGAGTGGGACTGGGAGACCTGCACGGCGTGCGGCGCCTCCCGGGCCGTTTGCGGCGACCCTTGCCGGGCCTGCCAGGACGGCACCGGGCACGACTGGATTCCAGAGCACCTGATAACGGCACAGGGGGACTGACCCATGACCACCACCACTCCCGAAGCCGCACCCAAGCCCAAGGTTTGCCGCTGCGGTGCCACGATCACCAAGCACCAGGAGAGCACCAACGCCTACGCCGACGAGTGCGGCGACCTGTGGTGCCCGGACGGCAAGCTTCACGCGCCGGTCTGCCCGCCCTCCGGGGTGAGGGACATGATCGTCCAGTGGCCGGACGTCAAGCCCGGCGACCTGGCGATCTACCTCGGCCGCCTGGACCTGGTCGAGGACGTCGCCGGCCCCGCTGACTGGGCTCCGGGCCGGGTGCGGATCCTCCACGGCGGTTCGTGGCACTGCCCGCGTGCTGACGAGTGGACCGCTGTCCGCCGGTACGTGGAGGGCGTCCCGGGTCCATCCCAGCGTGACCGCATCGCCGCCGCGGCCGGCTCGGTCCACATCGGCGACGTGGATCCCGGCACCGGGCACCTGTTCCCAGGCGACCAGGAGCGGATCGCTGACGCCATCGTGGCCGCGCTGGGCACGGAGGGGTAACGATGCAGCCGATCGGTGTGCGGGTGACCCGCCGCGAGCGCCGCCGGGCCTGGAAAGGCCACCCGACCGGCCGCCGCCGCACCCGCAAGGTCGTCACCACCTACGGCAGGCACCAGCGGGACCGGGACTGGCGTGAAGCGGTGAGGGCCGCGATCGAGGCGTTCGAGGCCGGGGAAGGTGACGGCCGGTGACCGCTCTGCGGGTGTGGCCGCCGGAGGTGGCCGCCGCCCAGGCCGTCTACTGCGGCGAACTGGCGCGGGCCAACCAGGCGCACGCCGCGATCTGGGACCCAGCTCAGGCGCGGATGGCCAAGGAGACGCGGCTGGCGCGCATGGCCCGCGACAAGATCCCCGCCGATGAGATCGCTGCGTGGCTCAACGCCGGGCAACGCGCGTCCGAGGCGTTCCAGGCGATCGAGGCCCCGGCCAGGGCGGCTGTTGAGGCGGTCCTGGCCGAGCATGAAAGGAGCGCGACCACGTGACCACCACGATTCCGCCCCGGCCCGGGACGCGGCCGCAGCCGTCGCTCCCGCCCGGTCTCCACCCGCCGGTCTGGCAGGACTGGGCCGCGACACCCGCCGAGGCTCTTGTCCGCTACCTCTGCACCGCCCTGGCGGTTGCTGAACGGACGCTTGGGCGGCTCCCGGAACCGGGGGACTTCGAGCCGGGCAGCGCCGACGCATGAGCACAGAACCCCTCCCGCGCCGCAACCGGCCCTGCGGGGAGTGCCCGTTCCGCAGCGACACCCCACCGGGGAAGTTCCCGGCCTGCCGGTACAGCGCGCTGCGCGCGACCGCGGGGAGCCCCGGCCACGAGGCCCCGCTCGGCGCACCCATGTTCGCCTGCCACATGACGCAGGAAGGCAAAGAGGTTGCCTGCGCGGGCTGGCTGGCCGTCTGCGGAATCGACCACCTTGGCATCCGGATGGCCGTGCTGACGAGCCGGCTGGAACCCGCGGACCTGGAGCCCAAACCGGGCTGGCCGCCGCTGTTCGCAAGCTACGACGAGATGGCCGCCGCGCAGGCGGGGGAGGACTAAGCGATGCCCACCATCAAGCCGGTTGATTGCAGCAATGAGGCGGGGCACGTGCACCCGGTGCCCGCCGTGGCCCGCCTCTACTGGCCGGACGGCCGGTTCAAGCCCGCCACGGCCTGCGCGTTCGACCTGCGCCTCAGCCTCGCCCAGTCTCTGGACGAAGGTGTTCCCGTGGAGGTCTGGCCCATCAGCCGCGAGCCGGACAGCGCCCTCGGTGTCGGCGTCTGGCGGCGTGCCCCCGACTGCGACCGCTGCAAGGACACGGGCCGGTTCCACGAGAACAACACCGAGGCCCACTGCGGCTGCAAGCGCGGACGCCGCATGTCCGAACTCTGGTACGCCGACAAGCACGGCCACTACCACCCAGATGCTTTCGAGCCCGAGCCCGCCCCGGAAGGACCGCCATTCTGATGCTTCCACCCCAAGATGTGCCGGACGCGCCGCCCATGGGCCGCGCGAGGGGAATCGCCACGCTCGCCGCTGTCACCCTGGCGATGGCCCTGCTTGCCTGCTTCGCGATCTGGACCGCCAGCGCCCACGCCTCCACCCTTCCCAGGTGCCGGACCGGCCAGCTCGCCGTCTCGGCTACCCGTTCGGGCGCGGCGGCCGGGACGGTCTACTACCGGCTGCGGCTGGCAAACACCTCGAGCGCGTCCTGCACGCTGGCCGGCTACCCGGGTGTGTCGTTCGTGTCCCGCCCGGGCGGCCACCAGGTCGGCCGGGCGGCAACCAGGTCCGCGGGCTGGCCGGCCCGCACCGTCACCCTGGCCCCTGGTGGTTCAGTGGTGGCCCGGCTCGGCCTGGCCGAGGTGGGGAACTGGCCGCCGGCGGTGTGTGAGCCGGTCGATGTCCGCTGGGTCAAGGTGTACCCGCCGAACGCCTGGGACGCCGTGACCATCCCGTTCCGGGGCCGGGCGTGCAGCACGAAGGCCCGCGATCTGTCCGTAACCCCCGTGGAGGCACCGAATGCCTGACCTGCCCGAGATCTCTGCGACCGGTAGCAACAGCGAGCCCTGGCCAGCCTTCACCCCCGAAACTGTCCGCTCGGCGGCGGCACAGGTCGCGGAAGGAATCCGCTACCTCAACCACGCCACCCTCGCCTACAAGGCCGCCTCGGCGCTGAAAGAACCCCCCGACGTCGACCGGGTGCTGGTGGAGCTGGCCACCATGGCGCAGCGGCTGCCGCAACTGTACGAGCAGATCGCCATCTGGCTGGCTGGGCAGCACACTGCCGGGCGCATCGCGGTCACCTACGGCACGTACCAGGGGCGGCCAGGGACCGCGGCGATGGCCGCCGAGGCGCACCTCGACGACGCCAAGCAGGCAGCGGGCGCAATGTACGAGGCGCTGAACGCAGCCCGGCAGGTCACCGCAGCCATGAGCGTGCCCTACGACCCAGAGAGTGATTCCGATGCCTGACACCACCCTGCCGGCCGAAACGGTCACGCCCGCGATGGTCGACGCAGGCGCGCAGGCCATCGCGGATGCCGAGCACGAACTGGCCGACCGTGCCATCCGGCGGTACCCGGTCAGCTGGCGCAGGACGCTCGCGCTTGCTGTGCTCACAGCCGCCAGGCGCCCCACCACCGCCCATGCCCATCACCCACCCGCCTGCGGCTCAGACATGTGCGACGGATCCCGCTGGACTGGGAACACGGACCGGGTCACCTGCACGGGCTGCCGGATCGCGGTGACGGTGGCGGCCGAGCGGGAGCGGATCGCCCAGATGGCCGAGCAGCACAAAGCCACATACCCCCTCTGCGAGCGGCCCGGCCTAATCATCGACCACC
>Ga0070741_10003140_pt1 | contig 41849 bp, 41 predicted proteins | sample Coa_R1_4_FD_66440 | JGI IMG/M metagenome (GOLD analysis project Ga0070741, IMG submission 66440) | Surface soil microbial communities from Centralia Pennsylvania, which are recovering from an underground coalmine fire - Coalmine... | ecosystem: Environmental > Terrestrial > Soil > Unclassified ... | reverse complement strand
CGGATGACGGCGCCTTTGGGAAATGTCAGTGCCGCGTCTGTGCGGTACGGCCAGGCCGCCGCGGCCGCTCCCCATCCCAGCATCTGGAGAACGTCGCGCCGTGACCAGCAAAGCGACTGAGACATCCGTGCAAAACCTCCTGCGAAACCCTACCACCATTTGCTAGAGTGCGAGTCGCGAAGGAGGGATGGTATGACACGAACTCTCGGCGTACTCGCGGTCGGCGGCGTCGTCGCGCTCGCGTTCGTCGGATCCCAGCAGCGTCCCGTCGACGCGCAGGAGCGCGGCGGCCGCGGCGGCGCGGCGGCCGCGGAAGCGCGCGCGAAACAGGAAGCGCTCGAGAAGGCGACGCCGAAGCTGACGATCGCGGAAGACATCCTCGCGCTGTCGATCCCGGAACACACGATGGGCGAAACCGAGGGCGTGTCGATGAACTCGAAAGGACACCTCTTCGTCTACTCGCGCACCGGCAAGGGCGGCAGCGCACGCGGCGGCACGGCGGCGGAGCTGTTCGAATTCGATCAAAACCTGAAGTTCGTGAAGCTGTGGGCGCCGGACAATTACGCGGCGTCGTTCGCGCACTCGGTCCGCATCGACAAGTACGACAACGTCTGGTTTGTCGACGAAGGCTCGGGGATGGTCGTCAAGATGGACCCGAACGGCGTCGTCAAGATGACGCTCGGACGCAAGCCCGAGGCGATCGACTACCTGGAACGGTTCCTCGAGCGCGCGGAGAAAGACACCGAGCGCTACACCGTCGGCACGATGGGCACGTTCAACCGCCCGACCGACGTCACGTGGGACGCGCAGGACAACATCTACGTCAGCGACGGCTACGGCAACTCGCGCTTCGTCAAGATCGCGAAGGACGGGACGTGGGTGAAGGCGCTCGGCACGCACGGATCGGGCGCCGATCAGTTCAGCACGCCGCACGGCATCGCGTCGGACATGCAGGGCAACATTTACGTCGCCGATCGCGGCAACAACCGCATCCAGGTGTACGACACGAACATGACGTTCAAGGCGAGCTACACGGGTGTCGGCGCGCCGTGGAGCGTGCAGGTGACGCCGAAGTACATCTACAGCGGCGACGGCACCGGCAAGATCTACCGGCTCGATCACAGCGGCAAGCTGCTCGGATGGACGCAGACGAGCCTCGGGCAGGGGCAGACCGGCTGCCTGATTCACGAACTGCACGCCGTGTCCGACAACGTGCTGATCAAAGGCGCCTGCTCGGTGTGGAACGTCGAGCGGATCACGTTCAAGGACGGCGCGGCGACGCACTGACGCCGCGAGCCGCGCATCCACGGCCGGGTCCGGCGCACGCCGGGCCCGGCTCGGCCGCCCTCGGGGCACATCCAGCCATGTACGATGCCCACGCGCTCATCGACGTCCACACGCGCGCGCACGAAAGTTTGCGCCGGCTAATCGCGTTCTGCGGCGGCCTGACGCACGAGGAGTTGCGACGGCCGCTGACCGGGTTCGGCTGGCCCACCGTCCTGCGCCAGCTCGAACACACGATCGGCGCGGAGGTGTACTGGCAGACCGTCCTCACGCGCGGCTATCGCGAGGAAGCGACGCTGCCCGAGCTGCCGGACGTGGCCGCGATCGAGATGTTCCGTCAGCGGACCGCGCTCGCGACGCGATCGTATCTCGCCGTCGCGAACGAGGCGGAGTTGAATACGCCGCGGCGGATGATCAGCGACCCTGGACAGACCCGCGTGCTCCGGCCCGCCGACGTGATCATCCGCGTCGTCACGCACATCTTCACGCACCAGGGACAGGTGCTGGCGATGTGCCGGACGCTCGGGAAGCCGAACGATCGCAGGGATCTCGACTACCCGATCGTGTGACGCGGCGATCTACGAGCAGGACTTCGCGAGCTTCGTGATCATCGAGACGGTGAGCGCGGTCTTGCTGCCGGACGCGGCCGCGTCGATCCCGCGGATCGAGACCTTCTGTCCGACGTACTTCGACAGATCCACACGCGGGCTCTCGAGATGAATCTCCGACGCGGTGCCGGCGGCCTGCGCGCCGAGGATGTGCGTGAGATCGTACGAGCGGTCGCCGGACTTCTCCACGCAACCGACGTAGGTCTTGTCCGCGGGCGTCGGCTTGCCGGCCGCGAACGCGAGCGTCGCCGCGGCGGAGAATGCGATCGTCAGTCCCAGCAGTTTCGTGTTGTGCATCGTCATGTGCTCCTCGCACACGTAGACGCGATGGCGACGACTTGGTTCCGCGCGCATCGGCTGTCCCGCCAGCGCACGCTGTGCGATCTGGCGCGGCGACCGGACAGTCGCGCGATCGACACGTCCGCGCGCCGGCGGTGTCGCTCCCGGAAACGCTGTGCGTCCGCGGACGGGCCCAGCAGCTCAGCGGCGCACGTTGCGTTTCCGTAACCAAATGGTTACAGTGTCGGTAACCAGATGGTTACCGACTCCGCCGCCCGCGACAACGCCGTCTTCCGCGCGATCGCCGACCCGACGCGGCGCGAACTCCTGCGGCTCCTGCGCCGCCGACCGCACACCGTCGGCGACCTGGCCTCGCACTTCACGCAGAGCCGCCCCGCCATCTCCAAACACCTGCGGCTGCTGCGCGCGGCCGGCCTGGTGGTGACCTCGGAGCACGGCACGGCCCGGATGTGCGCGCTGCGGGCGCGGCCGCTCCGCGCCGTCGATCACTGGCTGCGCGACTACCAGTCGCTGTGGCGCACGTCGCTGCGCAGCCTCAAACGCTACGTCGAGGAGGAATCATGAATCCCGCGAGCATCGCCGCCGACGCCATCGTCGAAGAGATCGACATCAGCGCGCCGGCCGCGCGCGTCTTCGATGCCTTCGCCAACCCAGACGAACGCGTCAAATGGTGGAGCGCCGACGATGGGCGCTTCAAGACGACGGAGATGGAGTCGGACCTGCGGCCCGGCGGGAAGTGGGCGATGCGCGGCACGCGGCAGGACGGATCGCCATTCACCGTCGCGGGCGAGTATCGCGCCGTCGATCGCCCGTCGCTGCTCGAATTCACGTGGCGTCCCAGCTGGCAGGGCGGCGAGGTCGAATCGCTCGTGCGCGTCGAGTTCGCGGAAACCGCGGGCGTCACCCGCGTGCGGCTCACCCACTCGGGCCTCGCCACCGATCGCTCGAAGACGAGTCACCGCGGGTGGCCGCAGATTCTGTCGTGGCTGAAGCGTCACGTCGAGCCGCGTTAGACTGTCCACCGGATGCGGGGACGCGAATCACACGCGAGCGGCGGCGACGGCGCACCGGCCCCGGCAGCGCCGCCGAAGAACTACATCACGCCCGACGGGCTGCAGCGGCTTCGCGACGAGCATCGGTTTCTGCTGACGAGAGAGCGTCCAGCGGTGACCGACGTCGTCGCGTGGGCGGCGGGCAACGGCGACCGCAGCGAGAACGCCGACTACCAGTACGGCAAGCGGCGTCTGCGTCAGATCGATCGGCGGATTCGGTTCCTCGGGAAACGGATCGACGCGGCGGAGGTGGTGGATCCGGAAGCGCCGCGAAACGCGCGCGCCGCGACCCACGTCTTCTTCGGCGCGACGGTCCGCTACGCCAATGCCGCCGGCGCCGAGCGCGTGGTGCGCATCGTCGGCGTCGACGAGGTCGATCTCGCGCGCGGCCACATCAGCTGGGTCTCGCCGCTCGCGCGCGCGCTGATGAAGCACGCGGCGGGCGATCGCGTGCTGCTGCATGCGCCGCGCGGGACGGAGACGCTGGAGATTCTGGACGTGCGATACGAGCGCATCGACGTCGCGCCGTTCAGAGAACCGCCGGGTGCGGAGTCGGCCGGGAAACGGCGCGGCCGGACGCAAGAACCGTAGCGCGCGATTGGACACGCCGCGTATGCACGAGCTGGCGACCGCTCGGCCGCAACTTTGCAGTCAGCCGAGCAGGAGGTTCGATGAATCTGCTGCTCGCGCTCATCGTCGCGCTACTGATTCTGTCGCTGCCGACGTGGCCGTATAGCGCCGCATGGGGATACTACCCGAGCGGTGGCTTCGGCCTGATCGTCCTGGTCCTGATCGTCGTGCTGCTGACACGACGCCGGGTCTGACGTCATGAGGCGCTCCACGCAACGCGACGCGGTTCTTCGCGCGGTCGCGATCGTCGCGGCCCTCTACGGCGTCTACACGTTGCTCTACGTGCCGCCGTTGGTCGTGGGCGCACCGGCGCCGCTGGTGCTGCTCGTCGTCGCCGCCGAAGCCATCTGCGCGCTCGCCGCGGCCGTCGGCTTGTGGCGACGAGCCGCGTGGGCGCCTGCGGCGATCGTCGCCTGGGGCGCTGCGTTCGTGTTCGCGCAGCTCGTCGAAGGGCCCGTGCTGGGGTTGATCGCGAATCTGCGTGCCGTGGCCGCGGGCGCCGCCGCACTGGTGCTGGCGTTGGTGGTGGCGGCCTACGCCCGAGGAGATCTCGTCACCGAGTGACATCGACGCGGTGACCGCGACGCGCACGCGTCGCGGTCATCGTTCACCGCGGCACTCGACGCGTCCCGCACATCCTTCCGATCGCTGCCTCTCACCCATCGCTCACTTTTCTGTGCAGCCCGCGCCCCGACGGCCGCGCTAATCGCGCGTACCTAACGGACAATCACTCTCGCCGCTCGCATCCGTGGACCAACGAAAACGAGGAACGCCGTATGTCACAGTGCCAGTTTACGGTCGCCGGCGCCGGCGACGGCGACGGCTGCACGTTCAGGTCCACGATTGGCGCGATCAAGCTGTCGGTCGAAGGCACGGTGGGCGCCGTCGTGTTCGAAAAGGCGATCTACAACGGCAGCGCCCTGGCGAATCTGCCGGCGAAGACGATTGCGTTCACCGTCGTCGCCGGCAAGACGGATCTCGCCGTGACGTACGCGTTCAGCGATCCCGTCGGCGGCGCCGGCAATTTGATCGAAGAGTGCCAGCACACCAAGGTCTGCGGCATCTCCGCCAAGGAGAGGAGCGCGGTGTATCACATCTGCGCCTGAGAGGGATCTCATCATGCAACCCGTGATCGCACTCTTCCTGTGGACGGCGATGCTGGCAGCGACGCCCGCGGCCGCACAACTGCCCGATCCGTTGCCCAGCGACTGCGACGGCCTGATCGACCTTCTCGCCGCCGCGCCGGCGCCTGCGGATCGGACGCGTGTCGCGCGCCAGCTCGTGTCGATGAACCTGCATCCGACGTGTCTCGCCGAAGGACTCGTCGCGAGCGACAAGCTCAACGCCGATTTCCCGTCGTTCATCAGAGCCCTCGAACGGAAGCGCACCGACAAGCAGGCGGGATCGAGCGCCGGCACCGGCGGCTCCACCAACCTCGTCTCGAAGGGGACGACCGCCAAAGTGATTTCGCTCGCGGCGGAGTACGGCGCGCTGACCGAGTCGATCAACAAGCAGATCGTCACGGTCCAGGGCAGCCTCGATGGCGTGCCGGCGGCGCTCGTGCGCCATCACGTGTTCGAGTATTGCCCTGCCGGCGGCGCGTCGAACTGCGTCGACGGCGGCGTGCTCGAGGCGCTCCGTCGCGTTTCGTACGCCGTCTCGTTCGACACGTCGCAGTCCGCCCAAACCGTATCCGGCACGCCGAGCGCGTCTGCCGCCGGCGCCGCGCAGCCGGTCGCGTTCACCGCCGACGGACACTCGATCACCAGCGCCGGCGTGCGGTTCGTCCTGTGGAACGCGCGCGACACCGTGTCAAAGTCGTACGACGAGGCGTGGACCAAGGAGATCGTCAAGTCGCACGCCGCTCTCGAGGGCGCGGCCACCGGACTCCTGAACGCCACCATCGCACTGGTCGGCGCGGTGGAGGCCGATCCGGCCTACGCACCGTGGCAGGACGAAACGGTTCAGCGGCTGGTTGCGGCCAGGCCGAATCGCGACGAGGTCGTCGCGGTGTGGACCGGCCGACAGCACGTGCTCGCACAGCAACTGCGCCGCACGCATCCCGCGATCTTCGTGAAGGCCGCGGACGAACGGTCCGCGCTCAGCGTCTATCGCCTCGAGGAAGACGCGGTCGCCGCGACGCTGCGCAAGCCGGTGGCGACGCTACAGTACGACTACAAGCGGCCCGCGAGTCAGCCGTCGACGTCGACCGTGCGCTTGATCTTCGACAAAGGTCTTGGCACCGGCTGGTCGTTCACGGCGAACGGCGCGGTCGAGCTCTACAATCAGCCGCCGCCGCGCGACATTCCGGGCGCGACGACCGTCCGCGACGCGCAGTTCGGCGCGCAACTGCAGAAGGACCTCGGCACGCTGGAGATTCTCGGCGCGGCGGCGCTCGCGGGCACGTACTACTTTCAGTACCAGAACAGCCCGGCGATCCTCAACGTCACGCCGGGCACGCCGCTCGACGGCATCGTCCTCAGCGGTCTCCCGTCGACCGCGGCGCACGTGTTCGCCACCAAGGGCAACATCCACATCGCGCAGATGCGCCTCGTCCTCGGCAGCGGCGGCGGCGCCAGATTTCCGATCTCGGTGACCTACTCCACGCGCACCGAGCTCGTCGATCAACCGGCGTGGCGGGGACAGATCGGCGTGAGCTACGATTTCGACTCGCTGTTCAGCAAGTAGGAGGATCTGATGCGGCGTTCGGTGCTGCTCCTCGCTCTCATCGGCGTGCTGCAGCCGCACTCTGCCGGCGCGCAGGACGCCGTGCCGGTCGCCTTCGTCGGATCGGGTGACGGCTACAAGCTGACGCGCCTCACATCCGCTGCAGGTTACGCGTCAGCTGACGCCGCTCCCGCTGGAGTTTAGGCGCTGTGGTTCGACAACAGCACGTGGGGCGGTCCGCAGGACTACGTCATCGCGTTCTCTGGGGCATGGGCCTCCAGGGTCTCTCGTTCGATGGCGTGAACAGTCCCGTGCAGAAGTTCACGACGAAATAGCCATGCCGCGTCACCTGACGATCGCGCGTCTATTTCAGCTGCACACCGAGCGACACGGCGATCACTCGATTTCGCAGCGAGTCCGCGTGGGCGTACAGATCGGTCGCGATGTCGCTGAGCCCTTGCGTGTAGCGGATCTCGACGAGCACGCGCTGCAGCACCAGGCCGCCCGCGAACGCGATGCCGCCGTCGAACGATCGGATGGCCGGATCGATCTCGATGTCGTTCTTGAGCGTGGCGCCGTCGCCCTGCGCGCTGGTGCTGGCTTTGACCGCGAAGGTGGGACCCACCGCGACGTACACGATGTGGTTGTCGAATCCGGTCTGATAGCGCGCCAGCACCGGAAACTCCAGGTAGTTGAGACGCGCCGTCACCGTGCCGGCCCCGTTCGCCTCCGTCAGCTTGACGCCTTTCGCGACGAACTGCATCTCGGGCTGCAACGCCCAGCCGCTGGCAATGGGCCACGTCACAAAACCGCCGAACACCAGACCGGTAATCGACGACGTCTCGGTGCTCGACTGGCCGACCGGTTGGTCGAGCACTTCGCCGGCGTTCGGCAGCGATGCGAAGTCGATCCCCGCCCGGACGCCGGCTCCCACGCTTTGCGCGTGCGCGGTCGTCGCGGCGAGTGCGATGAACGAGATCACGGACATACTCGAGAGAATGCGTCGCCTCATGGTGGCGGCGATGGTACCAGCGCCACCGCCGGCGGTACAAGCTCAGCCAAACGCGCGGACGCGCGCCACGCTATTTGATCAGCAGTCCGTACACCTCCAGTTCGCCGAGCACGGTCGTGTCGTTGCCACGCGTGCCGACGTACACCTTGCCGTTGGCCACCGTCGGCACCGTAAACTTCACCGCACGTCCCGCCTGATCGCGTTGGCCCGCCGCCTGCGCGCTGTTCCACAGTTCGACGGCGAGGTTGGTGGCGTCATACGCGTGCAGGACCGCCGGCCCGCACGCCTTCGATTGATTCGTGCAGTACGCGCTGTTGTCCAGCGCCCACACGATGCCGTTGATCGATCCCGCCGATGAAAGGGACGGCGTCGATCCCGGGAAGCCGAAGAGCGCCACCGATTCGGATGCCGGCGATGCGTTGAACAATCCGGTCGACGGATTGAAGACGAACTGCTTGAGCGCGCCTTTTCCGCCGGCGATGTAGAGGCTGTTCTGCCAGAACACGGGCGTGCCGAAGATGGCGTTCCCCAGACTGATCGACTGCCGCACGTTGTTCGACGCGCTGCTGAACCCGCCCATCGCGTCGCGGTTCAGCAGGAACAGATTGCCGTCCTTGCCGCCGCCGATGAGGAGATGCGGCACGGGGCCGGTCGTTTGATCGATGAGGATCGCGGCGCCGCCCGATCCGAGATCTTTGTCGTTCGCGTCGAGCGTCGTTTCGTTCGACGGCGTGAAGTAGTCGGCCGCCGCCAGACCGCCCGTCGTCGTCAGCTTGACGAAGCTGTCGCCGTAGTTGGATCCGCCGGCGTTCGCGTCGAACGTGCCGTTCCCGGTCATGACGAAGAGATTGCCGTTCGCGTCGATCGGCGGCGCGCCGCCGCCCATCCAGATGCCGCCGCGCGAATACGTCACCGATCCCACGCTGTTCGGCGTGGAATTGAAGACGGCGTTCGGCGCCGGCGCGAGCGTCGCCGCGTCGAACCCGATCACCCAGCCGTGATACGGATCCGCGTCCTCGTGCGACGCCCACGCGACGTAGACGACGCCGTTGGCCAGCGCCAGGCCCGGCCGCTGGTGCTCGTGAAGCGGATCGAACGCAACGCGGCCGGCGACCGCGCCGTCGCCGTTGCCCGCAACGGAAATGGACGCATCGATGCTCCGCGGCGCGACGACGTCGTTCCCCGTCGCGAGATCGAGCGCATGCAGTCGCTGATAGACCGTCGGCGTCGACGTCGCCGACTTGGCAATCACGTACACGCGGTTGGTGGCGGCATCGATCACCGGCGTCCCCGTCACGCCGGTCTCCGGCGAGATGTCGCCGTAGCCGGCGCCCACCAGCCCGCCGATCCCGGATGGCACCGGCGTTTCTCCGGGCGTGGCGCCGTGGGCCGCGTCGAGCAGGTTCGCCTGCCAGAGCGGCACGCACGGACTCGCGTCGGCATCGAACGCGTAGACGCTGTCGTGTTCGGTCGCGACGACGACGACGTTGTGCAGCGACCCGGCGATCGTCACGCGCGGCACCCAGAGCGGCTGCGCGTAGATCGCGCCGTCGACCGCGCACGAAAACAGTTTGCCGAACGTCGGCGTCGCGACGAGCGACGGCGACAACAGGAATTCGCGGCTGTTCGTGCCGTCGCGCGACAGGTTGTTGTGATACGTCAGCACGCCGGCGAGATCCGTCACCGCCACGGTCGACACGGCGCCGATCGTCCCGTCGGCCGCGCTCGTCGCGGTCACCGTGTAGACGCCGGCCGCTGACGGCGCGACGTACGTCGCCGACAGCGGCGTCACGTCAGCGAACGATCCGCACGCCGCGCCGGCGCATCCCGTCCCCGCCGCCGACCACGTCACGCCGGCGTTGGCCGGATCGTTCTGAACGCTGGCCGCGAGCGGCAGGCGCTGGCCGACGACGACACCGGCCTGGACGGGCGACACCGACACGACGATCGTGTTCGCGTTGACGCTGACGTGGACGTCGGCCGTCGTCGTCAGCGCCGAATCGCTGACGGCGAGACGCAGCGTGTAGGTGCCGACCGTCGCGAACGTCGCGGTGGTGACGAGCGATGTCGGCGCCGAGAACGTCACCGCGCCGGGCCCCGACACGAGCGACCAGCCGTACGTCAGCGCCGCCGGCGGCGACGGCAGCCCGTCGTCGGTCGCGGTGCCGGTGAGCGTGACCGAATTCGCGGGCAGCATGATCGACTGGTCCGTGCCGGCGCTGACGACGGGCGGCTGATTCGCGGGCCAGCCGGCCGTGACGCGAATCGCGGACACCTTCGCGTTGTCGACGGTGCTGATGAAGTTGAGGTTCAGCACGCCGTCGCTGACCGTCGTGGTCACGCTGCGGACGAGCGCCGTGTTCGCGCCGACGGCCGCGAAGATGTCGAGCGCCTGAATGGCGAGCTGTCCCTCCACGTTGACGTCGAACACCCGCTTGCCGGCGCTCGTCCAGTAGATTTCCGCGAACAACAGCGTGACTGTGTATTTCCCGTTCGGCACCGGGATGTTGTAGGAGAAGGTGCCGTAACGCTCCGTTTGATACAGCGTGGGGTCGGAGGTTCCGGCGATCGCGGCCGTCGTGCTCGCCTTCGTTCCGCCCGAAAACGCCGCGTCGGCGGTCCAGATGCTGCCGGTGCCGTCGGTGTACGCCGGGCCGCCCGCATTGATGCGCAACTGCGTGACGAAGAACGTGATCGTCAGCGGCGTGCCGGCCTTCCCGGACGCATTCGACTTGGTGTACGGCGTCGCCGTCACCGTGTGCGATCCGAGACTCGGCGTCCACGCCGCGTAGTTGCCGCCGGTTTCGGCCGACAGCGCGTACGGCGCCGCATTGTCGGTGCGGAAATTCGCGTTGCCATCCAGCCGAAAACGAACGCTGCCGACCGTCGACGGACTTGTGTTCGCGCGGATGTTCAGGTGCAGCGTCGGGAGCGCCGCCAAATCGATCGTCGCGCCGGTGTGGATCGGATTGAACGCCGCGATCGGCTGGTCCGTGTCCGCGTTGATCAACGTGAAGCTGGTGACGGCTTGCGTTTGCGCGACGGCGGCCGTCGACCACGCCAGCGCGAACGACACGACGAGCAGTACACGAGTTCGGATCGCGAGACCTCTGAGGATGGATGGCATGCCCGGCGCCGTGCACCACTCGTACCGCAGCGGTCTGCTGACAAGTTGCGCGGCGGTGCGTCAGTTTTGAGATCGACGCCCGCACCTTCATGCGGAAACTGGCCGATCGGCCGTCGACGTGCGGACGCCGCGGATCGCGCGCCATCGGGAAACGCGCCGTCGCGATTACGACCCTGGCGGTCTGCGGCTCGTGTCGTTACCGTCGCCGCGCCGCCGTGACGTCCTTCAGCACCGCGCGGAAGAACGGTTCGCCGAACGCGTAGACGCCGAGGAGCGCCGCCGCGAACGCACCGGCTTTGAGGCTCTCGACACCTTCGGGCGACCAATACACATCCGCGAGGCGCAGCCACATGGCGAACTCGTCCAGCGTCAGCGCCAGCGCGATCCCGAACACGATCGCGATGCGGAGGTGCCACGCCTCGTCGCGCGTCGCGAGCGCCGCGAAGCCGGTCACCATGAGCAGAAGGACGCCCCAGAACAGATGGTGGATGTGCAGGCCGCTTCGCGTGATCACGTAGCGAAACGGTCCGTGCGGAAACAGCTCGAAGTGGATGATTGCGGTGATCGCGCGCAGGACGCCGAACATGAGGAGAAACGCGACGAGGGCGCGAATCGCGACGCGTCTGCCGAGGTCCAACTGCGCGTAATGGTGGCGGAGGCGCACGCGAGCACGTTCAGCGGCTGGGCGAGACGAGCCACAGCGGCTCGTCTCGCCCTTGATGTCGACTAATGGCCCTGCTGCTGACCGCCCTGCCCGCCCTGCGGATTCTGTGCGCCCTTGTCGCCTTGCTGACCGGGCTGATTGCCCTGCTGCGGCCGGTTGCCGCCCATGCCTTCGTTCCCCTTCGGCTGGTTCTGGCTGCCGGGATTCTGCTGCTCGTCGTTCTTGTTCCAGTCGGGCTTGTTCTGATCAGCCATGTGCTCTCCTCGGCCATTAGCGGCCGACAGAGCAGGAGCAAGCGGGGTGCCGCAGTTTTTTGCAACGGACGTCTTCTCGCAATCGCCATCATTGGGTCGCGGCACGGCTTGGCGAACGGCAGGGCAGAGTTCGGATAGGATTGAAGGCGATCGGAGAGTTCGTTGGCAAAGCACTCCTCACACATCATGCGGTTGGCTCACAAAGGCGCCGAACACCGGCTGGCTGAACTTCAGGCGGAGATCGTGGCGCTGATCAAGACCTTCCCGCACCTGCGGTCGTCCCGTTCGACGCCGCGCAAGCGCAAGCCGATGTCGCCGGCCGCGCGGAAGGCGGCGTCGGAGCGGATGAAAAAGTATTGGGCGGCGCGGCGAAAAGCGCGGCGCGCGTAACTGCTCAACCATGGAAGTCGAAATCAACCTTCAGATTCCCACGGTCAAAGATCCGATCAAGGGTCCCGACGGATGGCCGATCAGCAACGCGGACGTTCGATTGCTCAAGCGGATCGAGGTCGCACACCTGCCGAAGGTGGGCGAGCAGATCACGTTGTCCGTGCGGCCTGACTTCGTCTTTCAGGCGTCGGTGACGCGGACCGATTGGCACGAAGAGAAGGAATTGTTTGTCGTCGCCTGCCGCTACGCCCTTCGCTCGATCCCACGGCCGGAATACCTCGCCTTGATGGCCGACCCCGAATGGACGCGCAAGCCGTTGTTGTCCTAAGTCAAAATCGACAATACGGCTGACCTCGGATCTCGCGAGACGTTGGTATGCTTGCGAGTGCCCCTACTGCACATTCCTGCTGAAGTTGAACAACATGGCGGACGTCCTGTCGGACAACACTCTCTGCGTCGATCACCAGTGTCCCGAGTGCGGGGCGCGCGATCATGTCACCGTGGAACGCGTCATCGTCGGCGATCACGTGGTGAACCGTTGCCACTGCCGCGTCTGCGGTTACTCGTGGCACCCGGAAGAAGCGCCGCTGTGAGGCTAGCGCGGGTTCGGGTCGAAGACGCTGCACCCATTGGAGCGCGTCGACAGCGCAAATCGCTCGTTCAACGCGTCGAGCAGCCGGCCATCGATGGCGAAGTCGATCCGAGTCGGTGCCGGTAGCGGCGGATCGGCGCATTGAATGATCGCGCCGACCCGCTCCCACGAATCGGCGAACTGCGATCGTTCGTACGGTCGGATGACATCCGGCGCGAAAAAGAAGCTGTGACGCGACGCCAGCGGGACGCCGTACGCGAAATGCCAACCCGACCCAATTCCCGCGTAGAGAATGGCTGGTCGCCCCGCTGCGTAGGGACTTTGCGCGACGCGCTGTAAGAACGCCACACGCTCGGCCATATCGGTCGTCAGCGCGACCGTTCCGCCGCTCGGCGTGTTGATCAGCCGCACGTCGCTCGCCGGACTCGCGACGTAGCAGGCGCGCGCGACGACGAACACGCCGGGGATCCATAAGAGCGCGGTCATCCACGCGACGAGCCGGCCACGCCGCTCCAGAATCCACGCCGACCCGGGCGCGAGCGTCCACAGGAACTGGAAATAGTGGAACGCGTGGTGGACATATCCGACGATCGCGGCGAGGACGACGAACACCATCGGGACGAAGACGGCGCCGGATTCGCCGCCGGCGGTTTCATACGCACTCCCGCGAAGCCATCGCGCAATCGCGACGGCGCTCAGCACGCCAGCGCTCAGCGGAAACAGAAACTGCGCGACCGCAGGACGCCAGCCAATCCACGCCGGCCATCGGTAGCTCCCCAGACCTGCATACGCCTGGAACATGAACAGCGGCCACACCTCGTCGGTGGCGATCGGCGTGGGTTGCGTCCAGAAGGCGTACGCCACGATCGCGACCTCGACGACGAGAAACGCCGCAACCGATACGGCCACTCGCTGCAGCCACGTTTTGATCGTCGCCGCGTCGAGCCCTGATACCGCGAGCGCGACGAGATCGAGCAACAGCAGCGCCGCCATCGCCAATGGACCGCCGCCGAACTTCACGGCTTGCCAAACCCCGGCGATCGCGCCGATGGCGAGACTCTGCGACCGCGTGCGCGTCAGTGGCGGCGTCCAGAGCAGCGCGAGGAGCAGGAGGAACGTTCGCTCGAGCACGACATACGCCGACGTCACGAACGCCCCCACGATCGATCCAGGGATGGGCACCACCGCGAGCAGCGCGGCGCCCACCGCCACGGCGACGCGCATCCCGGCGGCACGCCGCAGCACGTAGTACGCGAGGATCATGTTGACGGCGCTGATCGCGACAAACAGGCACAGGTACGAACGCGGCGTGTTGCCGAACGCCGCCGCCCACACCACGTAGATGTAAGCGCCCAGCGGCCCATACGGAAAGAACACATCTCGATAAAGCTGGCCACCGTGCAGGACGACATCCGCGGTCAGCAGATTGTGGCCCTCGTCGTGAAACAGGAACGCGGCGCCTTGAACCAGGTCCGGCCGGCGCACGATCAGGGTGATCCCGTTTACCGTCGACGCAGCGGCGAGTGTGAACGCGGCGATGATGTCAGATGCAGCTCGATCGCGATTGGCTGTCGAGGAACGGGTGTGCAAGCGCTGCTCTAACCGAGCACGGCGGTCATCGCCAAGCCGATCCCAATCAGCGCCGGCACGAACGAGACGAGCCAAAAGCCGCGAATGGCGGTCAGGAGCGCGATCGAACACAAGACGATCGCCACTTCAATGAACACTTCCGCGCCATCGAACCGGTTTGCGCGCCGGGCGGCGCGTTGCGTCTCGCCGTCGAGTTCCTGGTTGTGGGTGCGGATGTCGTCGGCCTGCAGACGCTCGTCCTGCGCGCGCTTCGTGAACGTGGACGCCAGCGCCGCACCGGGTGCTCCCTGCAACCCCGCGAGCGCCGCATCAGCCGCGTAGACCTGCGCCCGCGTGTTCTTCGCCTGGTAATACGCCCATTGGTCGGCCAGCCGCGTCTGGAAGACCACTTCCTCAGTGTGAAGCCGATGACCCATCAAGGTGACGACGGCCAGAAACGCCGCAAACACCGCCATCGTCACGCCCACCTGACGCTGCAGCCGATCGTGCGCCTTCTCGCGGAGTTCGAGCAGCTCCTCGGTGTCCATGGACACCGAGTCTAGCCGCAGCCGCGCGTCCGCTTCAAAGCTCTTCGGGCGACGCGCCCGGCGAGGCGGCACGTCGCCGCCCACCGGACACGGATCGGCATTGCGCTACAGGACCGGCCGGCTGCGTCCGGACACCATGTGCACGATCAGCAGCACGATGCCAATCACGAACAGCACCCACGCGATCTGCGAGGCCACCGACGCCACGCCATAGACGCCGAGCGCCCCGGCGATCAAGCCAACGACGAGAAAGACGAGCGCGTAATACAGCATTCAGGTTCCCCCCGGCCGAGTCCGCAGCAAGAACATGACCAAATGGATGACTTTTTGCACCGTCGAGTCGCGATGGGACGAGCTCGACTGTTCGGCGTCGCCACCGCTGCGCTCACGTTCTCGGCGTGCGCCACGTTCGCGCACATGACGTCCGGGTCGCACAAAGAATTCCTCACGCCGGCGGAACGCGACGCCGCCATCGCGCGAGCGCAGGTGTGGACGCCGACGCGCGTCGCCGCGATGGATCTGCGGCTCGGCCCGCGGCGCCGTGGATCGTTCGCGCCGGAGCAAACCGTCACGTGCGACTACGTCGACAAGAAGCTGCCCGGCAACACGCCGAAGTTCGCGTGCAAGATCGACGGCGACGAACTGAAGGTGCGCTACGGCCGCACCAACGGCGAGGTCTACGCCGGCGTGGCCGCGACGCGGTTGCTGTGGGCGCTCGGGTTCGGCGCCGATGCGCTCTATCCCGTCCGCGTCATCTGCCGCGGCTGTCCGTCCACGCTCGGCGGCGATGGGCCGGCCGGAGACGAGGCGATCCGCTTCGACATCGCGGCGATCGAGCGCAAGATGCCCGGGCACGACATGGACACGCGCGACGTGACGGGGTGGGCGTGGGCCGACCTCGATCGCGTCGACCCGGAGCGCGGCGGCGCGCCGGGTGCGCAACGCGACGCGCTGAAGCTGCTCGCCGTCTTCATCCAGCACACCGACAGCAAGGCCGAGCAACAGCGGCTGCTCTGTCCGGACGACAAAGGCCACAAGAAGGATCTGGCGAACTGTCCGCGGCCGCTGATGATGATCCACGACGTCGGGCAGACGTTCGGCACCGGCAATCAGTTCAATCGCCAGGCGGTCGGCAGCGTCAACCTGCGCGAGTGGAAGAACACGCCCGTGTGGAAAGACGCGTCCCGCTGCGTCGGCAACCTGACACAGTCGCAGACCGGAACCCTCGTCGATCCCCGCATCTCCGAAGACGGTCGACAGTTCCTGGCGCGTCTCCTGATGCAGCTCACCGACCGGCAGCTGCGCGATCTCTTCACCGTCGCACGCTTCACGACTCGCCCGCAACCCGACGGCCGCCCGACGACGGTCGACGAGTGGGTCGACGCGTTCAAACAGAAGCGCGAGGAAATCGTCCGCGCGCGGTGTCCGCTATGAGCGTCGGGCGGATCGCATGCGTCCACGTGCGGCGGCCGGGTTGGTTCGCCGTCGCGGCTCTGCTGGTCGGCTTGTCCCCCACGACTGTTGCGGCGCAACAGAAAGCGGCCAGCGTCGCATTGCCGCCAGACCAGATCGCGACCACTCCCGCGATCGCCCGCCCCTCGACATTTGCCGTCGGTTCCACCGACGACGATCCCGTCGTGGCCGCACGACGATTTCAGCAGCAGTTGGCGGATCGCATTCGCCCGCTCGAAGAGCGCTTTCGCGACGACGCGCGATTGCAAGGCGCCGGCGCGCTGGTGGCGTTGGGCGCCGTGGCGCTGGGCGCGGTCCGCGGTCAGGGGACGCTCACCTTCATTGGAGCGCAGGCGTTGCGGCTCGGCCTCGAACAGCGGATGACCGCGACGCGTCGGCGCGCGGGCGTGTCGATCGAGCCGTCGATTGGCTACCGGCGCGTGTCGGTCACGGTCAGCCGGACGTTCCACTGATCAGAAGAGTGCTCGCGGCGCGCGGTTTCCGATCGGCTTGAACGCGAGCAGGCGGTCACATCGTGCGGTTCGTGACCGAATAGGGGAAGCCCGCGTTCGACTTCGCCGGGCCGGTGTTCGAAGAAAGATCCTCCGTTAGAATGCAACGTCATTCCGCCCATCAGGCCGGACGTCCTCCTAGAGAGGTCAGTTACCGACGTTGACGGCCCAGGTGATTGGACCGTGCTCTCGAGTACGAGACTCGGGCCGAACAGCCCTTCCACGGTGATTCGCTGAAGTGAGGTACGTTCCTTATGGATGCGGAGAATGGCGGATACGATCACGTCGCGATGCTCGTTGGCAAATCTCACCTTGGGTGTATCCATTGATTTGTGTCGCGGCGATTCGTGCCGGGACACTGACTTCACCCCCGATATCGACTATCGCTCCGAGGCTGACAGCCGCAGCGCCGACCATCCCGAACGAATGGCCGCCGACGCCAGGCCTCGGGATATTCGGATCCGTCGACTCCGGTACCGATGTACCTTGCCGCACATATAGTCCCCCGGCTTCGATCGTCAGTGCTGACTGATCTGCGGCGATGATCGGCGCGCGCCAGCAGTAGAGCGCGACACAAAGGACCCAAATGTGTGGGTGGGCTCTCGTCATCAGCTCACCACGGATAAGTATCGGTACCCAAGATCGGATGTCGTACCGCCGTATACAGTACTAGGCTTCCGTCATTCTGCATCACCGAGAACTGGGACAGCCTGCCAGGAACAAGTCGCGTGAGCTGAAAAGGCACGCAACAACGCATTCTCTACGGGGTTACGCATGCCACATCGGAAACGTTCGGAGTCGATGCTTGCACCGTTCGAGCACATCATCATCGATGCGATGCTGGAGCGCGTTCCGGTATCGATTCGATGCGAGCATCTTACGTTAATGACCGTGTTGTGGTCCGCGGCTGCGCTCATTACGAGCGCACTCGCGCGGCAGTCTGTAAGGTGGCTGTGGGCCACGTCATTGATCATCGCTTGTCAGTACGTGACGGACTGCCTTGACGGTAAGGTTGGCGTCCAACGCAACGCCGGTTTGGCAGAGTGGAGCTACTATATGGACCATCTGCTCGACTACGTATTCCTTTGTTCCTTATTGATCGGCTACTCGACATTACTGCCATCGCACCTACAGTTTCTAATGCTCCCTATGTTGTCGATAGCCGGTGGGTTCATGGTCAGCTCTTTTCTAGCCTGCCACGTAACAGGTGAACTACGAATCAGTTTCATCGGAATAGGGCCAGCTGAAGTTCGATTGACGTTTATAGCGATCAACACGCTGCTGGCAACCTACGGGCAGCCATATATGGTTCGCACAATCCCGTATATAATCATCGCCGCATTCGTTGCCCTCGCTGCGCTGGTTATCCAGACCCAAAGGGATTTATGGACGGCACACAAGCGTCGGCAAATGTCTGAGCAAGGACAAGAAGTAGCGGCTGGAATCGTGCGGCTGCAATAGTTCGTGTTTCATCGCAACGGCCGACAGGTTGTGGAGTTCCGTCGGCAGTGGAAGGCAGCATGCAAGGCAGCTCCATGATCCGGGCTGGAGTGCCGCAATCGGTGGCGATGGGCATCAGCGGCCACAAGACCCCCTCGATGTTCAATCGCTACAACAATCGGTCTGATGACTGGTTTTTTGGCAGAGGGCGACGAGCGTCACGGGTGCGTCAGATAGGTGCCTGGGTGCAATACTCGACGACCGACGCGAAGCCGAGCGACGCCGCGCCATCGATCAACGCGCATTTCAGACGCGCACGGTCAGGCGTTTATGGCCTGCGCAAGGCGCGGGCACCTTCGTCGAGGCGCTGTTCCAATGCCGTCACACGTTGCTCCAGATCTGCGACACCCATCGCCGCATCAGGTGTTGCACGGTGTCTTCCCACAAACCGAACATACCCGAGCACGAGAGTGATGACGAGCGCGGCCGTCACGACGCCGAAGCGCGCGTACGACGCGGTCGACATGAAGATCCATCCAACGCCGTACATCATTGTGAACACGCCGCCCAACAGCAGTCCGCTATTGATGATCGGAAGCTGATTTGCGGGAACCAACGAGATTGCCATCACGACCGTCGCAAACGCGACAAGAATAATGCTGGTCGTTCGGCCCCATCGATCGCGCTCGACCGTTTGCGCCTCCTGAGCGCGGGCAATCTCTTCGCTTATCTGGCGCAACTGAGTACGATCGGCATCGGTCAGGCTCGTGGGAGGCCCCGGGTACGACGGCGCTATCGCTTGCTGTCGTCGCTGGAGCTCTCGTATTTGACTCTGAAACCGCAGGTCGGGTGAGGGGTAAAACGTATACACGCCAACGCCGACGAAGGCAGACAAGATAAGGCCAAGAAAGATGGCAAAAATCACCTGAAGGCCGGACATCCTGTCATGCATGGCTCGATTATAGAAGATCGGCCACGTGCAACTGGATCGATCGACGCCACGCCGGAATCATCACGGGTCGATCTGCTTCCGGCGTTGGCGAGTCTGCCGGCACGGCTGGAGAGCGGCGACGAAGAATCTCCGGTCGTAAAGCAGAGAGTCATGCCGCTCGTCAGGGACGCGGTTGTTGGCCGTCTTACATTGCCCGTCGTCGCGCGGTCATCGACGATTCGATGAAGAGTCGCTTGAGAGGCGGATTGATAGTCTCTCGCCCGGCTGAACGACACGTAAACTCGCGCCGGCGGTCGTCCGAACGCTCGCGCTCACTGAAAAGCACCCGCACCTGGCGGTCGCCCACGATCGGGTACTGATGAAACATGTGGAAGACGGTGGCGAGGGAGCTAATTGCGAAATCGACGTCGAGGCGACCCGGATCTTTCCAATCGAGTGTCATTGATTCGGCCTCGTCGATTCTCAGAACCTCTACGCTTGGGCCGCCTCCGAATCGACCGGGGAGAGTGGGACCAAGATTGGCGGGTTGTATAGCTAGCGTGTGAGACACGAAACCGGCCCCGCCGCCTCCCATCTGTAGGAAGAGAATCGCTGTCGCAGACCCGTCAGGCGACGGACACTCAATCACTACGTCCGTACTCGACGCGCCACAAGCGGCGCACAATGCGGCGCACAGTACACTGATCGCCAATCTCGCCATCGCTCTCTCCATGAGATACTTTATGTCATAAAGAATGCTGCGGCTAGACGAAACTGGTTGACGACAATTCGCTCCTCAGGTTGGACTCGAACCAACATCCTCCGGTTAAACAGCCACTTCTTTCAAGACCACTCGGGACGATCGGAGACGGCGCGAACCCGGTCGCGGTCCGGGCGGTTCGAGAGCCTCTGCGCAGGATGGCCCAGCCGTTGTCTCGTCAGAACGGCGCGCGTATTCGACTCCACGTTAGGTGTTCGGCTGGCTCCGTCTCGCGGATCGATCCGCAACCACCGTGACCTGCATGTCGCGGGCGAGATTCACGATGCGCTGGACGAACGCGGACGCGAACCACGATCGCAATGCGCTCGGCTTCTCTCGCGTGACGAAGATCTGCGTGATGCCGTGCATGCGCGCAAAGCCGACGATCGTCTCCGCGACGTCACGGCCTTCCAGCACGCGCGTGTCTATTCGCAGACCGCGGGCGAAGTTGAGATGCCGTTCGAGATTCTCCCGCTGCTCCGCCGTGAGATCGGCGCACTCTGCGGTCTTCGTCACGTACATCGCCAGACAATCCGCGCGCAGGTAATCAGCAACGCGACGGCCTCGCCGAATCAGGGCAGCACTTGAGGGGTTCGGCGTGATGATCAGCAGCAGCCGCTCTCGCGCTCCGCCATCACTCGCGGCGACATCGGCCGACGGAGGCGGCTCGTCATCCCCCGGCAGCCGCGACTCGACCGAATACGCCGCCTGCCGCATCGCGAATTCGCGTAACGCGACGAGGGTCGACTCTTTGAAGAAATGCTCGAGCGCTTGTTTGGCTCGTTCCGGTGGGTAGACGACGCCTCTTGCGAGCCGATTGAGCAGCGCGCGTGGGGTCAGGTCCACCATGACCACTTCGTCCGCCTGCTTCAATACCCAGTCGGGAATCGTCTCTCTGACGCGGACCCCGGTGCTGTGCCAGATCTGGTCGTTGAGACTTTCCAGGTGCTGGACGTTCATCGTCGTCAGCACGTCGATGCCCGCATCGAGCAGGACGTGCACGTCTTCCCATCGCTTCAGGCGTGGCGATCCCGGCACATTCGTATGCGGAAACTCGTCGACCACCGCCACCTCTGGATGACGCCGCAGGATCGCCTCGGTGTCCATCTCCTCGAAGCGGGTGCCGCGATACTCGATCGTCTGCCGCGGAACAGTCTCCAGGCCCTCGGTTTGAGCAATCGTCTCCTGGCGGCCGTGCGCCTCGAAGTAGCCGATGACCACGTCGACTCCGCGTCGCTTGAGATCCCGCGCTTCCGTCAGCATCTGGTAGGTCTTGCCGACCCCAGCCGCGTAGCCCAGAAACACCTTCAGACGACCGCGTCGCTGTTCGTCGTCCGTCATTGCGGGAACACCCGGACGTCGATGCCCTCGGCATCCCGAATCAGCTGATCCAACGGCGTGCCGCCGAGACGACTGCGCCAGCTGCGCCGAAGGTTATGACCGACGAAGATCTGTGTGATGCCATGGGAACGCGCGTACTCGAGGATCGTTCGGATGGGATCCGTCCCCTCGAGGGTCTCGATGTGCGCGTGCTGGGCACGCGCGAGCGTCACGTTGCGTTCGAGCGCCATGCGATCTTCGGCCGTCAGGTTCTGCTGCATGACGTAGATCGCGAACAGCTCGCCGTGGAAGCGATCCACGTTGCGACGGCCGCTCGCCAGCATCTTGGCCGCATTCGCGCGCGGCGTCATGCACACGAGAATGCGCTCCTGCGTGCCCCACGTGGACTGGATGCCGTTCAAGCGGAGATAGGATTCGAGCTGACGATCGACGACGTCGGCGATGAGGAGCAGCGCTCGTTGCCGGAGCTGCGACAACTGTTGCTCTTCGATGCCGGTGTCCGCTTCGGGCGGCGCGTCCACCACGACCACCTCGTCGGCGCGATCGATGAAGTCCTGCGGAACGGTCTCCGTCTTCGTCCTGCCGAGGACGTGCCTCACGAACTCCTGCTGCTCCGCGATGTACTCGAGATTGATGGAGGTCATCACGGAAATGCCGGCCTCGAGCAGCTCCTCGACGTCTTCGTAACGCCGACGGTGCCGGGTTCCCTGCGGGTTGTCGTACGCGAGTCCGTCGACAAGGCACACCTGAGGACGACGGGCGATCACGGCGGGCACATCGATCACCGGCACGTCGTGCACGTTCTTCGTGGGAAGAATCGGCACGTCGCGAATCGCCTCGGCGATAGCCGGATCTGAATCCGGCTGCATCGCGGCGATCACGACGTCCTCACCGCGTTCGCGGCGGCGCCGTCCTTCGTCGAACAGCTTGAACGACTTGCCGACGCCGGAGGCATACCCGAGGAAGATCTTCAACTGGCCACGACGTTCGGCGCGCTCGGCGGCCTCGATCTGGCGCAGCAGCGCCTCCGGGTCTCGGTGATTCTCGACGCTCATATTCGATTTCGATTGATTGAGCTTACGTTCCCAACATAATGGATTTCAGGGCCATGCGGGCGCGGTTCACGCTATATATCGTTTTGGTCGCAATCGGAGGGGCGCTGCTGGCCGCTGGCCTGGTCCTGTCTCGAGGGCGCTCGCCCCAATCCGACGAGCTCGGGTGGCTTGCGCTCGGCCTCGCCGTGATTGTCACGGCTGCACTCATTGGCGGCCACCTCGCCGGTCGTCTCGGTCAAGCGGCGGTTCTCGGCGAGTTGCTTGCGGGCATGCTGCTCGGCAGCGTCGCCTCCGCAATCGGTCTCCGGTTCATTGCGACTGACCCGTATCTCGACATCGTCGCTCGCGTCGGCATGCTGCTGTTGCTGTTCGAAGTGGGCCTCGATCTCTCCGTCCGCGACCTCTTTGCCGTCGGACCGTCGTCGATCATGGTGGCCGTCATCGGGACGATTGCCAGTCTCGCCATCGGCACCGGCGCGGCGGCTGCCCTGATGACGGGGGCTCCGCAAGCCACGCACATCTTCATGGGTGCGGCGCTCACCGCAACAAGCGTGGGCATCACAGCCCGTGTTCTGAAGGATCTCAGCGCGTCGCGCAGCACGGAAGCACGCATCGTGCTCGGCGCCGCCGTCGTGGACGATGTCCTGGGCCTGGTCGTCCTGGGCATCGTCGCGGCGTCGTTCGCGCCAGGCGCGTCCGCGAGCGGCGGGCAGATTCCCGCGCTGATCATGAAGACGGTCGGCTTCCTCGTCCTTGCCATCGTGCTCGGGCTCTGGCTGACGCCCGCGTGGTTCCAACGCGCGGCACGCCTTCGTACACAGGGCGCGCTGCTCGCGGTCGGTCTGTGCTTCTGCTTCGTCCTGTCCTGGGCGGCGAGCGCGATCGGTCTCGCCGCACTGGTCGGCGCGTTTGCTGCGGGCTTGGTGCTCGAGGACACACACTCGGAGATGTTCGTCCGACGCGGCGAGCGGCCATTGAACGAGCTGCTCCAACCGATGACGTCCTTCCTTGTACCCGTCTTCTTCGTGTTGGTCGGTTTCCGATCGGACGTGCGCAGCCTGGCCCATCCGACGGCCCTGGCGATCCCTCTGGGCCTGACCGCTGCGGCGATCCTCGGGAAACTGGCGTGCGGCCTTGGCGTCTTTGCGAAGGGCGCGAAGAGACTGACGGTCGCGTGTGGAATGATTCCGCGCGGCGAGGTGGCGCTGGTGTTCGCGGCGTTGGGCAGCACGTACAAAGTCGGAGCCGCTCCCCTGTTGGATCAGAACGGCTACACCGCCATCGTGACCGTTGTGATTCTGACGACCCTCGTCACACCGCCGGCCCTGAAATGGAGCGTCAGCAGGCGTCGGGCCGTCCAGGTTATTCCGCGACCGGCAGCGTAAGTCGTACGGTCGTGCCGTGGGACGGCGCACGCGTATCGCTCTCGATCGCGAGCGTTCCCCCGTGCGCTTCGACGACGTCCTTCACCATCGCGAGCCCGAGCGCCGCCGTCGCCGTTTGCGGCGACGGACCGAACAGCGTCTGCAGTCGCTCTGAGGGAATGCCCGGGCCGTCGTCCTGCACGGCGATGACCATCTGCCCCAACTCGTGGGACACGTGCACGGCAATCGAACCTCCTGGCATCGTCTTCGAGCCACGCCGAACGTACCGGAGGGCGTTGCCGACAAGCGACGTGATCGCCCACGCAATCTTGCCGGGGTCCACGGAGACCGCGGCCGGGACATTGTCGTCAACGCGCACGTCCAGGTCGACGTCGAACGCCGCCGCTTGTCCACGGAGGACGTTCAACGCCCACCGGAGCAGATCGCGAATGTCGGCGGTCTCCCGTCGCAACGGAATCGCGTCGGTGGCGAGTGGAGCGGCCATGGTCAGATCAGCGGTCTCCACCATCTGGCGGCGCTACGTACGGCAGAAATACGACGTCGAGCGCCTGCCTACATCCAATGCGCGACACGTCTCGTCCACGGTGGTGGCCATCACAAGACACGATGATCCGGTACGGTCGTCCCGCTCACGGCTTGCGGAGCTGCTCGTCGAGCGCGAGATTCAGCTCCAGGACGTTCACGTGCGGCTCGCCGAGGAAGCCTAGCGTTCGACCGGCCGTGTGTTGCGCGACGATTGTCTTCACTCGCTCGACGGAGGCACCGCGGGCTTTTGCGACGCGCGCCGCCTGGAGGTCCGCGTTCGCCGGGCTGATGTCCGGATCAAGCCCCGAAGCGGAACCGGTGACCGCGTCGGCGGGAATGGAGACCTTGGGCACGAACGTGAGCGGCGCTTTGTCGTCGTTGAATGCCTTGATCAACTTCACATCGTCCAGGTCGCCTTTCGCGTCCTTGAACGCATCCAGCGGCTTCGACGACTCGTACGGAATGTCGTTGTCGACGCAGTAGTGAACGAGGCGGTCTTTGAGACCATCGAAGTCGACGGTCTCGGCCTTGGTCTTGTCGTCGACCTTCGTCGTGCCGTTGAACAACTTCGCACTCGTCGGGCCGAGGTTCGAACCGGCGCTGGCCGTCGGATCGTAGCCGTTCGTGCCAGCAGCCGACGGCCGCGGGTGGAAGTACTCCGGCTTGGTGAAGCTCTGACCGATCAGCCGCGACCCGACCACTTGGCCATTGACGGAGACCAGACTACCGTTCGCCTGATCCTTGAAGAACACCTGCGCGAAGACGGTAATGACGGCCGGGTACAGGAGCCCGGTGATGACCGTCAGCGCCACCATCATCAGGAATCCGGCTTTCAGTTCTTTCCACATGTTCGTCACCTACGCCAAATGCAGGAAGCCGAGCAGCCGATCGATCGCCCAAATCGCGGGGAACGGCGCGATCAACCCGCCAAGGCCGTACACCAGGAGATTGCGGCGCAGCATCTGCGCGGCGCTCTGCGGCCGGTACTTGACGCCGCGAAGCGCCAGCGGCACGAGCGCGACGATGATCAGTGCGTTGAAGATCACCGCCGCGAGCACGGCGCTCGCAGGCGTGCGCAGATACATGATGTTCAGCTTCGCCAGCGCCGGATACGTCGTCATGAACATCGCCGGAATGATGGCGAAGTACTTGGACACATCGTTCATGATCGAGAACGTCGTCAGCGCGCCACGGGTGATCAGCAACTGCTTGCCGATGGCCACGACCTCGATCAGCTTCGTGGGATTGCTGTCGAGGTCGACCATGTTGCCGGCTTCGCGCGCGGCGGTCGTGCCAGTATTCATCGCCAGGCCGACATCGGCTTGTGCGAGCGCCGGCGCATCGTTCGTGCCGTCGCCGGTCATCGCGATCATGCGTCCGCCGGCCTGTTCCTTCCTGATGTATTCGAGCTTGTCCTTCGGCGTGGCCTGCGCGAGGAAGTCGTCGACGCCGGCCTCCGACGCGATCGCGGCGGCGGTGAGCGGGTTGTCGCCGGTGACCATTACCGAGCGGATGCCCATCGCGCGCAGTTGCGCGATGCGCTCTTTCATCCCGACCTTGACGATGTCCTTCAGGTGGATGATCCCGAGCAGACGCGGTCCGTCGGCGACGGCGAGCGGCGTGCCACCCATGCGCGAGATCTTGTCCGACATCTCGGTGATCTCCGACGGCACCCGACCGCCTTGCTCCTTGACGAAGACGACGATGGCGCTGGTGGCGCCCTTACGCAGTTGACGTCCCTCAAAATCGACGCCGCTCATCTTCGTGTAGGCGGAGAACGGAATGAACTTCGCGTGGTGCGCCGCCACATCGCGGCCGCGGAGCCGGTACTTCTCTTTCGCCAGCACGACGATCGATCGCCCTTCGGGCGTTTCATCCGCGAGGCTCGAGAGCTGCGCGGCATCGGCCAGTTCGCCCTCGGTGACGCCGGCGGCGCACAGAAATTCGACGGCCTGGCGGCTGCCGAGCGTAATCGTCCCCGTTTTGTCGAGCAGCAGCGTATTCACGTCGCCGGCCGCTTCGACCGCCTTGCCGCTCATGGCGAGGACGTTGTGCTGCATCACGCGGTCCATGCCGGCAATGCCGATCGCCGACAGCAGCCCGCCGATCGTCGTCGGAATCAGGCAGACCAGCAGCGCGGTATAGACGGCGATCGATGGCGGGGCGCCGGCGCCGGCCGAGTTCACGCTGTAGATGGCATACGGTACGAGCGTCACGACGGCGAGCAGGAAGATGATCGTCAACCCGGCGATCAGGATGTTCAACGCGATCTCGTTCGGCGTCTTCTGACGCTCGGCGCCCTCGACGAGCGCGATCATGCGGTCCAGGAACGTCTCGCCCGGATTCGACGTGATCTTGACCTTGATGCGGTCCGACAGCACGCGTGTGCCGCCGGTGACGGCGCTGCGATCGCCGCCCGACTCGCGGATGACCGGCGCACTCTCGCCGGTGATCACCGATTCGTCAACGGTCGCCACACCTTCGATGACCTCGCCGTCGCCCGGAATCGTCTCGCCGGCAATGACGAGGACGACGTCGCCCGCGCGGAGCTTGGACGATGCGACCTTGTCGATCCGATCACCGTCCACCAGCCGATTGGCGATGGTGTCGGTCTTCGTTTTCCGCAGCGATTCGGCCTGCGCTTTGCCGCGCGCTTCCGCCATGGCTTCGGCGAAGGTCGCGAAGAGAACCGTGAACCACAGCCAGAGATCGATCTGGAGCTCGAAGCCGATGGCGCCGACGCCCCTCACGACGTCGCGGACCAGGAACAGCAGCACCAAGGCCGCCCCGACCTCGACGACGAAGATCACCGGGTTCTTCATCAGCGTGACCGGATTCAGCTTCAGCGCCGAATCCTTGAGCGCCCGCCCCAGGATCTCGGGATCGAACAGCGGCCGCGCCCGTACGAGCTTCTTCGGGATCAGCGAGTCGTCGACCGGCCCCGGCGTGATGGGCGGCAGCGGAGCCGGTGCGGACACAAGCGTCGAGGCAGCCATCAGAGCACTCCCAACATCAACGTGAACATTCGCCCCTCGCGCATCAGGAAGTGCTCGACAATCGGCCCGAGCGACAGCGCCGGGAAGAACGTCAGCGCTCCGACGACGATCACCGTTGCGACGAGCAGCCCGACGAAGAGTGGCCCGTGGGTCGGCAGCGTGCCGGCCGACGTCGGGACCATCTTCTTGCCGGCCAGACTGCCCGCAATCGCAAGCGCGGGGATGATGAACAGGAACCGTCCAAAGAGCATGCACAGCCCGCCGACGAGGTCATACCAGGGCGTGTTGACCGTGATGCCGGCGAACGCGCTGCCGTTGTTCTCGGTCTGGCTGGTAAACGTGTAGAGAATCTCGCTCAGGCCGTGCGCGCCGGAATTCGCGAGGTTCGCCGTCGCCGGTCCGGCAGGGTTCCAGTAGCTGCCTTTCGCGAACGAAATCACCGCGGTCGCGCCGGATGCCGCCAGGATGAAGAGCGCCGTCGCGAGAATCGCGAACAGCGCCATCTTCACTTCCTTCTGCTGGATCTTTTTGCCGATGTACTCCGGCGTCCGTCCCACCATCAAGCCGGCGATGAAGACGCCGACAATCGCGTACAGCAGCATCCCGTACAGACCCGAGCCGACACCGCCGAAGATCACTTCGTCGGTCTGCATGTTGAACAGCGGCACCAAGCCGCCGAGCGGTGTGAAGCTGTCGTGCCAACTGTTGATGGCGCCGCAGCTCGCGTCGGTGGTCACGGTTGCAAATAGTGCGGATGACGCGATACCGAGCCGGGTTTCTTTCCCTTCCATGTTGCCGCCCGATTGCGTCGCGGTGGGCGCGCTCTCGATATTCAGATTCGCGACGATCGGATTGCCAGCCTGCTCCGCGCCGTACGCGACGAACACGCCGACGAGGAACATCAGAGCCATTGCCCAGAACAGCGCCCATCCCTGTCGCGTGTCTTTCACCATGTGGCCGAACGTGTAGGTCAGGCCGGCACCGATGGTGAAGATCAACAGGATGTGGACCAAATTCGTGAACGGCGTCGGACTCTCGAACGGGTGCGACGAGTTGGCGTTGAAGAACCCTCCGCCGTTCGTTCCGAGCATCTTGATCGCGACTTGGGACGCGACCGGGCCCTGCGCGATCGTCTGCGGCGCGCCCTCGACGGTTTTCACGACCGAGTACGGCTGGAAGTTTTGGATCGAGCCGCGAGACACGAGTACGAGCGCCGCAACGACGCAGATCGGCAGAAGGACATAGAGGGTCGTGCGGGTGAGGTCGACCCAGAAGTTGCCGATGCGATCCACTTCATGGCGCGCAAAGCCGCGGATCAGCGCGATGGCGACGGCAATACCGGCCGCGGCGGACGCGAAGTTCTGGACCGCGAGCGCCACCATCTGCACGAAATAGCTGATCGTGTTCTCGCCGGTGTACCACTGCCAGTTCGTATTCGTCATGAAGCTGATGGCCGTGTTGAACGCGCCATCCGGCGGCACCAAGCTGGCGCCGAACTTCTGCGGGTTGAGCGGCAGCCACCCCTGCAATCGCATGATCACGTACGTGAACAGGAAGGCGAAGAAGCTGAACGCGAGCACCGATCCGGCGTACTGCGTCCATCGCTGTTCCTCGTCCTCCTTCACCCCGCACGCGCGATAGACGAGCCGCTCCAACGGCCGGATGACGGGATGCAGGAACGTCCGCTCACCTTCGAACACCCGTGCCATGAACAGCCCGACCGGCTTCGTCACCAGCAAGATCAGGCCAAAGAACACGGCAATCTGAAAAATACCGATCATGGTCATGACGCGCCTCAGAATTTCTCGGGCTTGAACATCGCCCACCCGAGGTACAGGAGCAGGAGGAGCGCGACGAGTCCCGAGATGACGTAATCGAACATGGTCTGGCTCCTACACCCGATCGCAGGCCTTCGTCACGGCCCACAGGATCAGGAATCCGAGCGCGGCAATCGCGAGATAGAACAGGTCAAGCACGGGAAGTCTCCTTGTCGCCGTGTGCATCGACGAACACCACGTAGTGGCCTGCAGCCTCTAGGTGCTGTCGCAGCCGCTCCTCCGCCGTCGGCCAGCGGCGATGGTGGCCGCCGAGAACGACAATCGAGCGTCGTTTCAGCGCGAGCGGAATCGCCTGCCGTGCGTGACGACACAGATACACGCGGCCGCGCGCTTCGATACCGGCGCTGCGAAGCTGCTCGATGAATTGCTCGGTCTCGATCGGCGAAAGGCCGGCCGGGTGATCCACCGACATGCCGTACGGCACAGATCTGAAGTGCACGAGCCGCATCGGGACACCCATCGCCACTGCTAGGCGGTGACCGACGCGCGCGGCCGCGAGCGTGTCCTCGATCGACGTGAACACGACGTGCACCGCATCCGTCCGCACGAGCGGAGCGGCCGACTCAGCTTGCGGATTCGCGAGAGGCGCCCACTGAACGATGTGACTCATCGACACGCACCAACAGAGCCACTCTAGGTGCCGCGGCCTTAGGAAGTCATTAACCGGCCGTTAGGATTTGTGTGACGACTCGCTTGGCACGTGGAGGCGGTAGCCGACCCACGGCTCGGTGAGCAAGAAGACAGGACTGGAAGGCTTCGGTTCGACCCAGACCGGTGGCAGAAAAAAGAAGTGGAAGCACAGTATCGCGGGCGCCGTATGCCGCCGTCACCACACCCACGGCCACGACCGACGCGATAATGCGGCCGGCGATCCGGATGCGAATGCTCGTTGCAGCTCGTCTATTGAGCGTACGCCAAATCCTGATGCCGCGTTAAGGACTTCCTAATCCACGGCTGTGTAGGTTCACGTCGGAGGCATCGATGGCCAGCCGCCTAACTGCAATCATTTCGACTCTGTTCTTCGTGGTCTATCCGTCGTACTCGCGCGCCCAGACGACGGACCGCGACGCGGACATTCAGCGGCGCATCGCCGCGCTGGAGGCGCAGCTCGCCGAACTGAAAGCGCTCGTCGAGCAGAAGCCGCAGGTAGCAGCGCAACACGAAGTGACCGAAGATGAAAAAATCTATCTCGACTACCTGCACGATCTCAAGTTCGGGGCCGCGCTCGACACGTACTACGCGTACAACTTCAACCAGCCGATCGGCCGCGTGAATCTGCTGCGCGCCTACGACGTCACGTCGAACAACTTCAGCCTGAACCAGGCGAACCTGATCGTCGAGTCCGCTCCCGACGTCGCGGCAGGTCGCCGGTTCGGCGGACGCCTCGACTTTCAATTCGGCCAGGCCACCGAGACGCTGCAGGGCAGCCTGGTCAACGAGCCGCGCCCGTACGTGTATCGCAACATCTTCCAGGCATACGGCACGTACATCGTCCCTGTCGGCAGCGGCTTGATCGTTGATTTCGGCAAATGGGCGAGCGCACTCGGTACCGAGAGTAACTACACCAAAGACCAGATGAACTACTCGCGGTCGTACTGGTTCAATTTCCTGCCGTTCTATCACATGGGCGCGCGCGTGAACTACAAGTTCAACGACGTCGTCGCGCTCAACTACTGGGTCACCAACGGCACCCAGCAAACCGAAGCGTTCAACAACTTCAAGGATCAGTTCGTCGGCGCAGTACTGACACCGACGAAGGCCGTCTCGTGGAACGTGCAGTACTACCTTGGCCAGGAGCACCCAGACGTGCAGCCAATCGTGAACCCCATCGCCCCGAATCTGCCGACGCAACCGGGCCTCTCGGTGGCGCCGGTCGTCCCGTACTACACCGGGAAGCTGAACATCTTCGACACGTACGCGACATGGGTCGCGTCGGCTGACACGACATTTGTGCTGGAGGGCGACTACGTGTCGAACCAGAATCCTTCGCCCATGCCGACCTCGCGCGTCTATGGAGGCGCCGTCTACGCGCGCCAGCAGTTGACGAAGCGAACGGCGATTGCCGGACGCGCGGAGTACCTCAGCGACCATGGCGGCCTGTTCACCGGAGTGTCGCAGGCGATTAAAGAAACGACGGTTACGTACGACTACCGGCCTGTCACGGACGGCTTTCTGATTCGTGCCGAGTGGCGGCGCGACTTCTCGGACACGCCGTTCTTCCTGACCGACACCGTCGGCACCCTGAAGACCGATCAGCAAACGGCGACGCTCGGCGTCGTCTGGTGGTGGGGCACGAAACGCGCGGCATGGTAGCCACGACGCGTCCCGATCGTGTAACGGCAATCGATGCGCTCACAGAAATCTTCATGCGCGGCTAAGGACTTCTTAAGGTGCGCTCGACTACGGTGATGCATTGCGGCACCGCCGCAGTCGAGACGCCATGACGCGCCACCATCGCCATCTCGGTCACCACCGCCAGCGTTCCGGCTCGCTGCTTCCCTAAACGTCACTCCGCACTCGTTACCTGAACACGCCGCGCACGCGAATCGTGTCGCGACCAGAGGAGACCTCTCGATGAAGGTTCGGACGATCGTATTTTCGCTCGGGGTGCAGCTGCTGCTCGCGTCTGTCGTTTCGGCTCAATCGACAGTCGCCAACGTGGTCGGAACGGTCCAGGATCAATCGTCCCTTCCGCTGCCAGGCGTGATGGTCGTCCTGCGCAGCGTGGACGAGAACACGTCGCAGGATGTTGTCTCGGACAACGCCGGCACGTTCCAGTTCTTGAACGTCAAGCCCGGCACATATGCGCGGACCGGGCAGATCGCGTTTCGCGTCACGTTTTGACAGATGGCGCTTGAAGTTGCCGCAATTGTCGCTGCCGGCGCCGGGATTATCGTGTGGCTGCGCCGGCACACGTCGAGAAATCGTGAGGACGCGGTCGCCGAGCGACTCAGGCGTCGCTACCTTTCTGCGTGACGCGCGGTCAGGCCGTCGCGCGGCTGAACGCTCGGACAGCGTCGTCGCGGGTCGGCAGGATGTCGAAGACACGGTGCATGCGGACGAGTTCGAATACGCCTCGCACGGGCTTGGACATGGCGCACAACTTCAAGTCGCCGCCCTTCGCGTTCAGCTTGCGAAGGCACGAAATGAATGCGCCGAGGCCGGAGCTGTCGACGAATCGCACGCGTGACAGATCGAGGACGAGTTTCGAGTTGGCGTCGATCACGGTGGCCATGTCGCGCTTGAAATCTGCGGCGTTACTCGCGTCGAGATCTTCGACCGGGACGGCGGCCACCCCCACGTCACCGATGGTCGATACGGATATCTCCATGTTCCTGTCCTTCCAGGCTACGACAGTACTCGACAACCGTCACCCACAGCGACGTCGCCCGTCGCGCGTACGACCTATACCTCGGCACACCATCGCGAACAGTGTCGTGATTCCCCCAGTCATGGCCTGTGTGTTGACTGGTCGCCATCGTCGCCGGTCCGACGACGTTTCACGAGGGCGATACAGTTGCGGCCGCGCTCGTCGCGCGAGTACCGGACCTCGTCGGCACTCTGCGCCATGAGGTACATCCCGAAGCCCGACTCGCGTGAGCCGTCGAAGGCCGGAAGCGGCACGACCGCAGGTTCGAAGGAATCCCCGAGGTGATGCACGCGAAACGTGACGCGATCGGCATACGCGTCGACCTCGAGCTGAATCGGCTGATCGCCTCGTCCGTGATAGGCGTGCTTGATCACGTTGCTGACCGCTTCGTTGACTGCCAGCTCGAGGTCCGCGATCGCCGGGTCGCTCAAGAGCGCCTCCGGTGCGGCCGCGCACGACGCGCGAACGAAGGAACGCACGCGACCCAGTTCCTGGAGGTCGCTGCGGATTTCGAGCTCCGCGTGCCGGACCCGTTGCGGAGCCTCGACGACTTTGACGACCACGCACGTCAGATCGTCCGCAAATCGATCCGATCCACCGAACGCCACCGCAGCGTCTCGAATCGTTCCGATCAGCGCATTCGGGGCGAGTTCGCGGTTTCGACGCACACAATCGGCTAAACGCTCGGCGCCGTACTGCTCACCCGTGCGAGCGCGGACGTCGGTGATGCCGTCCGAGTAGAACAGGAAAAGATCGCCGGCCTCGAACGGGACGGCGATCTGCTCGAACACTTCTCCTTCACGGATCCCGAGCGGAAGGTTCTCGCCGTGGAGGATCTCGCATGCGTCGGTCCGACCGCTCAGCCGCATCATGCCGGTGTGGCCGCAGTCCACCAGCAACACCTGGCGGCGCGCCAGGTCGAACCGGGCGTAGCTGGCGGTCACGAAGCTCTCGAGCGCAATGAGCTGGCGGACCATATCCGCGTGCGCCAGCGTCACGATTTCCTTCGGCTGCGGCATCTCGCCGCTGTGACTCATCGCCAGCAGATGGCACAGCGCTTCGAGGAAGTTGCTCTTCGTGGCGGCCGCGAGGAGCGCCGCAGGAACCCCCTTGCCCATCACGTCGGCCACCATCACGTCCAGACAGTCGGGCTCGTGCTTGAAGAAGTCGTAGAAATCGCCGTCGACGCTCTGGGACGGTATCGTGAGCGCGGCGACCTGCACGCCTCGAACATCCCCCGGCGGTTGCGTGAGCAGCAGCATCTGCTGGATCCGGCAGCTGATGGTCGCTTCGCGCTCCCGCGCCTGCTGCAGATCGGCCGTGCGCGCAGCGACGCGGCGCTCCAGGTCGGCATTGAGTTGGCGCACTTCGGCCTCGGCCCGCCGCTGCTCGGCGCGGGCTCGCAGTGTCGTCACGCCGAACCCGAGATCGGCCGCCAGCTCGCGTAGCAGCTTGATCTGCTCCGCGGGAAATGCATCGGGTTCCGCGGCGTAGATGCACAAGGCTCCAAACCGTTCATCGTCGACGACGAGCGGAATGGCAATCGTCGAACGGTATCCGCGCTTCAGTGCCTCGGCGCACCACGGCGCGAAGCGCGGATCGGTCGCCGTGTCCCTCACGATCCGTTCCTCACCCGTCCGGATGCACGTGCCAGTCGGTCCACGTCCGCGGTCGTTCTCGCCCCACGTGATGTTGACGGCTTTCAGGTACCCGTCATTGACCCCGGCCTCCGCGACGGCCGTCACGGTTCGCTCTTCGTCATGCTCCGCTCGAGCCACCCAGCAGAAACGGTAGCCGGCCTCGTCCACGACGACGCGGCACACCTGATTCAGCCATGCGGATTCGTCGGTCGTTCTGATGAGGGCTTGGTTGCACAGACTGAGAGCGCGGAGCGCGCGATTTAATCGAACGAGTTCGTCCTGTGCCCGCTTCCGTTCCGTGATGTCCTGGACGGTGCCGATCCCCCGTACGGCGTCGCCATCCGCAGCAAACTCCACTTCCGCGCGCTCGCGCACCCACTTCACCGCGTCGCCGACGAGGATTCGATGTTCGATGTCGTACCTGGCTCCCCCCAACGCCGCCGTCCACGCCGTGTTCACCAGCGCGCGGTCGTCGGGGTGAATCGACGCGAGGAACGATGCGTACGTCAACGGCGCGCCGTTCGGGATTCCGAAGATCCGGAAGACTTCCTCCGACCACGTCAGTTGATCGCGCGCCACGTCGAGCTGCCAGCTGCCGATGTGCGCAATCGCCTGGGCTTTGTTGAGATTCGCCTCGCTGGCGCGGAGCGCGTCCTCCGCCTTCTTGTGCTCGGTCACGTCGTGGATGCTGCCGCGAACCCGCACCACCCGACCGGCGGCATCCCGTTCCGCTTCGCCGCGCGTCGTGACGGCTCGCCGCGCGCCATCACCTCGCGTCATCTCGAGATCGAGCTCGAAGGGTGTACCGGCCGCGAGCGCGCGTTCAACAGCCGCGGTCAGCCGATTGAAACTGTCCGGCGTGTAGAACCGCGCTTGTTCGCCAAACCGGGGCGGCGGCAGTTTGGGATCGACACTGGCAATGCGGTACAGGCCCTCGGACCACGTCACCGTGTCGGTGGCCGGCTCCCACACCCAGCTCCCGACGCCGGCAAGTCGCTGCGCTTCCCTCAGCTCTTCCTCGCGTCGGTGCAGCGAGGCTTCCGCGCGGCGCCGGTCGCTGTCGCTCCGCTCGATTCGCTGACCGCTCCAGATCGTCAACCCAGCCAGCAACGTCGTCATCGCGACGATCATCGCCGTGACGGCAGACCAGTCGGACAGCACGCCGTCGACGTGAGCGCGCCACGCCACGCTCCCGAGAAGGATCGGTACCACAACCGTCGCCGGCCACAGACTGCGCGCGAGTTCGCCGCCAAATCCGGCGCTGACGACGAGCGCGCCGAGGCCGGAGTCCGTGCGCGCGCATGCGACGGCGACCGACAGCACGAACATCGCGACGGCCGTCTGCAGCGCGACGTGTGTGTACGACGTGTGCGACCCGAGCACGAAATCGAGCAGGCCGACGATCGCACACGCGTTGGCGGCGAATGCAAACGCTTGCGCCAGAGCGTAGCGCCGCGACCGGTACGCGATGCGCCAGTCGAGCACGAGGAGCGCCAGTCCGATCAGGAGGAAATCGACGGCCGTGATCGGCGCGATCAGACCCGGACGAATGCTGCCGAACGCCTCCCACGGGTTGTCGTCGGTGAACAGCGCTTGATCGATGTGCAGGTCCCATCCGACGAGGTGTTCCGACAGCGCCGCGAGGCCGACGAGTGCCACGGCCGCCGCCAGCACGCGGCCGGCGATCTTCTTCGGTCGTGCTGCGTCAGCCCGTCGCAACAGCCACAGTGACGCGCCGCCGAGCACCAGCGCCACCGCCGCATTCGGCTTGATGATCACTTGTCCAGGAATGACGCTCTTCAGAATGCCGATGCCGAAAGTCCATCCCGCGATCCCCGCCACCCCGATGGCTACGGACAACACGCTGGTGGCCGCGACGAACCGCTGAAGCGCGTCGACGACGGCCGGATCTGATGCGCGTATCGTCGACGCGGCCGCACTCGAGATCGGGCGCACCCCCACGACGACGCCGATCGAACGGCCGGTGTCGTCGCGGTGGACCGACGCGCTGTAGAGCACCGCCGTGACATGTCCGTCGGTGTGTCGAATCTCCAGCCCGCGATCGCGGACGAATCCTTCGCGGATGACCTCGGTATACGCGGCGCGCGCCTGTGCCGGCGCGGTGAAGCACGTTGAGAAATCGGTGTCGATGAGCTTCGAACGGGTGACCCCTGTCAACACCTCGATCGCAGAATTCGCATCGGTGATGCGGCCGTCGAGCCCAATCGTGACGAGGGCGTCCGGACTCGCCTCCAGCAGACTCCGGCTGTGAATCGTCGCCAGCCGCGCCGTCGTGCGGATCGCTTCGGCCTCCGCGGATCGCCGCTTGGCGATCTCCGACAACTGGCCCGCGGTCACGGCCGTGATCAGAAAGGCAGCAAGCGCGACCCAGTTCTGCGGATCGGCGATCGTGAACGTGTAGATGGGCGGCAGGAAAAAGAAGTTGAAGCACAGTACGGCAAACGCCGACGCGACGAACGCCGGCCGGCTTCCCCAAGCCGTCGCGACGAGGAGGACGACCAGGAGAAACGCGAGAGCGACGGTTGTGGGACTCAGGGTGAGCTGAAACGGCGCGGCTGCGGCCGTGACCGCCGCCACCCCAAGGGAGGCCGCGACGTAGCCAGCGCCGGGGCGCCGCAAGAGCTCTGTCCCCATGTCTGTTGTCAGCGAATGCTCGTGATTCCCCAGATATCTTTCGCGTACTGGCCGACAGTGCGGTCGCTCGAGAACCGGCCAATTCGAGCGACGTTCAGGATCGCTTTCGACGTCCACGTCTCCGGCCGGCGGAACTCGTCGTCGATGCGCCGCTGCGCATCCAGGTAGGTCGCGAGGTCCGCGAGGCAGAAGAATGGGTCGCCGCCATCGAGCAGCGACTGCACGATCCACCGAAACCGTCCAGGGTCCTTCGCGCAGAACAGATTCGACGCCAGCGCATCGAGAATGCGCTTCGCGGCAGGCTCGGCGTCGAGGATGTCGCGCGGCCGGTACGCACCGACCGCTCGCATCGCGTCGATGTCGCCGACCGTCAACCCAAACGTGAACATGTTCTCGGCGCCAACCGCGTCGCGAATCTCCACGTTCGCGCCGTCGAGGGTCGCGACCGTCAGCGCGCCATTCATGGCGAGCTTCATGTTGCCCGTGCCCGACGCTTCAGAACCTGCCACCGAGATCTGCTCGCTCACGTCGGCGCCTGGGATGATGATCTCGGCACGCGATACGCGGAAGTCGGGCACGAAGACGACCGTGAGGTGCCCGCGGGCCCGCGGATCGTGATTGACGACCGCCGCGACGCTGGCAATCAGCGTGATGATCTGCTTCGCCGCCCAGTACCCTGGCGCGGCCTTGCCCGCGAAAATGTACGTCCGGGGCACCGCGGGCGCCTGCCCGTCCTCGATCAACCGCAGGTACTCGTGCACGATCCGCATGACGTTCAGGAGCTGACGTTTGTATTCATGGATGCGTTTGGCCTGCACGTCGAAGAGCGAGTCCGGATCGACGAGAACCGCGGTCGTCTCGGCAATCAAACGCGCAAGACGTTCGCGGTTCGCGCGCTTGATCGCTTGGAATCGCTGCTGGAACGCCGCGTCGCCCGCGTACGGTTCGAGCTCGCGCAGCCGTTCGAGATCGGTGATCCAGCCGTCGCCGATCGTCGATGTGACGAGCCCGGCGAGCTGCGGGTTGGCCTGGAGCAACCAGCGTCGCGGCGTCACGCCGTTCGTCTTGTTGTTGAACCGCTCGGGCCACAGCGCCGCGAAGTCCGGTGCGAGCGTCGTCCGCACGAGTTCGCTGTGCATCGCCGAGACGCCGTTGATCGAATGGCCGCCGACCATACTCAAGTGGGCCATTCGCACCTGTTTGGGATCGCCCTCGTCGACGAGCGACATGCGCTGGAGGCGTCCGGTGTCGGCGGGCCAGACCGTGGCGACCCGCGCGAGCAGACGCCGGTTGATCTCGTAGATGATCTGCAGGTGACGCGGAAGGACGCGCTCCAGCAGGCCAACCGGCCACTTCTCCAGCGCCTCCGGCAGCAGCGTGTGATTCGTGTATGCAAAGGTCGCCTGCGTCATCGCCCAGGCCGCATCCCACGACAGCTCGCGCTCGTCGACCAGAATGCGCATCAGCTCGGCGACCGCCAGCGCGGGATGCGTGTCGTTCAGATGGATCGCGACCTTGGCGGGAAACGCGTCGAGCGTGTCGTGATCAACCCGATAGCGTTCGACGATGTCGCGCACCGCGCAGGCGACGAGGAAGTACTCCTGCAGGAGGCGCAGTTCCTGGCCGGGCGGCACCGCGTCGGACGGATACAGCACTTTTGAAATCGTCTCGGACGCGATCTTCTGCTCCACGGCCTTCAGGTAGTCGCCGGTGTTGAAGATCTGCATGTCGAAGTCGTGCGACGAACGGGCCGAGTACAGGCGCAGCACGTTGACGGTCCGTCCGCCGTACCCGACGATGGGCACGTCGTGCGGAACGCCGACGAGCAGCCGCCAGTCGAGCCACATCGGGTTGTAGCGCCCGGCGCGATCGACGCCATGTTCGACGCGGCCGTAGATCGGCACCAGGCACGCCGCGTCTGGCCGCTCGATCTGCCACGGCGTTCCGAACGCCAGCCAGTTGTCGGGCTTCTCCGTCTGGCACCCGTTGTCGATCTCCTGTCGAAACAGGCCGTACTCGTAGTTGATGCCGTACCCGTAACCGGGCATGTCGAGGGTGGCCAGCGAGTCCAGGAAGCACGCCGCCAATCGGCCGAGACCGCCGTTCCCAAGCGCGGGATCACGCTCAGACTCGGTGACGTCGGATAACTCGATGCCCCGATCTCGCATGGCGTCGCGACAGACCGCGTACAGGCCAAGGTTGCTCAGGTTGTTGGTCAGCAGGCGTCCGGGAAGGAATTCGATCGAAAGGTAATAGAGACGCTTGGCGTCCGATTGTCGGTAGCGCGCCTCGGTCTCGAGTTGTCGGTCGATGAGACGATCGCGTGTCGCGAGGCTTACACACTCGAACACTTGGCGAGGCGTGAGACGCTCCCACGACTCGCCGAGCGAGTACCGCGCGTGACGATCGAGCGACTCGCAGAACTCGGCAACCAGCCTCGTCTGCCGGATATCCGTCGACAGGAGTGGTGGCATTGCACCTTTCCGGTGGTTTCCTGGTCAAAATGCAAAGCCCACTCCGTGGCGGTCGGCGCGGCGGTTGCGTGTTCAGACGGCGTGCCGAGCGAAACGGAGCGTTCGAACGCGCTCGACGATCTGGAACGACTGCTCGCGTCGTGCGAAGTGCAATCGGTCCGCTCCGGGACGCCGCTGCCGCTCGGCGCCCACGTTCGCGGGAGCGGCGTCAACTTCGCGCTCTTCAGTCGGCACGCCACCGGCGTTCGCCTCGACCTTTTCGATCGGGCGGACGCCGGCGCACCGGCGCGAACGATCATCCTCGACGCGGCGCGCAACAAGACCGGCGATATCTGGCACGTCTGGCTCGATGGGATTCGGCCCGGTCAACTGTACGGCTTTCGCATCGCCGGCCCGTACGCGCCACACGCCGGACATCGGTTCAATCCCAACAAGCTCGTCGTCGATCCCTGCGCGCGCGCGATCGTTCCGATGGTCAGTCGCGATCGGCGCCCGTCGCTCGGCTACGACCCCTCGTCGCCCGAGACAGACCTGTCCTTCTCGGACGTCGACAACGCGTCCTCGGCGGCCAAGTGCGTCATTCCGTACGAGGACTTCGACTGGCGCGGCGACCAACCGCTGCGCCTGCCGTGGTCGTCGACGGTCATCTACGAGCTCCACGTGCGCGGCTTCACGATCGACTCGAGTGCCCGCGTGAGCGCCCCCGGCACGTATCGAGGGCTGGTCGAGAAGATCCCGCACCTGAAGTCACTCGGCATCACCGCCGTCGAGCTGATGCCCGTGCAGGAGTTCGACGACCGTCATAACTTCTGGGGCTACGACCCGATCGGTTTCTTCGCGCCGAAGGCGTCCTACGCGAGCGTTCACGACGCCGGCGCACAGGTGCTCGAATTCAAGGAGATGGTGCGCGCGTTCCATCGCGAAGGCGTCGAAGTCCTCCTCGATATCGTGTTCAACCACACGGCGGAAGGCGACGAGCTCGGGCCGACGTTGTCGTTCCGCGGAATCGACAACGCGATCTACTACTGGCTCGCCGACGATAAGCGGCACTACAGGAACTTCACGGGCACCGGCCAGACCGTGAACGCGAGTCATCCCGTCGTGCGCGACCTCATTCTCGACGCGCTGCGCTACTGGGTGATGGAGATGCACGTCGACGGCTTCCGCTTCGACCTGGCATCGGTGCTCGGGCGCGATGCGGCCGGCCGCGTCATCGCGGACGCCCCGCTCCTCGAGCGCATCGCCGAGGATCCGATTCTCCGGGACGCGAAACTCGTCGCCGAAGCGTGGGACGTCGCGGGCGCGTACCAGGTCGGTTGCTTCTCGCAGCGACGCTGGGCCGAGTGGAACGGCCACTTCCGCGACGACGTGCGGCGATTCTGGCGCGGCGATCCGGGAATGATCGCCCGGTTCGCCAGTCGAATCTGCGGAAGCTCGGACCTGTACGCCCACTCCGGCAAGGGCCCGGAGTGCAGCGTCAACTTCGTGACCTGTCACGACGGGTTCACGTTGAACGACCTGGTCAGCTACACGCGCAAACACAACGCCGCCAACGGCGAGCAGAACCGCGACGGCGCCGACGAGAACTTCAGCGCAAACTACGGCGTGGAGGGCGACTCGGCCGACGACCGCATCGACGTCGTGCGCGAACGGCAGATCCGCAACTTTCTGTTGACGCTCGCGATCGCGCGCGGCGTGCCGATGCTCCTCGCCGGCGACGAATTCCGCCGGACGCAGCGCGGCAACAACAACCCGTACTGCCAGGACAACGCGATCAGCTGGGTCGACTGGGTCCGTGCCGAGCGCCATCGCGAACTCGTGCGCTTCACGGAAGCGGTGTTCGCGTTCCGGCGCAGCCATCCGGTCCTTCGGCGGGAAGCGTTCTACACGGAGCGGGACATCCGATGGTTCGATGTGGCGGGCCGGCCGCCACAGTGGAACGATCCGGCTCAGAAACGACTGGCCTGTTGGATCCGGAACAATTCCGGTCCGGATCTGTACCTGATGTTCAACGCCGACGACACGCCGGCCGCGTTCGTCCTGCCCGAACGGGCGTCAGGCCGCTGGACGCTGGCGATCGACACCAGCGAGGCAGCACCGGCATCGACGTCGACAGGCGGAACGCGGTTGGTGGACGACGACGCCTATGCGCTCGGCTCGCACAGCAGCGCGATCTTGGAATCCTCATAAAGCGTTAAGGACTTCTTAATCCGGCGCTCGCTACATTGGCGTCATGGTTCCGAGGGTCCAGGTCGTCGCGACGACGTTTGAAGGTACGCGCGCTGCGTTGCTGGCGGCGATTCCACTTGCACGCGGACTCGACACCGGCGTGACCATCGTGGTGCCGCGAATTGTGTCGTGTTCAGGGGATCTCGATGCGCCGGCACCTACCAGCGAACTGATCGCGAAGCGCTATCAAGACATTGCGCAGTTCATTGGTGCGGACGCCGAAGTCGACGTCTTCGCGTCGATTGGCGTCGACGAACTGCTCGCGCACATCTGCGCCGTGGGTGGACCGGTCGTTGTCGGCGGCCCCGTCGGCCGTTGGCTCACGTCGCCTGAAGAGCGGTTCGCGAATCGTCTCGCACTCGCGGGATGTCAGGTCATGTTCGTCGCGTCGGGCGCGAACACCACCCAGCGTCGCGTCGCCGCCTGAGAACCAACCAAACGGATCTTTCCTCGCTTCGAAGGCTCGTTGGATCGCAGGAATCTTAACGCTCCTCTAAGGACTTCTTAATTGCCCGACGGATACGGTGGAGTCATGCAGACGTACAACGT
>Ga0070741_10003139_pt1 | contig 41856 bp, 35 predicted proteins | sample Coa_R1_4_FD_66440 | JGI IMG/M metagenome (GOLD analysis project Ga0070741, IMG submission 66440) | Surface soil microbial communities from Centralia Pennsylvania, which are recovering from an underground coalmine fire - Coalmine... | ecosystem: Environmental > Terrestrial > Soil > Unclassified ... | reverse complement strand
GGCAGCACCGGAGCATCGAGCTGCACCATCGCCTCACCGGCGGCGGTGACGCTGGGGTAGAGCCCGACACCCGTGGCCGCGAGGATCGCGGCGCCGAGGACGCCGTTCTCGGTCACGCGGCACGGCACGAACGGCCTGCCAGCAACGTCGGCCTTGATCTGGTTCCAGAGGCTCAGGCGCGCCCCGCCGCCGGCCACGCGCACCTCGCGCGCGCGGCCGCCACCGTGCGCCTCAGCCGCGGCGAGCACGTGCCGCACAGAGCATGCCACCCCCTCCAGCACGGCGCGGAGCACATGCGCCGTGCTATGGGTAGTGCGTAGGCCAATCAGCGCGCCGCGCGCGTGCGGGTCCCACAGCGGCGCCCGCTCGCCTTCCAGATAGGGCAGAAAGAGCAGCCCCTCAGCGCCGGCCGGCACCGCCGCCACCGCGCCCAACCACGCGCCGCTCCCGATGGCCATCTCGCTCGACTCCGGTGGGCGCTCCTCGGCGGCCGCGTCGCTCGCCGGGCTCCGCAGCACCTGGAGTGCCCACCCCAGCGCGGCGCCGCTGGCCTGCGTCGGGCCGTAGAGCACCCAGCGGCCGGTATCGACAATGGGCGCCGCCAGCAGCGGGCCCGGCGTGGCCGGCTGGGCCGGAAGCGTAATCCCCACCACCTCCGAGGTGCCAGAGACGTCGGCTGCAATGCCGGGGACGCCGAAGGCGCCGGTGCCGAGCATGGCGGCCATACCGTCGGTCCAGCCGGCCACCACCGGCAGGCCCTCGGGCAGGCCGGTCTCCTGCGCGGCCGCGGCGGTGACTCGGCCGAGCACCGCCGTTGGGAGCAGCGCCTCGGGAATGAGATCCAGCGCCACGCCGGCCATTGCGCACAGCGCGGCCGCCGGCCGGCGCGTGCCTTGGTGGACCAGGCCCTTGGCCGACCACACGTCGGTGGCCGCCCGGCCGGTCAGGCGCAGGTGGACGTAGTCCTTGGGCTGGAGCGTGATCCGCGTGCGCGCCAGCGCGTGCGGCTCGTGGCGCCGTAGCCAGAGCAGGCGCGCCAGCGGCAGCGAGGCATCCACCGGCCAGCGCAGCCCCATCCATTCGGCCAGCACCGCGGTGCCGGGGTCACGCGCCAGCGCCTCGGCCTCGGCAGCAGCGCGCGTGTCCTGCCAGAGGATGGCCGGCCGCACCGGCGCGCCGTGCTCGTCGAGCAGCACCATCGTCGGCGTCTGCCCGCACGAGCTGAGCGCCGCCAGCCGCCGCCGGTCGGCGGCCGGTGCGGCCAGCAGCGCCCGCAGGCACTGCACCGCCGCCTGCCAGTAATCGTCCACGGCCTGCTCGATCCAGCCCGGCTGCGGCCGCGCCACCGGATAGGCGGCCGATGCCTGCGCCAGCAGCCGGCCGCGCCGATCGAAGAGCCCGGCCTTGCACGAGGTCGTCCCGACGTCGAGGCCAATCAGCTGGTCACGCGCAGGAAGCTCCACCACGTGGCCCTCTCGCGAAGCCAAGGAGGAAGCCGCCGTGAGCCCTCCGCCGCCCAAGGGAGGTCCTGCCTTGGCTTGATCTAGATCGCCAGCAGCTTCTGGCGCTCGGCGGGCGGAATCACCTGGCGCGATTTGATCAGCTCCATCAGCTGCCGGCGGACGCGGATGTCGCCCACGAGCACGGCGCCGGCCAGCCGACCTTCGAGGAAGAAGAGGCGCCGGTAGACGCGCGCATTCATGTCCACCCGGCTGATCGCCTCCAGATCCGGCCGGATATCGGGCGTGGTGCCGATCGCCGCCATCTGGCTCTCGAACATGGTGCTGGTGTAATACGGCACCTCGGCGTAGGCCTGCTGGCCACCGAGCATGTTGATCGCCGCCGTGCGGCCGTGCGCCGAGGCATTGTTCCAGGTGCCCATCTGGTTGTGCGACCCGATGTAGCGATCGAAAAACTCGGCCACGTCGCCGGCGGCGTAGACTCCAGGCACATTCGTCTGCAGAAACTCGTTCGTGACGACGCCGCTACGCACCTCGACCGGCGTGCCGGCCAGAAACTCGGTGCGCAGCGTGAGCCCCACGCCCACGCCGACCAGGTCGCAGGCGTACGACTGCCCGGATTGCGTCACCACGCCCCGCACCTCGCCGGCCTCGCTGCGCACCTCCGCCACCTGCTCACCGTAGCGCGTCTCCACGCCGACGTCGCGCGCCAGCCGGTCGATCAGCGCGCCGCCGTCCTCGTCGATGATGCGGTGCAGGAAGCGTGGCCCGCGAATCAGCCAGGTGGTGGGAATCCCGTTGTGGCGAAAGGCCTCCGTCAGCTCATAGGCAATGAAGCTCCCCCCAATGGTCACGGCGGCCTTGGCTCGCGCGGCGCGCTCGAGGATCGCCTTGGTGTCATCGAGCGTCTGGAAGTTATAGATGCCGTGCGTCCCGGCAGCCCCGGGCACGCGTAGCGGGTTGGGGCGGCCGCCGCTGGCGACCAGCAGCTTGTCGTACGGATACTCGCCGGCGTTGTCGGTGACGACGACCTGCTCCTCGACGTCGACCCGCGTTACGGTGGTGCAGAGGTGCAGCTCGATCCGGTTCTGCTCGTGCCAGGCGATCTGGCGGATGATCGTGCGCTCGGGCGCCGTCGTCTGCTTCAGCACACGAGGGAGCGCAATGCGGTTATAGAGCGGATAGGGCTCGTCGCCGATCAGCACAATGCGGCAGGAAGGATCGGCCTTGCGCAGCGTCTCTGCAGCGGTCGTGCCGGCCACGCCGTTGCCGATGATCACATAGCGCTTCGCCTCGCCAGAGCTTGCTTGAGCGGCCGTCACGGCGCGGAATCTTACCGCTTTGCGTTCGCTACACTCTGGCAAGGGAGGCCCAAAAGGGGGAGATGAGCGCAGCAAGCGCAGCACACGACGGGCCGGCGGCCCGCCCGCAGAGCAACAGCGCGGGGACAGCCGGCGCCCTGCCGGCGGAGCCTCGCGAGGAGGCCATTCGCGCCATGGAGCAGGCCCGGCAGGCGCTGGACGACGCGGTGCGGGCGATGGAGGGGACCGATGACGAGCAGCTCGCGCGCGCGTATGAGCTCGCGGCCGGCAGCACCGATCACATCGCCCGCGCGCTGTGGTTCCTGCGGCGGCTCGAGCGCGAGCGCGCCGGGAGCGCCGCCTGAGCCCGCTGAGGGAGCCCGCCGGCCTCGCGTGCGGCCGCCCGAGCAGCGGCGTGCCGACCGAGAGCCCGCGCCTGAGCCCGCTGAGGGAGCCCGCCGGACGCAGCCTGACGCCGGTGCGGCCGGCTGTGGACCAGGAGTGGAGAGCCGGCCGGAGGCACGCCACGCCGCCCCGCGCGCCAGCGCCGTGGCACGCCTGCGCGAATGTCTTGGCTGGGCAGGCCCTCCACCGCCTGGCAGCCGCCCGGCACTCATCATCCTGGCCGGGCTCCCGGGCTCCGGAAAGTCGCACCTCGCCGCGGCAATCGCGCGGCAGCATCCGGCGGCGATCGTGCGCTCCGACCAGGTGCGCAAGCTGCTCTTCCCGCAGCCGCAGTACACGGGTGCGGAGAGCGGGATCGTGTATCTGACCTGCTACGCGCTGATCGAGGAGCTGCTGGCCGACGGCTACACCGTGGTCTTCGATGCCACCAACCTCACGCGCGAGAGCCGGCGCCGGGCGCGCGCCTGCGCCGAGCGGCGGGGCGTGCCGTCGCTCACCCTCATCGCCATCGCGCCGGAGGAGGTGATCGAGCAGCGGCTCCGGCAGCGCCACGCCGGCGGCGCCGAGCCCTACTTCTCCGATGCCACCTGGGAGGTGCACCGGCGCCTGGCGCGCCGCGCCGAGCTGAGCCTCTCTCCCTCCGAGCCCGGTGTGCTTGTGGATACGAGCCGGGACCTCGAGCGGGCGCTGGCGGCGGTGGATCGCCTACTTTCCTCCGCGCCCGAGCGCGCCTCGCCTGTGCCTCATTCGTTCCCACAGCAGGGACCAGCCGCCTGATGGCCACTGCCAGTGCCTTCTTCACCCGGCTCGATGCAGCCGTGGCGCGCAACGAGAGCCTGCTCTGCATCGGGCTCGATCCCGACCCGGAACGGCTGCCGGCCCGCCTGCGCACGCTCCCCCCGGCGGAGGCGGTCGTGGCCTTCAACCGTGAGATCATTGCCGCCACCGCCGATCTGGTCGCCTGCTACAAGCCAAACCTGGCCTTTTACGAGGCGCTCGGGCCCGAAGGGCTGGTGGCACTCAAGCAGACGCTGGCCCTCGTCCCGCCGGAGGTGCCGACGATCGGCGACGCGAAGCGCGGCGACATCGCCAATACCATGCGCGCCTATGCTCGCGCGCTCTTCGATGTCTACGACTTCGGCGCCGTCACTGCCAATCCCTATCTCGGGCGCGATGCGCTCGAACCCCTGCTTTCGCGCGCGGATCGCGGCGTCTACGTGCTCTGCCTCACCTCAAACCCCGGCGCAGCCGAGGTGGCTGAGGTACGATTAGACGATGGCCGGCCGCTGTTCTTGGCCGTGGCGGAACGCGTACGAGCATGGAACACCAATCAGAACGCCGGCCTGGTGGTTGGCGCAACCCATCCCGAGCAGCTGGCGCAGGTACGCCGGGCGTGCCCGGAGCTGCCCATCCTGCTGCCCGGCACCGGCACGCAGGGCGGCGACCTGGAGCGCTCGGTGCAGGCGGGGATCGATGGCCGGCGCGCCGGCCTGCTGGTGGTGGCAGCTCGCCAGGTACTGTACGCCTCCGGCGGCGACGACTTCGCCCAGCAGGCGAGGCGAGCGGCGCAGCAGCTGCGCGACCGCATCAATCGGGCACGGTAGCCGGCCCATCCAGTGATGCCGGCAGCACGAATCCGGCCTCTGCCGCCGAGACGAGGCAGGAGCAGCCGGGGCCCGAAGCTCCGCGCTACCGCCCAAACCAGGTCATGGAGTTCCGCATCGACGACGTCGTGCGCCTGCGCAAGCCGCACCCTTGCGGCAGCACCGACTGGCGCGTGTACCGCCTGGGCGCCGACATTGGGCTGCGCTGTCTCGGCTGCGACCACCGCGTGCTGCTGCCGCGCAGCACGCTTGAGCGCCGCCTGAAGCAGTTCCTCGCGCGAGGCGCGCCGCCGTGAGACGTCCGCGACAGAGAACCGGCGGCGCAAGCGTCGTCTCGGCTGCGGCGGCGGGCACGCCGGCCGCGGTCGATGGCCGGCCGGCCGCCGCGCCCGCACTGGAGCCGACGGCACTGCCCGACGCCGGACGCGGCGGCTACCGCGCCGTGCTGCGCAATCGCGCCTTCCTGCTGGTGTGGGCGGCGCAGGTGCTTTCGCAGACGGCGCAGAACGTCGTCAACTACGCGCTCGTGGTCGAGGTGGAGCAGCTCACGCACTCCAGCACCAACGTGGGCTGGGTGATCGTGAGCTTTAGCCTGCCGGCACTGCTGCTGGGCCCTTCCGCCGGCGTCTTCGTCGACCGCATGCGCAAGCGCCACGTGCTGCTGTGGACCAATCTGCTGCGCGCCCTGCTCATGGTGGGCTTCCTGCTCCTCCCGCGCTCGCTGCAGACCATCTATCTCGTGACCTTCGTCGCCTCGGCCGTCAGCCAGTTCTTCGCCCCGGCCGAAGGCGCCATCATCCCGCTGCTGGTGCGCCGGCATGAGCTCATGCCGGCGACGTCGCTCTTCAACATCACCTTCACCGGCGCGCAGGTGGCGGGGTTCGTCGCCATCGGCCCGACCCTCTATAAGCTCCTCGGCGTGCGCGCGGCGATCATCGCCACGGTGGCGATGTACGCGCTGGCCGCCGCCTGCATCGCGCTGATCCCGCGGGTGGAGCAGCTCCGGTCAACGTGGCGCGAGGCGCTGGCGCGGGCGCTGCACCTGCCGGCCGTCTGGCGCGACATGCTCGAGGCACGGCGCTTTCTCGGCGGCGCGCCGGGCGTGACGCTGGCCATCGCCCATCTGGCCCTGGCCACGGGCCTGCTCATGACCCTGGCCACGCTCGGCCCCGGGTTCGTCGCCCGCGTCCTGGGGCTGACGGCCGCCGATGCCGGCTACGTGCTGGCGCCAGCGGGGCTGGGCATGCTCGTGACCACCGTGCTGCTCGGCCACTTCGCCATCCAGGCCGATCGGCGCCGGCTGGCCGGCATCGGGCTGGTGGCGATGGCCATCTCACTCGCGGCGCTGGCCTTTGTGCGCCCCGGGTTCGACGCCATCGTCGCCGGACTGGCCGGCCGCGGGCCGAGCGTGCTCGACGTCTGGGGCGCCATCGTCTATCTCGGCGCCGTCTGCGCCATCACCTTCTCGCTGGGCGTCGAGTTCAGCCTGATCACCATCCCGGCCCAGACGGTGGTCTCCGAAGCAACGGAGCCCAGCGTACGCGGGCGCGTCTTCGCATTGCTCTTCATGCTCACCGGCACCGCCTCGGCCCTACCGGTGCTCGCCATCGGCGCGCTCGCCGATCACGTGGGGATCGTGACCATGCTCTTCGTACTGGCCGCGCTGGTGGCGCTGGCGGGCCTGGCCAGCCTCCGGCCCGTGCCGGGCGCGGCCGGCGGTCGTTCTTCGTCCTCCTAAGTCACCGCCGGTAGGCTCGTGCTCTTGACCCTTCGAAGCTTGGCGGTGCGGCTCGGCACGAACCTACCGGCGGCTACTTAGCCCCCGGCGCGGCGGAGCAGGCCGGCCAGCGAAAGCATCACGATGCTCGCGCCGGCGACGACGAGATATTCCACCACCACGCGGCGTGTCAGCCGGCCCTGCACCTGATAGGTGAAGATGCTGGCCAGACAGTAGAAGCAGGCCAGCAGAAAGGCGCCGCCCAGGAGGCCATTGAGCGGCCAGTAGTTGAGCGCCCACGTGATCTCACCGCTGGCGAGCGCCATCGCCGCCGCGTAGGGGAGCGAGCGGGCCCAGCTCACTCGCTCCTGGCGACGCACCACGGCGCGCATGGCGGTGGTGCCCAGGCCGGGAGGGGTGCTCGGCGCCGGCCCATCCGAGCGGGGAGCTGGCAAGATTGCCGACCCTGAGCCGGCCGGGGCATCGGTGGCGAGCGGGGTCTGAGCCAGCCGGAGCTGGCGAAGCGCGAGCAGGAAGGTGGCAGCCACGATCGCCGGGGCGGAGAAGAGGCTGCGCGCCTTCGACTGATAGATGGCGGCGTAGAGCAGCAAGGCGGCTACGTAGCCGATGAGGCTCAGCGCCGTCTCTCCCACCCGACGATCGAGCCGGCCGAGGCGGAGGCTATATTCGGCCCAGAACGCGCCGAACAGCAGCGCGGCGAAGAGTGCCAGCCCGGCAACGACGGCCGCGCCCGAGGCCAGCAGCGGGAGATAGAGCGCCGCGCCGACGACGAGCGCCGCCGGGAGGATAAAGAGATCGGGCGTCGGATGGTGGCGCGCCTCACCGCGCAGCACGAGGTCGAGCCCGGCCGAGACGGTAACCACGCCAGCCATGACCAGGATGGCCTGCGGCAGCGGCCGTCGGCCGACCAGCACGGCGAGCGCGACGCCGAGCACGGCAACCGTGACCACGACGGTAATCTTCTCCAGCGTTCTGGTAGTCACAGGTGCCTATCCATGGCCTGAAGTACCCGAAAGGTCCGGCGCAGCCCGACGCCGGGGGCCCGCCGGTGCTTATGGTAGAATCCCGACGCGAGATGCTCCCTCGACCCCGCCGAATCCGCCGCCGACGAAGAGCACAGCCGGTGCTGCCCGGCTGAAAAGGGTATCTTGCACCAGTGGAGTGCGCGCCGGTGAATGGTTCCGTTCTCGTCCTCAACCAGAACTACGAGCCACTGAACATCTGCAACGTCCGGCGCGCGTTCGTGCTGGTCGATCGTGGCAAGGCGGAGGTGCTGGAAGCCAGCCCTGAGGGCATTCGCACCGCCTCGCGCATCATCCCGCGGCCGAGCGTGATCAAGCTGGCCTATATGGTCAAGCGGCCCCGCCCGCAGGTGCGCCTCTCGCGCCGCGAGATCTTCCTGCGCGACGACTACACCTGCCAGTATTGCGGCACCAGGTCGCGCGAGCTGACGCTGGATCACGTCATTCCCAAGCATCGAGGCGGCGGGCATACCTGGGACAACCTGGTCAGCGCCTGCCGCGCCTGCAACCACCGCAAGGGGGCGAAGACGCTCGAAGAGGCGCGCATGCGTCTCATCAAGCCGCCCCGCCGCCCGCAGCCGGTGCAGTACTTTCTCTGGATCCAGCGCCTGTACGGCGCTGCCTCGGAAGCCTGGCTCAAGTTTCTGCCGCACGGTGAGACGCCCGCCGCTTCCTAGTGGGCCATCTGGCAAGCTCCTGCCATTTCCTTCCAGAGAGCAAGCCTTGGCCAGGCGCATGGCAAAATGGCCCACTAGCGGGGCAGGAATAGCTCTCTTCACCATCTCACGGTGAGGAGCCGGTCGGCGGCGTTCCCGTCTCAGGCGCTTCCGTCTCCAAGCCCTCCCCGGCGCCGGGAGCGAGGAGCTGGCGCGTCAGCGCCGCCGCGCGCTCGGCCACCAGGCCATCGACGATGCGGGCAGCCAGCCAGAGCACCAGCCCGGCGGCGGCCACGGCGCCGCCGCCGGCGCGCGCGCCGTTAAAGAAGCCGTAGAGGCCCAGGAGGATGAGCAGGTAGGCGATCCAGCGCAGCAGCCTGGCGGCGAAGCCGCCAAACATGGCGCCGCGATCGCTGCTGCGGGTGGCCCACTCGAGGACCTGGGTCGCCAGCTCGCTGATCAGCGTTGGCTCACCGGCCGCGGCTGCTGCTTCGGCAACGTACTGCCGCCATTGCGCGATCGGGCGGCCCTCGCGGATGAAGCGATCGCGGAGCGCCGCGTACAACGATGCGCGGCGATGGCGCACGCGCTCGTACGCCAGGTCATCCTCATTCTCGTAGCTGGCCGGCCGGTTCAGCGCCTCGGCCTCGTCGCGCGAGAGAAAGACTCGCTGGCGCCGGAGCTCATCCTGGAGCAGCTCGATGAGCGGCGAACCAGCCGGTACCGAGCGATCCACGCCATCCGAGCGATCCACGCCATCCAACGACATCGCTACAACTGTAGCGCTCTGGCCCACCGAGCGCGCTGGCGCGCCGCTGGGCCACGGGCCATCCGCGGGGGCCGCACCGCGCAGCGCCGGAAGCCTGCAGGTCGCTCCCCGCCACCGAAAGACCGGAAGGCCAGGAGCCGGCTAGCGGCTACCGGACGTTGAAGCCGGCATTCTGGCGCACCTCCTGCCCCTGGTAGCGCATCACCACCTCCAGGCGGACGTTGCTGCCGCGCGTCACGCCCGAGCCGGGCGGGCTGACCGGCACCTGGAGATCGACCCGGCCATCCTGAAAGGTGGTCATCTGCGCGGTGAACTCCTGCGTGGTGCTCGGATAATGGGCCACCGCGGAGAGTGCCGCCCCCGAAACCGGCCGGCCCTGATAGAGCACCCGCGCCTGGATGACCACGAACTCGTCCTGCCCCAGCCGCGCATCCTGCGGCCGGATCTGCACCTGCACCTGGTACGGTGACGCCGTCGGCCGCGGCTCCGGCGTCTCGGTGGGCTGCGCCGCGGCCTGCGAGCCCTGGCAGGCCGCCCCGCCCATCCCGGCCAGGCCAACCACGGCGCCCCACACGGCCGGGAGCGCCGCCAGCGCGCTTCTCCGTTTCACCGCCTGCCCTCTTTCGGCGGCGTGTGCCGCCCGCGGCGCATTCTAGCAGACCGTGCCGGGGGCCCTGCAGGTGGTTGCGCCATGGGAGGCTTCGCACTCCCCCGGCGTTGCAGCCACCGCGGTGCCCCATCGTTCCCCTCTCCCCGCGCCAGCGAGTGCCCTATCGTTCCCCTCTCCCCGCGCCAGCGTGGGAGAGGGGCGAGGGGCCCCTGGCCGTGCAACGTGCGCCGACGCACTCGCCCCCTCTGGCCGTATCCGGCCGTGCCCCGACCATTGTCACCCTGAGGCCACTCTGTTAGGATAGAAACGGAGCAAGGGACGTAGAGAATATGGTGGCAACGGTAGAGCCGGCTCTGGTGACCCTCACCGAAAAGGCAGTGAGCGAGCTGCGCAAGATCATCGCAGCCGAAGGCAGCGAAGCGCTCGGATTGCGCGTGTTTGTCAGCCCCGGCGGCTGCTCGGGCCTTTCCTACGGTATGTCGCTCGAGGAGCAGTCGGATGAAGGCGACTTCGTGGTCGAGCAGGACGGCCTGCGCATCTTCGTCGATGAGTTCAGCGCCAACTACATCAAAGGCTCGCAGATCGACTACGTCAGCGGGCTGATGGGAGCCGGGTTTACCGTGCACAATCCCAATGCCAAGCGCTCGTGCGCCTGCGGCCAGTCGTTCGATACCGGCAACAACGCCGCCACGGCGCAGAAGTGTAGCTAGCATGCCCGGAAGAGGTTCCGGAAGGCGGTAGGGCGGCATGTTTTACTACTTTGACTATCGCTATTTTCTTTTCGCCATGCCGGCGCTGCTGCTGGCGCTCTATGCCCAGTGGCGCGTGCGCAGCACCTATGCCAAGTATTCGCAGGTCGCCAACGCAACGGGGCTCACCGGCGCGGAGACGGCACGCCGCCTGCTCGATGCGGCCGGCCTGCACGACGTGCGCATCGAGCGCATTCCAGGCGAGCTGACCGACCACTATGACCCCGGCGCCAAGGTCCTGCGCCTCTCGGATTCCACCTATAGCAGCTACTCGGTGGCCGCCACCGGCGTCTGCGCCCATGAGGTGGGCCATGCCATCCAGGATGCGCAGGCCTACGCGCCGATGCGGCTGCGCACCGGGCTCGTCCCCGTAGCCGGCATCGGCAGCAACCTGGGCTACATCCTGTTCATCCTGGGCTTCTTCATCAACTCGTTTGGCCTGGCCACCGTGGGACTGATTCTTTTCAGCGCGGCGGCGGTCTTCGCTGCGGTGACGCTGCCAGTCGAGTTCAATGCCTCGGGCCGCGCACTGGCCCTGCTGGAAGCCAACGGCCTGGTCACGCCACAGGATTACGCCATGGCCAAGGAGGTGCTGGACGCAGCGGCGCTGACCTACGTCGCTGGCCTGGCTCAGGCGCTCTCGCAGGTGCTCTACTTCGCACTGCTGCTCAGCGGCATGCAGCGCCGCCGCGACTGAGACGGCGCTGCGGTTCCGGCCATTTCGATGCTGACTTCTCATCTCCTGCCTCGCTCGCCCTCGCAGGAGCAGGCAGTAGTGCTGCCGCCGTTGCCGCACCGCGCGACGCGAGCGGATCACGGCACGCTCGCCGCGCCGGCCCCACCGCCGCGGCCGATTACCGATCTCTCGTTCGACGAGCTGCGCGCACTGATGGCCGAGCTGGGCCAGCCGGCCTACCGCGCCGAGCAGGTGGCGGCCTGGATCTATCGATCCACCATCTCCACGTTCGACGAGATGACCAACGTGCCCAAGGCGCTGCGCACCGCGCTCGCCGAGCGGTTCCGGTTCTCGGCCGTGGCCGCGGAGGCGGAGCTGGTCTCGAGCGATGGCGAGACGCGCAAGGCGGTGCTGCGCCTCGCCGATGGCGAGCTGATCGAGAGCGTGCTGATGCGCTACCCGCAGCGCTGGGATGGCACCGGGGCTGAGCGGGCCACGGTGTGTGTCAGCACGCAGGTCGGGTGCCCGGTGCGGTGCTCGTTCTGCGCCACCGGCCTGATGGGCTTCGGCCGCAATCTCTCCTCGGGAGAGATCCTGGACCAGGCGCTCCACTTTCTGCGCTTCAGCCGCAAGAACCCGCCGGTGGTGCGCAACATCGTCTTCATGGGCATGGGCGAGCCCCTGCTCAACTACGAGGCAACGATGGCCGCGGCCGCGCGGCTGGTGGACCCGGCAGGGGCCGGGCTCGGCGTCCATCGCCTCACCGTCTCCACCTCCGGCTGGCTTCCGGGCCTGCAGCGGCTGGCTGAGGATCCGCTGGCCGTGCGGCTAGCGGTTTCGCTGCATGCGCCCAACGATGCGCTGCGCGATGTGCTTGTGCCGCTCAACCGGCGCTATCCGCTTGCCGACCTGATGGCGGCCTGCCGGGAGTACCAGCGCAAAACGGGGCGGCGCATCACCTTCGAGTACATCCTGCTGGATGGCGTCAACGACTCGCCGGCGCTGGCGCGGGAGCTGGCGCGGCTGCTGCGGGGCATGGACGCCCACGTCAATCTGATTCCCATGAACCCGGTGCAGGACCTCCCGTACGCGCCCTCACCACCAGAGCGGGTACAGGCCTTTCACGCCATCCTGCGCGAGCAGGGCCTGATCTGCACCGTGCGGCGCGAGATGGGGCGCGATATCCAGGCCGCCTGCGGCCAGCTGCGGACGGAGATCGAGCGCAAGCGCCGCGCCAGGCGCGCCCCGGCCGTCTGAGGACCGGGCTGCTGCTGGCACGGCGCCCAGCGGCCTCCGCCACGGCAGTCATTAGGTTGCAACCCATTAGGTTGCAACCTAATGGGTTGCAACCTAATGGGTTCTGGCACAACGCCCCACCTGATCAAGCAGCAGTGCCCGGCTACCAGATGGGCCCATTTTGACCTATCCTTGACCGGTTTTTGACCATTCGTGGCTAGGCTCTATTGCAGGGGAGCATCGCCGCGTCCCGCATCGCCGACGAGTGGAGCCAGCGATGGATCAAGCAGCAAAGTCCCAGCATGGCAGGCCTGAGCCATCAGCATCGGAAGCAGAAACGCATAGCCGCCCCTACCTGCCGGTCGCCGGCCGACGCGGGCCGGCGGGAGCAATGGAGCCGCTTGCGCTTCCCGCAGAGACTGCGTGCGCGCTTACGGCCTCCGACGATCTCCAGGCTCTGGACCGCGCCGCGCTGGTTGCCCGCGTGCAGGCGGCCGAGGCCCAGGCAGTGCGCACCATTCGCGATCTGCGCACGCTCTACGAGTCCGAGCGCCAGCGCCGGCGCGAGCTGGAGGCGGCCTATGCTCAGCAGCTGCGCATCATTGCCGATTGGAAGGCCGCGTATGAGGCGGAGCAGGACGCGCGCCGCGCGCTCAGAGCGGTGTACCTCCAGACCCTCCACCTACTGGCGCACGCGGTCGAGCTGCGCGATACGTACACCGGGGGGCATATCGAGCGCGTGCGCGCCTACTGTGTGGCCATCGCCGAGGCGCTGGGGCTCAACGACAAGCTGCGCCAGCAGGTAGAGATGGCCGGCGAGCTGCACGACCTGGGGAAGATCGGGGTGTCGGATGCCGTACTCTGCAAGCCGGGGCCGCTCTCACCCACCGAATGGCAGCAGATGCGCACCCACCCGCAAAAAGGGGCGCTCCTGCTGCGCGACGTGACCTTTCTGGCCGACGCCATTGCCGGGGTGCAGGCTCACCACGAGCGATGGAACGGCTCGGGCTATCCCTTCGGGCTGCGCGGAGAGGCGATCCCCTTGCTGGGGCGCATCGTCGCCGTGGCTGACGTCTTCGATGCGCTGACCTCCGACCGCCCCTATCGCCCAGGGCTCTCCGAGGAGGCCGCCATCGAGATGATGCGCGCGGCCAACGGAACCCAGTTCGATCCACAGGTGCTGGCCGCCTTTCTCGACCTCCACGCGCGCGGGCGGCTAGCCGAGGTGCGCCGCCAGGCGCAGGCAACGCCGGAGGAGGAGAAGAGTCCGGCCGGCAAGGCGGCCGAAGGCTGAAAGGCAGCCACGCCGGCCGGCGACGATGCAGCCGAGGGGGCCGAGGACGAGAAGACGGTGAGTAACGATCCCCTCACCATTCAGCTTGTGGCGCGGCTGATCTTCTTCGCGCTCTTCGTGCTCGCGCTGGTCGAGCTCGCGCGGCGGCGCGACCGGCTGCGGCTGGAGGTGCTGGCCCTCTTCAGCACGCTGGGCATCGTACTGATGGTCCAGTGGATCAGCAGCCTCACCGGACGTGAATGGCACCTGCCTTCTTTGGTCGCCGTGGCGGCGTTCGTCGCGCAGCCCTACCTGCTGGTGCGCCTGGCCACGCACTTTCGGCCGGTGCCCCGCCTGCAGGCGGGGATTGCGCTGGCCGGCTTGCTCGGCTCCTGGGGCCTGCTGATCCTGCTCGTCGCTGGCAAGGCTCCCACCTGGGCGGCGCTGCCGCTGGTGGCAGCCTTCGCCTACGTCGAAGGGTATGCCACCTTCGCCTTCGTGCGCGCCGCCACAGCGCTGCAGGGAGTCACGCGGCGCCGCCTGGTAGCCATCGCCACCGGCTCCGGCTTCCTCGCCACCGCCATCCTCCTGGCCGGGCTGCGCGCCCTCGTCGGGCTGCCGGCGCCCATCGCCAGCTCGCTTACCGACCTGCTCGTGCTCGGCTCGGCACTGGGGTTCTATGCCGGCTTCGAGCCGCCCGGCTGGCTGCGCCGCGCCTGGCAGATGTCGGTGCTGCGCCGTTTTCTGGCCGGCCTGGCGCAGCAGCCGGCAGACGAGCGCATGCACACCGCCCTTGACCAAGTGGGCAATGCGGCCATCCTCGCCGCCGGCGGCAAGGCCGGCTTTGTGCTCCTGGGCGAGCCGGCCGCGGGCGAACTGCAGCTCTACCGGCGGCTGGACCACGAGCACGGCGCCACGGCTCCCTCCACTCACGCTGGCCCTGCGGCCACGGGCCCACCCGAGCAGCCGCCATTGCGCATCCACCCAGGGCCCAACATCAATCGCGCATGGCTCGAGCAGCAGCCGGTGGTCGCGCCGGCGCAGTCGTGGGGCCCCGGCCTGGGCCCGCTGGCCGCGGCGGCCAGCGGCGCGCAGTGTGCCCTGGTGGTGCCGATCGCCGCCAATCGCCGCTGCTACGGTGTGCTCATCGTCTTCCTGGAGCGCGGGCCGCTCTTCGTCGAGGATGAGCTGCCGCTGCTGAGCCTGCTGGCCGAGCAGGCCGCGCTGGCAATCGAGGCCAGCGAGCTGCTGGAAGCCACCGAGCGGGAGCGTGCCATGCTCGCCGCCATTACCCGCAGCATGACCGACGGCCTGCTGGTCATTGACGCAGCGGGACGCATCAGCTATTGCAACCCGCGCGCGGCCGAGCTCCTGCAGGTCGATTGCGCGCGGCTCCTGGGCCAGACGCCGCGCGCGGCGCTCGGCCAGCTCTGGCCCAAGGAGCTCGAGGCCCCCACCGGAACTGAGCGGTTCGAGGTTAGCATCGCTGCTCCGGTGCGGCGCGATGTACAGATACAGCTCTTTCCCATCACCAATGGCCGGGGCGAGACCGGCGTGCTGCTGCATGACGTGACCAGCGAGCGTGAGGTCGACCGGCTCAAGGATGAGTTCGTCTCGGTGGTCAGCCACGAGCTGCGTACGCCGCTGTCCTCGGTGCTGGGCTTCACCGAGCTGCTCCTGGAGCGTGAGCTCCCACCCGAGCGGCGGCGCGAGTTCCTCCAGACGATGTACCGTGACGGCACGCGCCTGAAGAACCTGATCGACGACTTTCTCGATCTCCAGCGCATGGAGGCCGGGCGCCAGCAGTACGCCCGCGAGCTACTGGCGCCGGCGGCGGTGATCGAGCAGGCGGTGGCGCCGCTTCGCCTGGAGGCACAGCGGCACCGGCTTCGCGTCGAGGTGCCGGCGGAGCTGCCGCCGGTCGTCGGCGACCCCGACCGCCTGCGCCAGGTGCTCGTCAACCTGATCGACAACGCCATCAAGTACTCGCCCAACGGCGGTGAGGTGCTCATCACCGCCCAGCAGCGCGGCCGCTCGGTGGAGATCGCGGTGCAGGACCAGGGGCTGGGGTTGCCGGCCGAGGCCATTCCGCGCCTGTTCCAGAAGTTCTACCGCGTGGATATGTCCGACCGGCGCGAGATCAAGGGCACCGGGCTGGGCCTGGCTATCTGCCGCCAGATCGTCGAGGCGCACGGCGGGCGCATGTGGGCCGAGAGCGCCGGCCCCGGCCGGGGCTCGACCTTTGGCTTCACCCTGCCGCTCGCACCGGCCGAGATGCGGGACGCGATCGTCGAGTCGGGCATCGCCGCTGCGCCCAGCGTAACGATGGCGCCGGCAAGAGGCCGCGCCGGCGGCACCGTGCGCGTGCTGGTGGTGGAAGACGATGAGAGCATGGTGCGCCTCTATCGCGAGCACCTCGAAGCCGCCGGCTATGCCGTGGACGCGGTGGTCGACGGCGCACAGGCGCTGGCCCAGCTGCGCCAGACGCTGCCGGATGCAGTGGTGCTCGACATCCTCCTGCCGGGCCGGCTGGATGGCTGGGCCGTGCTGGCCGAGATCAAGGCCGATCCCGCGCTGAGCCGCCTGCCGGTGATCGTGGCGACGGTGGTCGACGAGGAGCAGCGAGGCACCGAGCTCGGCGCGGCCGACTACCTGGTGAAACCGATCGATATGGGCCGCCTGCTGCGGTCGCTGGCCCTGGCCACGGCCGGAAATGGGCGCGAGGTGCTCATCGCCGACGACGATGCCGAGGTCCGCGCCATGCTCAGGGAAGCGCTCGCCCCCTATGGCTACGCCATTCGCGAGGCTGCCGATGGTGCCGAGGCCATTCGCGAGCTCGAGCGCCAGCGGCCCGACGTGCTGCTGCTCGACCTGCTCATGCCGGAGGTCGATGGGTTCGAGATCCTGCGCCGCCTGCGCGACGGCGAGCTGGCTGCCGGTGCCGCCGCCGAGCAGGAAGATGGGCAGGCGCTGCGCTCGCTCCCGGTGATCGTGCTGACCGGCAAGACCCTCACACTCGAGGAGCGGCGGCGGCTCGCCGCGCGCTCGGCGCTATTGATCCGCAAAGGGGAGCGCCTGACCGACACCGTCCTCTCTGCCCTCCGGCGGCACCTGGTGCCACTCCCCGCAGCTACTGCCCGCGCCTCGCCGCCCTCCCGGCAACCGTGATCGGCCCATGGCCGGCACCTGGCCGCCGGCGATGGGCCGGCAGAGCAGCGGCGTACCGTGAAGGATGAGCGACTGATATGGAGGAGATGGAGGAGCCAGTGCAAAACAGTCCAGGAGCGCAGCAGGTGGGGCAGCAGCTGAAGGTCCTGATCGCCGACGACGAGGCCAGCCTACGGCTGCTCGTCGCGGCCACGCTCGAGGACGAGCGGTTCCAGATCACCGAGGCCAAGGACGGCACCAGCGCGCTGGCCATGGCCCGCGCGGAGCATCCAGACCTGGTGCTCCTGGACGTGGCCATGCCCGGGCTCGATGGCCTGGAGGTCTGCCGCATGATCAAGCAGGACCCGGCGCTGGCCGGCACAACGGTGGTGATGCTCACTGCCAAGGCACAGGAGGTCGACCGGCGCCGCGGGCTAGAGGCCGGTGCCGACGCGTATCTCACCAAGCCGTTCAGCCCGCTGGAGCTGCTGCGGCTGGTCGAGCAGATCGCGAGTAGCAAGTCCGCGGCCGGCACCGGTGACGGCGCTGCCGGTCCCTGAGCGCCACGTCCGCTATGATGTGCCCATGCTCTGGGCGAGCGCGCGCCGCGTGGAGATCGCACCCTCGATCCTGGCCGCCGACTTCACCGCCATTGGCGCAGCCGTGCGGGAGGTGGAGGCAGCGGGGGCCGATGCCCTTCACCTCGACGTGATGGACGGCCACTTCGTGCCGGAGATCTCGTTCGGGCGGCGGATGGTGGAGGCGATACGGGCCTGCACCCGGCTCCCGCTCGACGTGCACCTCATGGTAGAAGAGCCGCAGCGCCACGCGCCGGGCTTCATTCGCGCCGGGGCCGGCCTGATCACCATCCACTTCGAGGCGCTGCCGCTGCCGCTCCTGCGGGCCACGCTGAGCCAGATCCGCAAGCAGGGCGCGCGGGCGGGGGTGGCCATCAAGCCGGCCACCCCCGCGGCGGCGCTTGACGAGCTGTGGGGGACCTTCGATCTGGCGCTGGTGATGACGGTGGAGCCCGGCTACTCCGGGCAGCCGTTCCAGCCCGAGATGCTGCCCAAGATTGCGGCGCTGGCCCAGCGTAGAGCCGGCTGGCCCTGCCCGGTGGGAGTCGACGGCGGGATCGACGAGGCCACGGCTCCCCGCTGCGTCGCCGCTGGCGCGACGTACCTGGTGGCCGGCGCCTCGATCTTCAATGGCCAGCGCAGCGTGCACGATGCACTCGGTGCGCTGCGGCGCTCAATCGAGCGCGTGTAGCTCGAGCAGGAGCTTGCAGGCCCGAACGTAGCCGGCACCGCCGATGCCGGCTACGCCGGCCAGGACAATCGCTGCTGCCAGGAGCCAGGCCATAACGCCCTCCGGAGCATTCACCGCCCTAACGTAACCCACAGCGGTGCCGCTCACGGTAGGGGAATGGTTGAGGCGAGGTTATGATCGGGCGCGCCCCGACCTGCTCGCTTCTCAACGCCTTCTCAACTGCCAGCAGGCCCGCCGGTCGACCCGGCGGCCGGATAGTTGACCGCCGAGAGCTGGCGAGACACGCGGGGAGGCCAATGAAGACGGCCAGACCACCCCATCGCCCATCGCCCGACGGGGACCGCCAAGAGAGCACAAGAGAGCACAAGAGAGCACAAGAGAGCACAAGAGAGCAAGAGAGTACGAGCACCATGCGCAAGGTCCTGCTGGTCGTCAGTGTGTCGCTGCCCAATGGGCTTACGCTGCCTCCCGGGCCGCGCCGCGATTACGTCGTGCTGGCGCAAGCGCTCCAGGCGACGATCCTGGACCGCTCGAGCATCGAGCGCTCGATCGTTGCGCGCCTGCTCGCGCGCCTCTTCGGCGTGCCGGCCGGGCAGGCATGGCTGGCCTTTCGCCAGCGCCGCGCCTTCGATGCCATCGTCACCGATGGCGAGCATATCGGGATCCCTCTGGCGCTGCTCCTCAAGCTGGCCCGCGCGCGCACCGCTCACGTGACCATCGGCCACCGGCTGCTGGCAAAGAAGAAGCGCTTCTTCTTCCGCTGGCTGAAGGTGCACACGCACATGGCGCGCATCATCCTCCACTCGACGCGGCAGCACGAGCTGGCTACCGGCGAGCTAGGGATTCCGGCAGAGCAGCTCGCCCTGGTGCCCTACCAGGCCGATCCGGACTTCTGGCATCCCCTGCCGGCTGCCGAGGAGCGGCTCATCTGCAGCGCGGGCCTGGAGTACCGCGACTATCCAACGCTCTTTCGGGCCGTCGAAGGACTCGACGTGCGGGTGGTGATTGGCGCCGCGAGCTACTGGTCACGCCTGCCCAACAGCGCCGCCCGCGCCGTGCCGCCGGCGAATGTGGAGATCGGCGCCTTTGACTACCTCACGCTGCGCGACCTGTACGCCCGCGCGGCGCTGGTGGCCATCCCGCTTACCGAGATCGATAACCAGGCGGGGATCACCACGCTGCTGGAGGCGATGGCCATGGGCAAAGCCGTGGTGATCACGCAGACGGAGGGGCAGGTCGATGTTGTCGAAGACCGGCGCGCCGTCGTGCGCGGCGCGAACCTGCTGCGCTCGCTCGCGGCGCGCGAAGGCGTGGCGCTGGAGCCCAACGGCTTCTACGTGCCGCCCGGCGATGCCGCGGCGCTGCGCCGCGCCATCGTCTACCTGCTCGACCATCCAGAGGTGCGCGCGCAGCTCGGCACTGCCGGGCGGCACGCCGTGGAACGGCTGATGACGGTGGATCAGTATGCCCAGCGTGTGCGCACGCTGGTGGAGCAGGCGTGCGCCGCTCCGGCGGCCACGGAGGGGCAGACCCCCCGCGCGCCCGCGCGCGGCGCCGCCTTGCGGGCAGAGGAGCCGGCAACGTAGATGATCGCCTCGATTCTGTCGCTCACCCTTGGCGCCTTCGCCATCGCGCTCCTCCTGATCTCCGGCTACCTGCTGCTGCTCACCGGAGCCGCACTCTGGGGCCGCCGCCGGCCACCACCGCCCGGCAGCGGGACGCGGCGCTTTGCCCTGCTCATCCCGGCGCATAACGAGGAAGCGCTCATCGGGCGGCTGCTCGAGAGCTTGCGCCGGCTCGACTATCCTCGCAGCCGCTTCGACGTGCTGGTGGTGGCCGATAACTGCGACGACGCCACGGCCGCGCTGGCGCGCGCGCATGGCGCCCAGGTGTACGAGCGCTTCGACCGCTCGGCGCGGGCGAAAGGCTTCGCGCTGCGCTGGCTGCTGGAGCGCATCCGCGAGGAGGGACGCGTCTACGACGCGTTTGTCGTCCTCGACGCCGATTCGGTGGTGGCGGAGAACCTGCTCCGCTGCCTCGATGCCCGTCTGCAAGCCGGCAGCCAGGTAGTGCAGGCCTACTACTCGGTACTGAACGCCGGCGACTCACCGGTGGCTGCGCTGCGCCACGCCGCGCTGGCCGCCATCCACTACCTGCGCCCGCTGGGGCGCTCAGTACTTGGACTCTCCTGCGGGCTCAAAGGCAACGGGATGTGCTTCGCCGCTCCGGTGCTCGAGCGGTTTGCCTGGCAATGGTACACGCTGGCCGAGGATGTGGAGTTCCACCTGGCGCTGGTGCGCGAGGGCATTCGGGTCGATTTCGCGCCCGAGACGCGCGTGCTGGCTGAGATGCCGGTGACGTTGCGGCAGGCTAGGAGCCAGAACGCCCGCTGGGAGCGCGGCCGGCTCCAGCTCCTACGGCACCGTGTCCCGCCGCTCGTACGCGAGGGAGTGCGCCGGCGCAGCTGGCTGCGCCTGGACGCGGCGATCGAGCAGGCCATTCCGCCGCTCTCGGTGCCGTTCGTGGCGGGCGGCCTCTGTCTGGCCGGCGCCCTGCTGCTGGGCGCCGCCATCCCGGCGGCCCTGGCGGCGTTCGCGCTTGCCGGCCAGGTCACCTACCTGCTGGCCAGCCTGGCCATTGCGCGCGCTCCCTTGAGCACCTACCTGGCGCTCAGCTACGCGCCGGCCTACGTGGCCTGGAAGCTGTGGGTCTATCTGCAGGCACTGGTGAGCACGCGCAGCGCCGCGTGGGTGCGCACGGCACGCGCGGCGCACGCCGCGCGGGGCCTCTCGCACCACGCCCAGGGCATCGACGTCGCACGCGAGGCGCGTAGTGCCGGGCTCTCCTGAGTACAGACCGGGTCGGCTCGAGCCGGTGTCGAGCCGACCCCGCACTCGCCTGAGGCGGCGGCCATTCCTCGGCGCCGCCGCGGCGGTGGGCCTCGCCCCGCTGCTGGCATCCTGCGGGCCCAACGCGCTCGCTCCCGCCGGGCTTGCCGGGGCCGCGCGGCGACGCGTGGCGCGCGCACTCGCGCCGGCCGCCGCGCGGCGCGCCGCTGGGCCACCTCCTACCCACGTGCTGCTGCAGATCGATACCGGCCGATCGCTGGGGCCCATCAGCCCCTTGATCTATGGCGTGGCTGTGGCAGATCCCGAGCAGCTTGCCGCCACCGGAGCCACGCTCAATCGCTGGGGCGGCAACCCCAGCAGCCGATACAACTGGGAGCTGGGCAACGCGTGGAACGCCGCGCGCGACTGGGAGTTTCGCAACGGCAGCTACGGGCATACCTCGCCAGATGATCGCCGGCCTTCGGGAGTGGCCGACCGGTTCATTGCCGCCAACCGCCGTGCCGGCGCGGAGACGCTCCTGACCATTCCGGCCCTCGGCTGGGTGGCGCGGGACGATTCGAACCAGACCCGCTCGACCGGCGTTCCCGCCCAAGGCGGGCCGCCGCTCGCCGGCTCGAGCGGCGCCATTGCCGGCTACGATCCGGCCCCCAACCGGCTGGCCACCAGCGTGCGGTCGCTTCCCCGCAAGGGCGCACCATTCGCCGACCCGCCCGACCTCACCGATGAGGTGGTGTACCAGGATGAGTGGGTCGCTCACCTGGTCAAGCGCTTCGGCCCGGCCGATGCCGGCGGCGTGCGCTACTACGCCATCGATAACGAGCCGGATCTCTGGGCCGAGACTCATACCGACGTCCACCCCGCCCAGCTTGGGTACGAGGACTCGGTGGCCATCTTCCTCGACTATGCGCGGGCGATCAAAGACGTCGATCCCGGGGCCCGTGTCGTCGGGCCCTGTCTCTCCGGCTGGACGGCGCTCTTCTACTCTGCGCGAGATCGTGGCATCGATGGCTTCCGCACCCACGCCGAGCGGCGCGCGCACGGCGACCGGCCATTTCTTCCCTGGTGGCTCGAACAGGTGCGCCGGCACGACGAGCAGGAGGGGCGGCGCACGCTCGACATCCTGGACGTGCACTGCTACCCGCAGGCGGCTGGAGTGCTGGCCGGCGCTACCGACGACGTGACCAATGCCCTGCGCCTGCGCTCGACCCGCGCGCTGTGGGACCCAGGCTATACCGACGAATCCTGGATCGGCGAGCCGGTGTATTTGATCCGGCGCCTGCGCACGTGGATCGATCGCTACTCCCCCGGCACGGAGCTCGCCATCGGTGAGTGGAGCTGGGGAGCCGAAACCACGCTCAATGGGGCGCTGGCCATCGCCGACGTGCTCGGCATTTTCGGCCGCGAGGGGGTCGATCTGGCGGCGTACTGGACCTGTCCGCCGCCGGGGAGCCCGGGGGCGCTGGCGTTTCGGCTCTACACCAACTACGACGGGGAGGGGAGCGCCTTTGGCGATCAGGCGCTGGCCGCACGCTCCGACGCCCCCGACGACGTTGCCGTGTACGCCAGCCGTGAGAGCCGGAGCAACGACCTGGTGGTGATAGTGATCAACAAGCGCCCCGAGGCAGAGATCGTCGCCACGCTGCGCCTCGACGTTGATCGCACAGCCTCCCCGGCCGCTTTGGCCCGGCCACCGTCCGCTCGAGCGCCAGCAGCGCTTCCATCCTCGCCCGATCCGGCTGCGCCCCCAGCAGCTTCCACCGCCTCAGCGCCGCCACCGCGCCGGGCGCTCCTCTACCAGCTCAGCACAGCAAATCCAGCAGCCATTCGCGCGCTGGGCGAAATGACCGTCATCGCCTCTGGCACCGGCTACGAGGTCGCCCTCACTCTGCCGCCCTCTTCGGCCACGCTGCTGCGGCTCGTGGCCTGAGCAGCCGCTGGAGATCAGCCTGGCCATCAGCCGCGCCCATCCCCTCAACGACATCGCAACTGCACGTGAACCGCCCGCTAAACGCTCAGGCGGGACACTCCCCTCAGCCCGTTGTGCTCCACGGCGCCCGCCGGTCGATGCCCGCACCGGCCGGTGGGTGGATGTGGAAGGGGGACATTTCACCGATGGCGATCGAAGCACCCACGAGAGAGAGACTGCCGCTCCACCAGGCTGGAAGCGCAATCGATGCGCTTCCAGCGCTTTCGGTAACCGTGCCAGCTGCAGAGATCAGGCCATACGCGGCCGCGCGGCCGCGTGTGCCGCTCGGCTGGGTGTGGATCGACCAGGTGGATCTCCCCTCGGCCGTGGAGCGCATTCGCCGCTTCCTGCTCTCAGGCACACCCCACCAGATCGTGACTGTGAACCTCGACTTTCTGAGCATCGCCAAGCGCCAGCCGGGCTTCTGCGAGGTCATCAATGGCGCCGACTTGGCCGTTGCGGATGGCATGCCGCTCGTCTGGGCATCACGCCTGCAGGGCCAGCCGCTGCCGGAGCGGGTCACCGGGGTGGACCTGGTGGAGGCGAGCTGCCGGCTGGCCGTCGAGCTTAACCGCAGCGTGTTTCTCCTGGGGGCTGCGCCGGGTGTCGCCGCCGGCGCCGCGCGCACGCTCCAGGAACGTTTCCCCAGCCTGCGGCTCGCCGGCCTCTACTCGCCTCCCTTTGGCCCACTCTCCGCGGAGGAAGACGAGCGCATCGTGGACATGATCCGCGAGGCGGCACCCGACCTGCTGTTCGTCGCCCTGGGCGCACCGCGCCAGGACCTGTGGATCCATCAGCACCTACACCGGCTCAACGTGCCGGTGGCGATGGGCGTCGGCTGCGTCTTCGACCTGCTGGCCGGCGTGGTCAACCGTGCACCATCGTGGATGCAGGCAGCTGGCCTGGAGTGGGCGTATCGCCTGGGGCAGGAGCCACGCCGGCTCTGGCGGCGCTACCTCCTCAATGATCTGCCCACGCTGGCGCGCCTCCTCCTGAGTCCGTCTGTGGGTCCGTCCGTGGGAGAGCAAGCCGGCGCCGCGGCGGCCGCGGGCAATCTGAAGGTGAGCTAGGGGTCACGCATGACTGGTGCCGAATGGAGTGTGAGCCGCCGGTGGCCCTTGCCGGCCGCCGGCGAGGCCGGGAGCGACCGGGAGCGCGCCGCGCGCCTCCTGCCGGTCGTCGCCGGCTGGTGCCTGCTGATCGTCGATCTGGCTATCGCTACCGGAGCGTTCTTGCTGGCGCATTGGACACGGTTCGTCCTGCCAGATGCGGAAGCAGCGGCGCTCGGCCTGGAGCAATACGCTCGCATGGGCATCGTGGTGGGCCTGCTGATCGTCGTGCTGTTCGCACTGCACGGGCTCTATGACCCGGAGCGGCGCCAGACACCGGGGCGCCTCCTCCACCTGTGCCTGTCATCGGTTTCGACGGCCCTGGTGCTGACCGTCACGGCCGCCTTCCTGCTGGGCGACCAGCGCTTCTCGCGCCTCTGGTTCGCCGCCGGCTGGCTCTTTGCCGTGGCCGGCCTCGTGGTGTGGCGCACGCTGGCAGGCACGCTCTACGCCACGGTGCGGCAGGCCATCGCCCCGGCCAGCCGCGTGCTCATCGTCGGCGCCAACCGGCTGGGCCAGGAGGTCGCCCGCGAGCTGGCCGGACGGTATGAGGTGGTGGGCTACGTCGATAACGGCGCCGATCTCGATGGCCTGGACGAATGGAACGGCGGGCCACCCCTACCGCTGCTCGGCTCGATCGCGCAGCTCGAGCAGCTGGCTCATACCCATGCCGTGAACGAGGTGATCGTCGCTCTCCCACCCAGCCGGCGCGAGCAGGTGACGCGGATTATCGCCCGCGGCTTCCGGCGGCCGGTGACGGTGAAGCTGGTTCCCGACCTGCTCGATGTTCAGGAGCTGCTGCCGGCGCGCTGCGAGCTCCAGCAGCTTGGCGCCCGGCCGTGCATCGGCTTCAGCCCGGCGGCACGGGTGAGCTGGCTCAAGCGTGCGCTCGATCTCACCATCACCAGCATCGCCCTGGTCGCGCTCGCGCCGCTGATGGTGGCCATTGCCATTGCTATCAAGCTGGATTCACCTGGGCCTGTCTTCTTCCGGCAGGAGCGAGTCGGGAAGGACGGGAAGCATTTCCAGATCCTGAAGTTCCGCTCGATGCACGTTGGCGCCGATCGGCTGCTGGAGGCGCTCCGCGCTAAGAATGAGGTCGATGGACCAATCTTCAAGATGCGGGCCGACCCCCGGGTCACGCGCGTCGGCCGCGTGCTGCGGCGCCTGAGCCTGGACGAGCTGCCGCAGCTCTTCAACGTGCTCAAAGGCGAGATGAGCCTGGTTGGCCCCCGGCCGCCGATTCCCGCCGAGGTGGAGCAGTATGAAGATTGGCAGCACGGGCGGCTGCGCGCCATCCCGGGGATTACCGGCTTGTGGCAGGTGAGCGGCCGCAGCGAGGTGTCGTTCTACGACATGGTGCGGCTCGACCTGCACTACATTCGCAACTGGTCGCTCACGCTCGACCTCGAGATCCTCTGGCGCACGATTCCGGCCGTGCTCACCAGCCGCGGCGCGTACTAGCTCCTCGCTGATCCTGATCCTGAGAAGGAGATGGCCAAGCCGGAGCCGCGGGACATAGCAGCACAAGACCTTCCACAGCAGATCCTTAGGAGTAAGTAATGAATCTGGTAGGCAAGATCAAGCAGTCACTCATGAGCGCGGGCTTCCACTCAGCCGCCGCAATCGCGACGCTGGCGCTCGTTTCGGCCAGCCTCTGGCTCTGGACCGCCTCGCCGGCGGCTGCCCAGAGCACGGCGTGCCTGAATGGCACCGGTGTGCTGGTGGAGTTTCTCGGCGTCGGCACCTCCAACACCATCATCATGGAGCAGATCGACGGCGCCTATCAGGGCGACGTGCGGGTGCACGCCTACTGCGGCCTCGACGGACAGAATGTGCCGAATGCGACGATCACCATCTCCACCACCGTTGCCAATAGCTTCATCCTGCTTGGCGGCACGTGGCAGCCGGCCACCGCGCCAGCCAGCGTGGCCATCTTCCTGCCGACCGGCGAGGCCGTGATCACCATCAGATCGACTAACCCGAATCTGACCGGCTGGAAGGCGATGGTGGGGACGAATACGGTGACGGTGACCGGCGCCTACGGCCAGCCGCTGCCCGATAACGCCTATCCCACGGCGAGCGGATCGATCTGGGCGCAGACACCAGAGCTGGCCAGCATCGCCCTCTACGGAACCGGGGCGCTCAGCCTGGCGGGGATCATGCTTGCTCGTCTGCGCGCCCGCCGCCGGGCGGCCGCGCCCATGCCGGCGCAGGAGGGGCAGCCCTGATAGCTCCAGGCCGGCTTCGCACGGCGCTCACTCGCCCTTTCCGGCAGGATCAGGCGCTGCGAGCGCCGGTCGAGCCAGTGCCGGGGCTCGCCGGCGACCTCCCTGCTGTCCGCCGTCTGGGCCGGTGGCTGTGGGGCTACCCTGGCCGGGTGCCAGGGCTCGCCGGCGACCTCCCTGCTGTACATGCCGCCTGGCTGTGGCCGGCCCTCGCCATAGGACTGCTCGCCGCCCTGCTGTGGCCGGCCTTCGGGCATGCCGTCGAGGTCTGGTCAACGACCGAGGAGTTTAGCTACGGGTTTCTCATCCCCATCGCCAGCGCCCTTATCATCTGGTGGCAGCGCCGGGAGCTTCGACGGGCGATCGGCGTCCAGTGCGGCACCGCCGCCGGGCTGCTGGTGGCCATCCCGGCACTCGTACTCTATCTGCTGGCGCAGCGCGCCGGCATCCACGCGCTGGCCGGCCTGGTCGCCTGCCCATTGCTCTGGGGCACCGCCCTCTCGCTCTGGGGATGGGAGGCCGGGCGCGTGCTGGCCTTTCCCATCGGCTATCTCGCCTTTGGCCTGGGCCTCTACCGCGGCCTACTCGACTCGGTGGGGTTTGCGCTCCAGGAGCTAACGGCCCGCGGCGCGGCGGCTGTGGTGCAGCTGGCCGGAGCACCGCTGGTGCGCGAGGGACTCGTCCTGCGCCTGGGTGATCTGGCTTTTGTCGTCGCCGAGCCCTGCTCCGGCATGAGCTCGCTGCTCTCATTACTGGCCCTGGCTGCACTCTGGATCTACCTGGCGCGAGGGCCACTCGCGGGCCGTGCCGTGCTGCTGGCGAGTGTGGGGCCGCTGGTCATCATGGCCAATATCAGCCGTGTGGCTCTCGTGCTCCTCGTCGGCAGGCACTTCGGGCAGGAGGTAGCACTGGGGTTCTTCCACAGCGCGTCGAGCCTGATTCTCTTCGGCTTTGCGCTGGCCGGGCTGCTGGCGGTGGGTTGGCTGGTAGGATGCAAGCCACTACGTTTCGCTCCCTCATCTTGATCACGCTCTTCGCCGCCGGGCACTGGCTTCTCGCGGTGAGCGGCGCCGGGCGACAGCCCCTCCAGCCGGCCCGATGGCCGGCCGGCGATGCCGTGTATGCCGTGGATGGCTGGACGGCCGGCCCCTTGGCGGTGGCGAGTGTGAACGGCATCACGCTCGTGAGCCGCTCCTACCGGCATGCGCAAGGAACCGTGGCCACGCTGGCGATCATGGCCAGCCCGGAGGCCAAGCGCATCTACCGGGCAGGCGCCGAGGTGGCCTTTCTGGCCAACGGCTACACCACCCAGCCGGCACCCTCAGGTCTCGCGCCCGAACCGCAAGGACGCCCGTTGAGCGGGCCGGCACCGCAGGCGCTGCTGCTCTGGCGCGGGGATGAGGTCGCCTTGCTGCTTTACAGCTACGGCGAGCGACGCGGCGTGCTGGGCAATGGCGTGCGCGCGTGGAGCCTGTCCGCTTTCGATTCGGTGCTGGGCCGCCCGAACGACTACTTCCGAACCAATCTGCTCGTGCCGCTGGCAGCGCCGGATGCGCCGGAAGCTACCCAGGGCATGCAGCTGGCCCAGGTGCTCTTTGCGCGCCTGGCCGCCTGGTATAGCACCGACTGACCGCCACCAGGCTGGCCAGGGCTGCCAGCCCGGCACGACGCCTCTCACTCCTCATCTCAACGGCTTCTCAACCCGGCGCCAATGGTTGTCGCGCTGGAACTCAACAGCCGGCGCATACGATGGGAAGCAGGTAACGGCCGGCAGGAGCTGGCCGGCAGGTCTCCAGGGAAGCCTGAGAGTCGGTCGGTTGGCAAGCCGCAGATACAAAGCCGCGGACACAGGTCCGGGGGCGGCGGCCCAAGCGAGGGAGCGGCCAGGCCTCAGCCGGCATGTGCCGGCACACGCCAAGTACATGCGAGTACATGCGAATACACGAAAGAAGCACGATCCCATGAGAGAGCACCTCAACCACCGCTGGGCCTTCGCCGGCGCGGGCATTGCGATCCTGCTGCTCGCGACGGTCGCCTGCACTCAGGTTGGCCCCAGAGTGTGGTCCCAGCTTGCCGGAGGTGGGGGGGAGCAGGCTTTGGGCGGCGCCATGCCGGTGATGCCAGCGGCCACAGTCGTCGTCGGCGCGGCCGGCACGACCGGCGCGACCGGCACGGCAGCGGCCGGAACCCCAACAGCAGCGGCCACCGGCCGGGCCGGCACCGGGCCCCGCAACGTGGCTGTGCGGCGAGGGCCCATTGCCGAGGTGCTCCAGACCAACGGCCACGTCTCCTCGGCCAAGGAGATTCCTCTTGCCTTTGCGCGGGCAGGGCGCGTGGATACCGTCGCCGTTCAGCCGGGACAGAGCGTGCAGGCCGGCGACGTGCTCGTCACGCTGGAAGCCAAAGACATCACCAAGGACCTCGAGGCGGCGCGATCGCACCTCGAGGTATCGATGATCCAGCTGCAGCAGGCGCAGGCCCGGCAGCGTGCGGCCGAGCAGCAGGCACAGCTGGATCGCACCCGGCAGCAGGATACCGTTGCTGAGGCAGAGGCGGCGCTGCGCCGCGCCCAGGCGGATCTCGACAAAGTGAAGGCCGGGCCCTCCGACTCCGACCGCCAGGCCGCGCAGAACGCGGCCAAGACGGCGCAGGCAGCCTTCGATCGCGCGCAGGCCGATCTAGCACGCCTGCAAGCTGGCTCCGATCCGGCCGACGTGCGAGCGGCGCAGCAGCAGGTGGCCACGGCGCAGCTTGCCCTCCAGCAAGCCGAAGCCAACCTGGCCCGCCTCAAGGCCGGGCCGAGTGCCGACGACATCCGCGCCGCCGAGCGCGACGTTGCCAACGCGCAGGCAGCCTTCGATCGCGCGCAGGCCGACCTAGACCGCCTCACCAAAGGGCCCGATCCCTACGACGTCCGCGCCGCCGAGCGCGACGTCGAGCGCGCCCAGAACGCGGTGCAGGCGGCCCAGGCCGCTAAAGCCGCAGCCGACGCGGCGAAGGTCGACGATGCCACCCGCGCGGCGCGCGCGGCGGCCCTCGCCTCGGCACAGCTGGATCTGCAGAATGCGCAAGAGCGGCTGGCCCGGCTGCGCATGCCCGCCGCCCAGACCGACCTCGACGCCGCCCAGCACCGTCTCGACGCGGCGCGCGCCGATCTCGATACCGCGCGCGCCCGGCTGGAGACGGTGCGCAAGGGCCCCGATGCCTTGACCATGGCCGCCGCGAGCGCCGCCGTCGAGAACGCGCGCACCACGCTGCAGAACGCCACCGACCGCCTCAATGCCCTGCAGAACGGCCCGACTCCCGAGCAGCTCACGGCGGCGACGAACGCCGTGGAGGCGGCGCGCGGGCAGCTCAACGCCGCGACCGCTCGGCTGAACGAGCTGCTCAGCCACCCCACACCGGCCGAGCTGAGCGAGGCGCAGGACCGCCTGGCTGCTGCCCGCACGGCGCTCGAGCGCGCCCGGACGGCCCCCACGCCCTCGGCGGCCGATCCGACGCTCACCGGTGACCTCCTGCTGCTGCAAAAGGTCGTGGCCCAGGACCAGGCTCAGGTGGACTCGCTGCAAAGCGATCTGGCGGGCACGCAGCTGGTCGCGCCGGCCGCGGGAACCGTGGTGGCGATTCTCGTCCGGAAAGGGGATCCGGTCGAAAGCAACCAGCCGATCATCGTACTGGCCAAGCCCGGCGAGGCCATCATCCGAGCCGACGTCGGCACGCAGGATGCGGCCCGCCTGGCACCCGGGCAGACGGCCACGATCCAGCTGGCGGGCACGCCGGATACGCTCAGTGCCTCGGTTCTGGGCGTAACGACCGCGCCTTTTGGCGGTGTACCGGTAGCACTGCTCTCCGTGCAATGGCCGGGCACCCCAGCCGCCTTCGGCACCGCCGCCCAGGTGCAGATCACCATCCAGCAGAAGCCGGACGCGCTGCTGGTACCGCGCCGGGCCATTCGCTCGACGGGCGCTAAATCCTACGTCGAGTACATGGACGGCACCATCCGCCGCCTGGCCAGCGTCCAGATAGGACTGGTCACCGACGACGATGCCGAGGTACTGAGCGGGCTGAGCGAAGGCCAGATTGTCGTCGTCGCCCCGTAAGTGGCACCTCCGGCCCCTTCGTGCCGCGTGCTGCTAGCGCGATTCAGGAGCCAGGAACCTGGCGAATGCACCAGTAAGTTTGGAGTAGTAGAAGATGACGCCCATTCACGTGGCGTTCGTAATGGAGCAGACCCTCGGACACGTCACGCATTTCCGCAATCTGCAAGCGGTGGCCGCCGAGCAGGAGCAGCTCATCCCAACGTGGCTGCCGATCTCGTTCGAGACCCGTGGCGTGGAACGGTTCATTCCCGTGGTACGCAGCAACTGGTCGGTGCGCGCCAGCTGGCGCGCGCGGCGCGCGCTCGACGCCGCCCTCGCCGCCCGCCCGCACCATGCCGTGGTCTTTCACACCCAGGTCACATCGCTCTTCTCGGCCGGGCTGATGCGTCGCATTCCATCGATCATCTCACTCGACGCAACGCCCATCAACTATGACTCGGTAGGACATTACTACGGGCATCGGCCCGGCCGCGGGAGCCTGCTGGACCGGCAGAAGCACCGCCTGAACCGCGAAGCGTTCCAGGCCGCCGCCGCGCTCGTCGGCTGGTCGGAATGGGTACGCCGGTCGCTGATCGATGACTACGGCATCGAGGCGGCGCGGATCAAGGTACTGGCCCCGGGTGCTGCCCCGGCGTACTTCACCATCGGCGAGCGCCGGCATGGGGTGGCGGCTCGATCCGCTCCCCCAGCTCCCTCGGCCGAGCCGCCTGAGGGCGAGCGGCCCGTGCGCCTGCTCTTCGTGGGTGGCGATTTCCGGCGCAAGGGAGGCCCGCTGCTGCTGGAGTGCATGCGCCACGGACTGGCCGGCCGGTGCGAGCTGCATCTGGTCACTCAAGAGCCAGTGCCCCCCCAGGAGCATGTCTACGTCCACCACGGCCTGCGGCCCAATAGCGAGGAGCTGCTGCACCTGTTTGCTCAGGCCGACGTGTTCGTGCTGCCCAGCCGGGCCGATTGCCTGGCGGTAGCGCTGATGGAGGCGGCCGCGGCCGGCCTCCCGGTGATTACCACCGACGTCGGCGCCCTCTCTGAGGCCGTCTGGCCGGGGCAATCGGGCCTGCTGGTGCGCGCTGGCGATACGCGTGCGCTCTACCAGGCTATCGCCACACTGGTAGAAGACGAGCCGTTGCGCTGGCGCATGGGGCGTGAAAGTCTGGCCCTGGCGCGCGCGAAATTCGATGCCCGCACCAATAACCGTGCGCTCCTCGAGCTCGCGGCCCAGATAGCCAGCGAGCTACCGGCGCACGATCAAGGCACAGGCATAGCAGCAGGCAGACAAAGGAGGGTGGCGTGATCGGACGCATCCTAGAAGCCGTCTTCCGGCATTCGCTGCTCATCTTCCTCCCGCCGATACTGATTCCACTGCTGGTGGGGCCCATCGCGCTGGCCATGGCCCAGCCCTACTACGAATCGTGGGCCGGCATCTGGGTCGACCGGCCCACCTACCTCACCTACAACGACGGGTGGAACCAGTACATCACGCCGGCCCAGAATCAGCTCGGGCGTCTCGATGAGCTGCTGCGAACGCGCGCCTTCCAGATCGATGTGGCCAAGCGCACCTCGCTGGCGCCGCTGGTTGGCTCGCAGCGCGGCGAGCAGCAGATTCAGAAGATCATCAGCCGCGGCCTGGCTGCCAGCGTTAGCGGCAGCAACCTGCTGGTCATTCGCTTCCGCTCGCCCAATGCCCAGCTCTCGCTGCAGGTGCTCAGCGCCGTGATCGATGCCTTCAAGGACAAAGCGGCCACCGATCGGGTCGATCAGGCTAGTATCGCCGTCTCGTTCTATCAATCGCGGCTGCAGGATGCCGAGAAAAGCCTGGCCAAGGCCAACGACGCGGTGCGCAGCTACGTGGCAGCCAACCCGCGCCTGCTGAGCCTTGGTGCGGACGGTGGAGCCGGAGCCACGGCGGCCGCACGGCTCGGCCTGCCGGCGACGGCAATCGACCCAACTCTGGGTGACCTCCTGCGCCAGGTGGATCTGCAGCAGCAGGATGTGGAGCGGATCCGCACGGCGCTGGAGACGGCTCGGCTCGATGCATCGGCCGCGCTGGAAGGGCAGGAGCTTGGCTTTCAGGTGGTCGATCCGCCGCAGCTCCCCACCGATCTGATCCGAGCACGGCGCAAGATGCTGATCTATCCGGCGGCTGGACTGATCGTCGGACTCGGGATCAGTGCCGCGCTCGTGATCGTGCTGGTCGCCGGCGACCGGTCGATTCGCTCCGAGACCGAGCTTCCGGCAGGGCTGCGGGTGATCGGCCTCGTGCCGCAGCTCCAGCCGGCCGGCATTGCCAGGCAGGCCGGCCCGGAGGCCACGCGCCGCGCGATCGGCTTCGACGCCGGCGCCGCAGTGCCGCTCCTCCCAGCGCCGCAGAGAGGATAGAGGAGAGCAAGGATGGCCATCGAGACGGTGGAACGAAGCCTGGTCGGTGCGGGGCCCGGCGCGGAGACCGCGCCGGACGAGGCATGCGCGGCCGCCGGCGAGGTGGCTGGCGGCCCCAGCCGGCCACCCCGGGCGACCGCAGAAGCGGCTGAAGCAAGAGCCGCCCCAGCCGCTCCAGAGGTCCCAGAAGCTGGGGAGGCCCCGGTCCTGGTAGCCGGCCGGATGAATGCTCAGCCGGCGACGTCGGCTCCCAGCACGCCGGCCCAGCCAGGCGGAGCGGCGCTCCTGGCCGGCGCGGATGAGCTCTTCCGCGGCATCTACACCCGTGCGGCGCTCGGTGAAGCCGAGGTCGTGGCCGTGTGCAGCGCGATCGCAGGCGAAGGGAAGACGACCATCAGCCTCGGTCTGGGGATCACCATCGCCCAGGACTATCCTGAGCGGCGAGTACTGGTGGTTGAAACCGACTTTCGACAGCCGGTCTTCGCCGCAGATTTCGGGCTGGAGCCGGCGCCGGGGCTGGCCGACTGCCTCGAGACGGGCCAGCCGCTGACGCTGGCCTATCGCCGCACGCGCCTGGACAACCTGTACCTTGCCCCGGCCGGCCACGCCGTCGCGCCGGCCAGCCGGCTCCTGCGCTCCAGCCGCATGGCCCGAGGCGTGGACGTGATGCGCCAGAGCTACGACCTGGTGATCCTGGACGTTCCACCGGTCCTCGCCACGAGCGACGCGCTCCTCATCTGTGACCTGGCCGATGCGGTGATCCTGGTGGTGCGGTCGGGCGTCACCCCCGCTCCACTGGTCAAGCAAGCCGTCGACCAGCTCGATGCCCAGAAGCTCCGCGGCGTGGTGCTGAACGGAGCCAGGTCGGCCGTGCCGCGCTGGCTGCGGCAGCTGTGCGGCCTCTGATGTGGTGCATCCGCCAAATGCTTGGCCCCGGAATCGCTCTGGCAGCCGGTGGCGCAGCGTTGCCGGAGATGCACCATCAGGGGGGCGCGGAGGACGAACCCGGGAGAACCAACCGCGATGAACCTGCTGCTTGTCTTCATCTTTTTCTGCGTGGGGCAAGGGCTGCTGCTCCGGCGCCTTGGGGCTGGAGCCAGTCTGGCCCTGGCCGCGCTGGCCACGGCCATGGCGGCCTTGTACTTCTTCTCCGGCCGCTTCATGTAAGCCGGCAGGGCCACCAGGGTTGACGTAGCCGAGGGGACCGACAGGGCCGACAGGGCCAATACGATGGAAAGCACGCTCGCTTCCACACTCTCGATCGCGCAAGTTCAGGCAGCACAGCGCCGGCGGGCCACGGCGCTGGCCATGCTGGTCCTCGTCGCCTCGCTGCTCGCTGCCGGCGCGATCCTTCTGGTGCCGGTCGTCCCGCCGCTCACCTTGCTCACGTGGGGTCTGCTCGTGCTCATTGCCTGGCAGCCCCGCATCGGGCTCTGCGTGGCCTTCGGCATGGTGGTGCTCTTTGAAGATGGCCGCCTCGACCAGCTTATGCTCCCCGGCGCCTACTTCTATGGTGGGCTCGGCAACTGGGTGGGGCTCGGAGGCATTCTGCCCAGCCCGCTCGAGCTACTGCTGCTGCTGACCACCGGCAGCTGGCTGGTCGCCGGCATCGCACGGCGCCGGCTCGACTTCCGCGGCGGGCGGCTCCTCCGGCCGATGCTGCTCTTCCTTGCAGCGCTCCTCTTCGGCGTGCTGCGCGGCCTCGTGGCTGGTGCCGCGCTGAACTACGTGCTCTGGGAATGCCGGTTTCTGTTCTACGCCGTGATCTGCTACTTCCTGGCGGCAAACACGGTCCGCCGCTGGGCACACGTGCGTCACCTCATAACGATCCTGCTCATCGCGGCGACGCTCTTCGCCATCGAAGGCGCGTACCGCAAGGTGGCCCTCATCGATAGCGGGCGGCTGGGTGTCATTCCCGAGTTCGCCTACTCGCATGAGACTGTCATCTTCCTTGGAACGCTGCTGCTGGTCGTCGTGGCGCAGCACACCTTCGGCGCGCCCTGGTGGCAGCGCCTCTTTGGACTGGGGGCGGCCCTCATCGGCGGCTACACCCTTCTGGCCACGGAGCGGCGGGCCGGCTATATCGCCCTGCTTGTTGCCTTTCTGGCGCTGGCCATGGTGCTCCTCGTCACGAAGCGCAAAGTCTTCATCTGGTTTGTCGTGCCCGCGCTGGTGGCCTTTGCCATCTACCTGCCGCTGTTCTGGAACAACACCGGCACCTTCGGCCAGCCGGCGCGCGCCGTGCGCTCGCTCTACCAGCCCGACCCGCGCGATGCCGCCTCGAACCTGGATCGTGAGCTCGAGAAGATCAACATTCAGGCCACCATCCATGCCAACCCGCTGCTCGGCGTTGGCTTTGGACGCGAGTTCCTCTTTGTCGTCGGCATGCCCGACATGTCGTGGTGGCCACTCTGGCATTACGAGCCGCACAACAACGTCTTCTGGATCTGGCTCAAGACCGGGCTGGCCGGGTTCATCTGCTTTCTCACCTTGATGGGCAGCGCCGTCGCGCGTGCAGCCCACACCATCAGATCGGCTCGCCTTCCGGAGGCACGCGTTTTCGGCGTGCTGGCGCTTGGCGCGCTGGTGAGCGCGCTGGTCTTTTCTTACGTCGATCTCAGCCTCACCAGCGCGCGCGTGCCGGTGCTCATCGGCACCGTCATGGGCACGCTGGCCGTGCTCGACGATCTTACTCCCTAGCGGCTCAGCTGCTCCATGGCCGGGCACCACACCAAGGACCCCATCACACCTCAAGACCATCGTGAAAACCAAGGACCCCATCACACCTCAAGACCATCGTGAAGGAGGAGACGAATGCCGCGCATCTCGGCAGTGATCTGCACGCGCAACCGGCCCGACCTCATCGGCAATGCCGTGGCGAGCGTGCTGGCGAACACGTACGAGGACTTCGAGCTGCTCGTCGTCGATCAGAGCGACGATCGCCGCACGCGCGACGAGGTCGAGCGGCTCATGGCCGGCCACCCAAAGCTCCGCTACCGGCACACCAGCACGCCCGGGCTCTCGCGGGCGTACAACATCGGCGTGCGGGAGACGAGCGGAGAGATCATTGCCTTCACCGACGACGACTGTGTCGCCTCTCCCGATTGGATCGAGCAGATCGCCAACGCCTTCGCCAGCGAGCCCGAGGCAGAGCTACTCTACGGGCAGGTGCTTCTGCCCCCAGCACTGATGGGCGCCACGGCTCGTGGGGAGGGCACCGTGCCGACGCTGCCGATCGAGCGCCGGCGCCGCCTCAGCCACCAGGATGGCTTCATGATCTACGGCATGGGCGCCAACTTTGCCGCGCGGCGGCGGCTCTTCGAGCGCATCGGCGGCTTCGACGAGGTGATGGGTGGGGGAGGACCCTTGCGGTCCTCGCAGGACTTCGATTTTCAGTATCGCGCCTACGTGGCCGGGGCAGTGGTGCTGCTCTGTCCGGAGGTCAGGGTCGATCACTACGGGTTCCGGAGCAGCGACCAATGGCCCGCCACGCTGCGCGCCTATGGCATCGGCGATGGCGCGTTCTACTGGAAGCACGTCCGCTGCGGCGATCTCTTCGCGCTGGGCCTGCTCCTCCGGCGCGTCGGCCGCCTAGCTCTGCGCGAGGCGATGAACGGCATCCGGCGAAAGCCATCGATGGCCCTCTATCTCTGGTCGGTCTTCGATGGCATTCGCCAGAGCCTGCAGTTCCCCGTCGACCGCCGCCGACGTCTCTACCTGGCCGGGGCGCCGGCAGCATGATCGCGCCAGCTACTACCCGCGAAGTCCCTAAGATGAACGACCTGCTCGCAGGTAATCGAGAGCGAGCTGAAGAGCTGAAGCGATGAGGTGGAGCGTATGACGGCCGCTGCCGGAGCGAATGGAGCAGCACTTGAAGCCCTGCCGCCCGTCGAGGTGGCGCAGCGCGGGCGCCCAGCGATGGCTACCGTGCAGCAGCTACGCGCCGTGTTTGGACGGCTGGCGCTGGTCGGCCCGGCGCTCAATGCCCGCATCCGCCTGCGGGGAGCGACCAGGCTGGGCAAGCGCATCACCCTGCGGGGCCGCCCGAAGGTGGTGAACCAGGGGCGGATGACCTTTGGCGAGCGTGTCCGCCTCGACTCCACCGTTGCCACGCTGGAGCTAGTGACGCTCCCAGGGGGACACCTGGAGATTGGGAACAACGTCTTCATCAACTACGGCACCTCGCTCGTGGCCAGCAGGCACGTGAAGATCGGGAACGATTGCCTGATCGGCACGCACGTCATGGTCATGGACTGCGACTTCCATCGCGTAGAAGACAAGGCGTGGGACACCACCGGCGCGCCGGTCATCCTCGAGGACCGCGTCTGGCTGGCCAACCGCTCGATCGTGCTCAAAGGCGTGACGATTGGCCACGATGCAGTGGTGGCGGCCGGCAGCGTGGTGACCAAAGATGTGCCGCCGCGCACGGTGGTCGCGGGGGTACCGGCGCGCGTGGTGCGGCACTTTTGAGTCTGGCCTGAGGAGTGGAGGATGAGGGCAGAAGCGCTCTTCGTCAGTATCGTCGTACCCACCTATAACCGGCGCACCAGCCTTCAGCGGCTGCTGCGTGCGCTCGGCGAGCAGGCCGTGGCCGCCACTCGTTTCGAGGTCGTGATCGTCGACGATGGCTCGACCGACGGCACCATCGAGACCGTTCGGGCAATGGCCCTCCCCTACGACTGCCTTGTGATCGAGCAGGCTCACCAGGGGCCGGCCGCCGCCCGGAACCTCGGCGTGGCACGCGCTCGTGGGCGCCTCGTCCTCTTCCTCGATGACGATGTCGTGCCGCACGCCGGGCTGCTGGCGCGGCACGTGGCCGCACACCTGGCCCACCAGCATGCCGTCGTCATCGGTCCCATGCGGCCCCCGCGCGACTGGGTACGGCCGGCGTGGGTGCGGTGGGAGGAGGATCTCCTGCAGATCCAGTACCGCGAGCTGGTGGCCGGCAAATACCCTTGCACCCCACGGCAGTTCTACACCGCCAATGCCTCCCTGCCGCGCGACCTGTTCTTGCGGGCCGGTGGCTTCGATCCCACCTTCCGGCGCGCTGAAGACGTCGAGTTTGCCTTCCGCCTCCGCGACCTCGGTGCCCGCTTTATCTTCGAGCCGCAGGCGGAGGTGATGCACTATGCGTCGCGCAGCTTTGCGGCCTGGAGCCAGACGCCCTACCAGTACGGGCGCTACGACGTGCTCATGGAGCGCCAGAAGGGGCACGAGACGCTGGCCTGCGCGGCTGTGGAGTTTCACCAGCGCCATCCGTTCACGCGCACGCTCGTCCATCTCTGCCTGGGTCGCCCGCGGCTGAGCCACCGGATGGTGCCGCTGCTTGGGGCAGGCGCTCGCCTCGCTGAGGGCCTGCGCTGCCGGCCGGTGGCGAATGCCATCCTCAGCGGCGCCTTCAACCTGCGCTACTGGCAGGGAGTGAGCGACGAGCTCGGTGGAGCCGGCCAGGTATGGAGGCTGATCGCGGCGGCGGCCGGCCGGCCAGCTCCAGATGTAACGCTCCCCCGCAGCACCCACACGGCCGGCGTGATCGGAGGCTAGCTCAAGGCGGCTGCCGGCGGCCGGCGCAGGATCGCCGGCTCTCCTGACGTGGCACCGGAGGCTCGCCGCCCGGCCGGCGTCCCCTCGTGCCCGGACTCCTCCAAGAGGTCCGCGGCGGCTACAGCCGGCCCTTTGCCAATCTGCGAGAGGCGCTTGCGCAGGCGCGTGCAGGGCTTTTCGACCACGTGATAGATGGCGATCGAGAGCAGCAGCGAGAGCGCCAGGGCCAGCAGCCCCTGGAGCAGGCGCGATCGATGCACCCACTGCTGCACGCCAAAGATGACGGTGGGATGCACAAGGTAGAGCGAATACGAGAGCAGCCCGACGAATCGCACCCAGCCGAGATTGAGCAGGCGGAAGAGGCTGCGGTTGGGGTAGCGGATGGCGGCGACGAAGAGCGGCACCAGCGAGACACCCTGGAGCGTGTAGCGAAACGTCTCCTGGAACTGCTGGTTCTGGATGGCGAAGCTCACCAGTAGCCCGGCGATCCCCAGCGGCAGGCCAATGGCCATCCAGCGCCGACCTGCCTGGCGGCCGCGATCGAGCGCCGGGTTGCCATATACCGCCAGGATGCAGCCGAACAGGATCGAATCGATTCGCGTATCGGTGGCAATGTATGTCCGGTCACGCGATGCCCCCAGACCGAAGACGAGGATGCACCGCCAGAGCAGTACCACCGCGCAGAGTGCCGCCAGGACGATCGCCTGCCGGCGGGCGGAGGAAAGCCGGCGGCGGAGCAGCAGGTAGAGGAGGGGGAAGGCGAGATAGAAGTGCTCCTCCACCGCCAGCGACCAGTAGACCCACGTACCCGGGGCGAGCCCTTCCCACCAGCCATGAGAGACAACGTAATAGTTGGTCAGGTGGAACGTCTGCGCCAGCATCGCGTACGGGCTCAGCCGCGGCCCTCCGAGCCACCCGGCGGCCGTCAGCGTCCAGGCCAGCGCCAGGACGAGGTAGAAGACGGGGAGAATGCGCAAGGTGCGCCGCAGGTAGAAGGCGCGAAAGCTGATCTGCTGCTGCTTATCGAACTCCAGCCGGAGCAGCGTCGTAATCAGATAGCCGCTCAGGAAGAAAAAGACGGTGACGCCGAAGTTGCCCGGGATCGGAATTGGCAGGCCGGCGTGGGCCAGAAAAACCAGCATCACTGCGGCGGCGCGGATGCCGTCGAGCGATGGAATATAGAACCCTTCGGCTTTTCGATCTCCAGGCGGCCGCGGGGATGGCGGCACGCGGACGGCAGCCGGCCTCTCGCACGATCCGCCATTCATGCTGCTCACGCTGCCTGGCGGAGACCCCGGCACCACTCCCTGCGAGGCGGCATTACGGAAGGACGCGCTCCACACGGTACTGCGGCACAGTGTTGCGCCGCCGGCGCGTGCTCGACGTTTGCGCGCGGATGAGGTCTGGTTGAGCTTGGTCGTCCCAGTTATCCTCGTCGTCCTGGCCGTCCGGTGGGACCGGGCGTGCCGGCGCTGGCACCGGCACGCTACCCATCCCGCACTCTCTGCGTTACACGTTGTAACCGTTCGGAAATAGAGGTTGTTTACAGGAGGAGCCTGGCCTGCCGAGGAGAAGCATCCTCCTTCTGTGGCCGATGAGCTCTGGCTGCTGAAGCCAAGACGTCAAGCTCGCAGCCGTCTGAGCGATTCCTGCTGAAGCGCAGGCCGGCACGCGCGTTTTTGCCGCGCCAACTGAAAACGCAAACCCGTCGAAAGGCGGGGGCGCAAAGCCGAGGGTCTACCCCCGCAAGGGCATGACGGCCGGGCTGCCAAAGTGGCGGAGTGCGTACACGTACACGTCCGCGCGCCGGGTTCAGCACGCTCCTTGTGGCGGTCCCTTCGGACTCTCTTGCACGAGGAGCGAGACGTGTTTCACCGTACGCTGACTCAGCATCTCATCCGGCTGCGACGGGCCGTGCGCCGCACGCTGGTGCCGTGGGGCTCGCTGGCCTTGCCGGTGGCCATGATCTTCGGGCTGCTCGCCGCTGCAGGGAGCGCACCGCCCACCACAGCCCAGCCAGCGCTCGCCGCGACCTCCCTGCCGCCCTTGCCCATGAGCTGGCCCAGCACCCTGCAGCTGGGCTACTTCGATAGCCCCGGCGGCGCCGCCGCGATGCAGGCCATCGCGCCCTTTGGCTTCCGCTACCAGTACCTGGCCGGGGGGGTCAACACCGGCAACGGCTGGGCGAGCTGGAACCCCAACGGCAGCTTTGCCACCTACTACATCCAGGACTCGATCGACCACGGCATGATCCCCGTCTTCATCTACTACATGCTGCTGCAATCGAATCCAGCCTCCGGATCGGACGAGGGGACGAAGGATTACAACAACCTGCAGAACGTTTCGACGATGACCGCCTACTTCAATGACCTGAAGCTACTCTTCCAGCGAGCCGGAGCCTTTCCCAGCACGCCGGTGGTCATCGACGTGGAGCCCGACTTCTGGGGCTTCATGCAGCAGCGCGCGACCCGCGACGATGCATCCACCGTCTCGGCGCAGGTGGCTTCCACCGGTCTTCCGGAGCTCGCCGGCCTGCCTAACAATGTGGCGGGATTCGCGCAGGCCGTGGTCCGGCTCCGTGACACCTACGCACCCAATGTGCTCCTGGCGTATGACCTTAGCATCTGGGGCACCGGCAACGACATCGTGTACACCAATCCAGATAACGCCACGGTCGTCTCGCTGGCCACCAGGTCGGCGAACTTTTTCAGGTCGCTCAATGCCGCCTTCGACCTGACCTCGAACGATCCGAGCGATCGCGATGCCGGCTTCAAGCAGTACGTCTACGGTGACGGTGGTGCCGGCTGGTGGGATGCCGCCGACTACGCCCGCCACGTGCTCTACCTTTCCACCTTTACCAGCCAGGTCCAGAAGCGCATCTTCCTCTGGCAGATCCCGCTGGGCAATACCAAGATGCTGGCCCAGAACAATACCTGGAACCACTACCAGGATAATCACGTGGAGTGGCTCCTGGATGATCCTGGGCGCACGCATCTGAACGACTACGTGCAGGCCGGCGTGGTCGCCCTCCTCTTCGGGCGCGGCGCCGATGGCGCTACCTGCAACTGCGACGCCAACAACGACGGCGTGACCAACCCACCGCCGATCAACGGCAACACGATGCCGTCCTTCAATGCCGACGACGATGGCGGCTTCTTCCAGGATCGGGCCAAGGCGTACTACGCCGCCGGCGCCATGGCGCTCCCGGGTGGCGGCTCGAGCAGCCCCACGGCAACCCCGACCTCGCCGCCCACCGCCACCGCGACGAGCGTGGTCCAGCCAACCTCGACGCCGGCGGCGACAACCCAGCCAGGCTTTGTCACCGGCGCGACTGTCTCCTCGACGAGCGTGCCCATGGGGGGGACGGAAGGTATCACCGCCACTGTGGCTAGCGCGACGGCGACAACGGTGCTGGTCGATGTCGAGGTCTACGACCCCAATGGGGCGAAGGTGTTCCAGCAGTTCTACGACAGCCAATCGTTTGCCGCCGGCCAGCAGCGCACCTATTCGATGTCCTGGACGGTACCGAGCACGGCCGTGCTCGGCACGTATGTGGTCAAGATCGGGATCTTTTCACCCGGCTGGGGCACGCTCTACGCCTGGAACAACGGTGCCGCGCAGTTTGGAGTCGTCTCCCCTTTAGCCTCAGCGACGGCGACGACCCCGCCGTCGCCGACTAGGACGCCGACCACCGTGCCAACCGCCACGCCAGCAGCCACGCGCACCCCCACTCCGCCACCCACGCCAACGGCCACCATCGCCGCCTCGC
>Ga0070741_10003138_pt1 | contig 41859 bp, 38 predicted proteins | sample Coa_R1_4_FD_66440 | JGI IMG/M metagenome (GOLD analysis project Ga0070741, IMG submission 66440) | Surface soil microbial communities from Centralia Pennsylvania, which are recovering from an underground coalmine fire - Coalmine... | ecosystem: Environmental > Terrestrial > Soil > Unclassified ... | reverse complement strand
GACCGTGACCGCCGCGCGCCGGTCGCGCGCGAGGCCGAACAGATGGAGGATGTGGAGCGCCAGATTGCGGGCGAAATGCCGGGTCGTGACGGCCACGCCCTGGACGATCTGCGGCAGGTACAGACGATCGGCGAACGAGAGCTCCGGACGACGCATCACGACACCTATCTTCACCGGTCCGCGCGCTGTCAAGTCGAGCGTCCGCGCCGCGTGCGCTCAGTTGCCGCGCGACGGCGTGCCGCCCGGGTGCACGCGGAGCTCCTCCAGGCGGAATTCCAGGACGTCGGCCAGCCGGCGCGCGCGCTCGGCGAGGGTCGGCGCCTCGAGCAGCGCCTGCTTCTCGACCGGCATCACGTCGAGATGTTGGGCGAGAAAGTTGACGAACGTCTCGTCGTCGACGCTTCCGCGGAGGAGATCGTCCTCGTCGACCTTCCGGCCGAGCTGGGCGAGGTAGCGGCGGACGAGGCTCCCGATCGCGGCACGTGTCCCGCCGGGCAGCGCGGGCGACGTCGGCGGCCGCCACTCGACGACCGCCTCGCGGTAGGACGCCCGTCCGAGCTCGCGCACGATCGTGAACTCCCGGAGCCCGAGGAGCACGATGTTGAACCGCCCGTCGGAAAGCTCCTCGACGCGGACCATCTCGCCGACCGTCCCCGTCGCGAAGATCGGCGGCGTGCCGTAGTAATCCTGCTGCCACTCACCGCGCAGGAGCGCCATGCCGATGAGCCGCCCGCCGTGCGAGGCATCGCGCACCATGGCACGGTACCGCGGCTCGAAGACGTGGAGCGGCAGCGGCATCCGCGGGAAGAAGACGACGTTCGGCAGCGGGAACACCGGGATGACGTCGGGCAGCGTCATGCGTCGCCGCGCCTCCGGCAGTCCCGGCAGCGTCCGTAGACGACGACGGTATGCGACGTCGCCGCATGACCGGCCCGTCCGGCGGCGGCGAGCGCGGCATCCACCGGTGTCGGATCGAGATCGTCGATCCGTCCGCACGACTCGCAGAGGAAGTGGTCGTGGCGCGTCGGCGTGGGATCGTAGCGTCCGACGCGGCCCTCGAAGGTCACGCCGATCCGCCGTTCGCCCGCCAGGCGCTGCAAGTTCCGGTACACCGTGCCGAGGCTGATGTGGGGGAGGACCTGCCGGACCCGTTCGAAGACGCGATCCGCCGTCGGATGCTCGGTACCCGACCGCTGCACGGTGTCGAGGACGAGCGCGAGCTGCCGCGTCGTACGCCGCCGGTCAGGCAGCATCGCACACCACGTCGACGTGCCGTGATCGACGCATCTTTCGTGACTGATACCAGATCGCCGCGTGGCGGAATACGAGTGCGGACGGTCACCCACATCCGAGGCGAGCGTCCCGCGAATGGACCGCCATGACGCATTCGACGGTGGCGGCCGGAGCCGTCGACGGACCGCCGGCACGCGTCCCCGCGCGCCCGTTGCACCGCCGCGACCGCCCACATCGGGCGTCGCGTCGATGGGCGAACCGGTCGATCGGACCGCGGCGAGACCGTCGGAGCGATCGGTGGACGGCGGACACCCACGGAGCGCCTGGCGGAACAGCGCACATGCGGCCCATCACGGACGCCGCCGCCGCCATCGACGAGGTGGCAGGAACGGTTCTCGTTAGAACCGGCTGGGCGAGCGGGTACGATCCGGCGCCTCCGGAGCGGGACGGCGCCGGGCTGCAATCACCGCGTCGGTGCGAGAGCTAGAGCCCGAGGCTCCGAACGCTCGGTCGGGCGCGAATGCGATCGATCCACGCCTGAACGGGCGCCAATGCCGGCTCGAGCTCCACGCCGAGGCGTCCGAGCACCATGATCCGCGGTGCGAATGCCGCGTCGGCGAGGCTGAACTCCTTGCCGACCAGGTACTCGTGGCCCGCGAGGTTGTCGCGCAGGAAGTAGAGGTTCTTCCGGAGCTCCTCGCGTGCCTGCTCGACGCGCTGTGGATCGCGCTCCGCATCCGGCTTGCGAAGTTGCGCGAGCAGCATCGTCGTCGGCGGGATGAACGAATTGTCGCAGTAGTCCTCGAGGATCCGCACCCGTGCACGGCCCTGAGAATCCTCGGGCATCAATCGCGGGAGCGGATACTCGTCCTCGAGGTACTCGTTGATGATCGTGGAGTCGTAGATGACCTCGTCCTCGTCAACCAGAACCGGAACCTTGCCGTAGGGGTTCAAGCGCAGGAAATCGGGCAGCTTCTGTTCTTGCTTGCGCAGATCGACGAACAGCTTCTCGTACTCGAGATCCTTCTCCGCCAGCACGACGCGCACCTTCTGGCAGAACGGACAATCGGGATAGTCGTACAGCTTCAGCATTTCGGTCGTCGCCTCCTTCCTCCGCCACCACCACGTCCCCCAAACCCTTGGACAACCGCACGCTAATGGAAAAGACAGGCCCTGGCAATATTTGGGCCGCTCTAAAGCCGCTACTTTTAGAAGTTTTTAGCAGGGAGGGAGCTGCGTCCAGGCATGGTACGAGCTTCGCACGAGGGGGCCAGCCTCGACGTGCCGGAACCCGAGCGCCAGAGCGCGATCGCGCAGGTCGTCGAACTCCCCAGGGGGGACGTAGCGCTCGACGGGAAGGTGTTCGACCGACGGCCTGAGGTACTGACCGAGGGTCAGGATATCGCAGTCCACGCGACGCAAGTCTCGAAAAACACAAAGAAGCTCCTCGGCCGTCTCGCCGAGACCGAGCATCAGACCCGTCTTGGTGAAGACCGTGCGGCGCCCCCTCGCCGCCTCCAGGACGCCGAGCGACCGATCGTACTTCGCACCGGCCCGGGCCCGCTTGTAGAGCCGCGGGACGGTCTCCAGGTTGTGGTTGAAGACGTCGATCGGCGCCGCCAGCACGGTCGCCACGGCGGCGAGATTCCCCTGGAAATCCGGGACCAAGACCTCGACACGGCAGTCCGGCACGCGCTTCTTGATGGCGGCCGCCGTGGCCGCGAAGTGGCCGGCACCCCCGTCCCGTAGATCGTCCCGGTTGACCGACGTCACGACCACGTGCCGGAGGCCGAGACGGGCGACCGCCTCCGACACCCTCCCGGGCTCTTCGGGGTCGACAGTGAGCGGCGCGCCGTGCGTCACCGCGCAGAAGGCGCAGTTTCTCGTGCAGGTGTCGCCGAGCAGCATGAACGTGGCCGTCTTGTGGGCCCAGCACTCTCCGACGTTCGGGCAATGCGCTTCCTGGCACACGGTGTGGAGTCGCAGCTCGCGGACGGTCGCCATCGTTTCCGCGAAGCCTGGACCGCCCGGGGCGCGGACCTTGAGCCACGGGGGATGCCGGCGTGCGACCTCGCTCATTCGGCCCTCGCCACGTCGAGCGGGTCCCAGCCCGCGTATCCGAAGCGGGCGACGAACTCGGCGAGGACGACCGGCAGGACCGCGGCCACGTCCGACGCTCCGCCCTCCCGCGTCACCGACGTCATCTCCACGCCTGAAATGCCACAGGGCGTGATCCGAGCGAAGGGCGCGAGGTCGTCGGCCACGTTCAGCGCGAAGCCGTGCCAAGCGACCCACCGCCGTACGGCGATGCCGATCGAGGCGATCTTCCGGCCCTCGACCCAGACGCCGCGGAAGCCCTCGCGGCGGCCGGCGCCGATCCCGAACGTGCCGAGCGCGCCGATGAGGACGTCCTCGATCATCGTCACGTACCAGCGGACATCGGTCCGGAACGCGCGCAGGTCGACGATCGGATACCCGACGAGCTGCCCCGGTCCATGGTACGTGACCTGCCCGCCCCGATGCGTGCGGACGACGGGCACCCCGCCCGTCGCCGCTCCGCCGAGGTAGATCGGATCCGCTCCGCGCCCGAGCGTGTAGACGGGCGGATGCTCGAGGAGGAGGAGCGCGTCGCGTCCCCCCGCCAGCCGACGATCGACGAGGCGCTCCTGCCACCCGACCGCCTCCGCATACGGGACCCGGCCGGGCGTGGCGACCTCGAGCCGGAGCAGGGGACGTGTCGCCGGTTGCATCGTCACACGTTGATCGCGGCGCCGCGGCTCGCGAGCACCGCTTCGTGCAGCGCCTCGGCCATCGTCGGGTGCGCGTGGATCGTCGCGGCGACGTCGTCGGTCGTCGCCTCGAGCGTCCGAGCGAGCCCGGCCTCGGCGACGAGCTCCGTCACGCCGGCGCCGATCATGTGCACGCCGAGGATCGCGCCGTAGCGCGACTCGCTGACGACCTTGACGAACCCCTCGACGTGTCCCGATGCCATCGCCTTCCCGAGCGCACGGAAGGGGAACTTCCCCACCCGAACGTCGTAGCCGCGCCCCCGCGCCTCGGCCTCCGTCAGCCCGACCGCCGCGACCTCGGGGAGGCAGTAGATGCAGATCGGGACGCGGGTCGGATCGACGCTCCGCCCGTCCTCGCGGACGCCGGCCATCGTCTCGACGGCGAGGATGCCCTGCTCCGAAGCCGCGTGCGCGAGGAGCAACGGACCGACGAGATCGCCGATCGCCCAGACGCCCTCCGCGCTCGTCCGCATGGCGGCGTCCACGACGACGAAGCCCTTCTCGGTGCGGACGCGAGCCTCCTCGAGGCCGAGGTCGTCGGAAAGCGGCGCGCGACCGACCGCGACGAGCACGCGTGCCGTCTCGATCGTCCGCTCGCCGTCCGGTCCGATGACGGCGACGGACGCCCCGTCCTGACGCCGCTCGAGACGCGCGTAGCGGTGGCGCGTCAGCACCTCGATGCCCTGGCGTTTGAAGCTCCGCTCGAGCTCCCGGCCGAGCTCCTCGTCCATGCCGGGGAGCAGCGTCTCGGCCATCTCGACGACCGTGACGTGCGCCCCGAACGTCGCGTAGACGTACGCGAACTCGACCCCGACGGCGCCGCCGCCGATGACGACGACGGACGCGGGCAGCGTCGGCTCCGCGAGCGCCTCGCGGCTCGTCGTGACGATCTGGCCGTCGGGCGCGAGGCCCGGCAACACGCGCTCGCGGCTCCCGGTGGCGAGCAGGACGTGCCGCGCCGCGAGCTGCTCGCCGGCCTTGCCGTCGGCGGCGACGGCGACGCCACCGTCGGCGAGGCGGGCCGTACCCTGATGGTAGGCGATCTGGTTCTTCCGGAAGAGGAACTCGACGCCCTTCGCCTGGCGGTCGGCGACCTCGCGGCTCCGGGCGATCACGCGGGCGTAGTCGACGCGGACGTTGTCGGCGAGGATCCCCCGCCGCGCCCCGGCCTTCAGCTCGGCGAAGAGGGCCGCGTCGCTGAGGATCGCCTTCGACGGGATGCAGCCCCAGTTGCCGCAGACCCCGCCCGGCCGGTCCCTCTCGATGACCGCCGTCCGGAGCCCGAGCTGTGCCGCGCGGATCGCCGCCACGTACCCGCCGGGACCCGCCCCCACGACGACGAGGTCGTAGTCCGGCATGTCAGCGCCGCGGCGTCAGAGCACCAGCGCGAGCGGATTCTCGAGCACCGACTTGAGCTCGCGAAGGAACCGCCCGGCGAGGACGCCGTCGATGATGCGGTGGTCCGAGGAGAGCGTGACCGTCATGACGCGCCCGGGAAGGACCTGGCCGCCCCGCACCACCGGGACCTCCCGGATCGTCCCGACGGCGAGGATCGCGGCCTGCGGCGGATTGATGACCGCGGCGAACTCCGAGACGGGGAACATGCCGAGGTTCGAGAGCGTGAACGTGCCCCCCGAGAGATCGTCCGCCGCGAAGCGCCCGCTCCGCGCGCGCTCGACGAGCCCACGTGCGTGGCGCACGATCGCCGCCAGCGGCTCCCGGTCGCAGTTCCGGACGATCGGAACGACCAGGCCGTCGTCGACGGCGGTGGCCATGCCGACGTTCACCGCGTCGTGGAGGACCATCGCGTCGCCGTCGTACGACGCGTTCACCTCGGGGACACGGGCGAGCGCGATTCCGACCGCCTTCAGGACGAGGTGCGTGAACGTGAGCCCCTCGTAGTCCGGGCCGAGCGCGACGAGCGCGTCCTTCAGCCGGACGGCTTCATCCATCGCGATCTCCGCGGAGGCATAGAAGTGAGGGATCTCGCGCTTCGCTTCGCCCATCCGCTTCGCCGTCGTGCGGCGGATGCGCGACAGCTCGACGCGTCCGCCCGCCGCGCGACGGGGCGTCTCCGGCGCCGGCTTCTCGCCGGCGGCGAGCGCCGCCTCGACGTCCTTCTCGACGATCCGGCCGCCGGGGCCGGTGCCCGCGACGCCGTGGAGGTCGAGCCCGTGCTCGCGCGCGATGCGGCGCGCGAGCGGCGACGCCTTCACGCCGTCGCTTTCGCGCGGCTCGGTCTGTTCGGGGCGACGGACGACCGTCGGCCGCCACGCCTCGCGCGGCTCGGGCCGTCCGGCGGTGGGGGGACGCTTCTCCACCGGCGCGCGCTCGCGCGCTGCGGGCGCCGGTTTCTCGTCGCCCGCGGCTTTCTCTTCGCGGGGCGTCTTTTCGTCGCGCGCCGGCTTCGGCTTCTGCTCTCCCGTGGCCTTCGCATCGGCGGGCGGCTTCTCGGACTTCCCGTGCTCACGAGCATCTGCGGATTGCCCGCTGCCCGGGGACGCCTTCGCAGCGGGCGCCCCGGCCTCGTCGAGGGTCGCGATGACGGCGCCGACCGGCGCCGACTCGCCTTCCTTCACGCGGACGTCAGCGAGCACGCCCTCATCGTACGCCTCGAGCTCCATGTTCGCCTTGTCGGTCTCGACCTCGGCGATCACCTCGCCGATCTTCACCCGCTCCCCCGGCTGTTTCAGCCAGCGGAGGATCTTGCCCTCCTCCATCGTGTCGGAGAGCTTCGGCATGGTGACCTCGACGGGCATCGCGGCTCCGCTCAGCGCCGGCGTGCGACCACGGCCGGACGCGCCGGGCGGTCGTCGATCCCGAGAAGACGGCGCACCGCCGTCACCACCCGGTCGGGCGACGGAAGGACGAGCTCTTCGAGGTTGCGCGCGTACGGCATCGGGACGTCCAGGTTCGTCACGCGATCGGGCGGCGCGTCGAGGTCGTCGAACGCCTCCCGCGTCACGAGCGCGATCACCTCGGCCGCGACCCCGGCGAAGGGCCAGCCCTCCTGGACGACGAGACACCGGTGGGTCTTTTGGATCGACGCGAGGATCGTCGCCGTGTCGAGCGGACGGATCGTGCGGAGATCGACGACCTCCGCCTCGATGCCGTCGGCCGCGAGCGCCTCGGCCGCCTTGAGCGTCGTGTGGACCATCTTCGACCAGGTGACGAGCGTCACGTCGCGACCGGGCCGCTTCACGTCGGCGACGCCGAGGGGGACGACGTGCTCGCCGGTCGGCACCTCACCCTTGAGCGCGTACATGACCTCGCTCTCGATGAAGACGACCGGGTCGTCGTCGCGGATCGCCGATTTGAGGAGCCCCTTCGCATCGGCGGGGATCGACGGCATGACGACCTTCAGCCCCGGAACGTGCGCGTAGAGCGACTCGAGCGCCTGCGAGTGCTGCGCGGCGAGCGCGTGCGCCGCGCCCCCGGGACCGCGGAAGACGATCGGCAGCGTGAACTGCCCGTTCGACATGTAGCGGAGCTTCGCGGCGTTGTTGATCAGCTGATCGGCCGCGGTCAGCGAGAAGTTCCAGGTCATGAACTCGATGATCGGACGGAGGCCGACCATCGCGGCGCCGATGCCGACACCCGCGAAGCCGGTCTCCGCGATCGGCGTGTCGATCACGCGCTTCTCGCCGAAGCGCTCGAGCATGCCCTCGGAGACCTTGTAGGCGCCGTTGTAGTGCCCGACCTCCTCCCCCATGAGGAAGATCGACGGGTCGCGCTCCATCTCCTCGACCATCGCCTCCCGGAGTGCTTCGCGGAACGAGATCACGCGCGGCTCAGGCATAGGTGTACTCCAGGACGGTCTCCGGCGCGGGCACCGGCGACTCCTCGGCGAAGCGGACGGCGTCCTGCACCTGCGCCTTCACCTCCTCGTCGGTCGCACGGAGCTGGTCCTCGGTCGCGATGCCGAGCGTCAAGATGCGACGGCCGAGGATCGCGATCGGGTCGCGCTCCATCCACTTCTGGACCTCTTCCTTGCTCCGGTACTTCCCCGGGTCGGCGACCGAGTGGCCGCGGAAGCGGTACGTCTTGGCCTCGAGGAAGAACGGCAAGTGCTGTTTCCGCGCGCGGTCGATCGCGTGGCGCGTGGCGTCGCGCATCTCGAGCACGTCGTCGCCGTTCACGATCTCGGCCTCCATCGGATAGCCGCGCGCACGGACCGAGACGTCGTCGACGGAGAGCGTCCGGTAGAGCGGCGTCCCCATCGCGTACTGGTTGTTCTCGCAGATGAAGACGACGGGAAGCTTCCAGACCGCGGCGAGCGCGAGGCCCTCGTGGAAGGCGCCCATGTTCGCGGTGCCGTCGCCGAAGAAGCAGAGGGTGACGTCGTGCTCGTCGCGGTACTTCGACGCGAACGCGACGCCGGCGGCGATCGGCACGTGGCCGCCGACGATCGCCCAGCCGCCGAGCATCCGCTTCGCCGCGTCGAAGAGGTGCATCGAGCCGCCGCGGCCGCCGCTGCACCCCGTCGCCTTGCCGTAGAGCTCGGCCATCGCGCCGCGCGCGTCGCCCGTCCGGGCGAGGTAGTGCGCGTGCTCGCGATAGGTCGCAACGATGTAGTCGGTCGGCTCGGCTGCCGAGAGCGCTCCGACGGCGACCGCCTCCTGCCCGATGTAGAGGTGCAGGAAGCCGCTCACCTTGCCCTGGGAATAGGCCTTGGCGGCAGCTTCCTCGAACCGGCGACAGAGGACCATCTGCCGGTAGAGGTCCAGCAGCAGCTTCGCATCCATGACGGGACACTCCGATTATAGGCGTTCGTCCAGCGAGGAAAAGCCGCCACCTGTGGCGGTGGGCGGCGATGTCAGTCCGCGGCGAGGACGGGATCGAGGAGATACTGCGGATCGACGTCGCCCCGCGCCGCGGCGCGCACCGGGGCGAAGGAGCGCCGATGGACGGGGCACGGACCGTGCTCGCGGATCGCGGCGAAGTGGGCGCGCGTCGAGTAGCCCATGTGTCGTGCGAAGCCGTAGCCCGGGTATCGACCGTCGAGCTCGCGCATGATCGCGTCGCGGTGGACCTTGGCAACGATCGACGCCGCCGCGATCGAGCAGACGAACGAGTCGCCCTTCGGGTAGGCGCTCTGCGGGATCGGGAGCTCCGGGATTTCACGACCGTCGACGAGGACGAATCCGGGCACGACCGACAACGCCTCGACCGCACGGCGGAGCGCGCACAGCCCGGCCTGGTAGATGTTCAGCCGGTCGATCTCGTCCGGCTCGACGACCCCGATCCCGATGGCGAGCGCGCGCCGGCGGATCTCCTGGTCGAGCTGCTCGCGGACGACGGCGCGGAGGGTCTTCGAGTCGGCCACGCCGTCGACGGACGTCCCGGGCGCGAACACGACGGCGGCGGCGACCACGGGACCGGCGAGCGGTCCCATCCCCACCTCGTCGACGCCGGCGACGTGTCGGATGCCGACGCGCCAGAGGAGCGTCTCGAGATGCGGCCCCGCGGTCGCGACCTGGTGACGGCGCTTCCTCCGGCGAGCCCGCATCGATCCACCCCCCTCCCCGCCCCGCTACCAAACGGCGCGCCGCACTGTCAAAGCCGCCGGAGCCCGACGAGCGCCGCCACGGCGGCGAGCGCCCCGCGGCGATCCCATCCGTCGACGCCGTTGTACCAGGCGAGCCCGATGCGCTGCGCACGACGGCTCGTCGCCGCGACGCGGAACCAGAAGCGCGAACGCTTCCCGTAGAACAGCCGCGCGGCGAGCTCGAGTCGGCGGAGCTTCCGCCCGATCGCCCCCGCGTCGACGGCGCGTGCGTACCGCGCGAAGGAGACGTCGCGCGTGCGTCGCGCGGCGAGGATCGCTTCCGCCGCGAGGACGCCGTACTCGAGCGCGAAGGATATCCCCTCGCCCATGAGCGCGTCCGCCCCCGCCGCGTCGCCGACGAGGAGCGCGTGGGGCGCCGCGACGGTCGTCCCAAGACCATACGTGCGGATCGGAAACGCCTTCCAGCCGCGCCCGGGCCGCGCGCCGATTCGCACGAGCTCGGCCATGAGCTCCGTCTGGAGCCGCGCGCCCTCGACCGGCGGCAGCGCATAGACGCCGACGTTCGCGTGCGGGACGCCGTCGATCACGCACGGGAACGACCACCGGTAGCCCCGCACCCCGGCGGTGCACGCCGTGAAGTCGAACTCGTAGCGGTGCGCGGCGTGGCCGTCCCACGCGGTCTCCGCGACCGGGACGTCGCACATGACGGCGCGGGCGACGGGCGCGTGTCCGTCGCCGACGAGCGCCCGTCGGACGACGCTCCCGCTGCCGTCGGCGCCGACCACGACGGGCGCCCAGTACGTCGCGCGGTCGGTCTCGACGCGCACGCCGTCGCCGTCGCGGGCGATCCCGATCACGCGCTCCTCTTCGCGGAGCTCCACGCCACGGTCGCGCGCCTTCCATGCGAGCGCGGCGTCGAACTCGCGACGGCGCACGACGCGGCAGAGGTCGTTCCCGGCGACCGTGACGGCGCCGTCGGGTATCCCGACCGCCGCCGCATCGACTCGGGCATGCGGCACGTCGAGCGGGACGCCGAGCTCTTCGAGCAGCCGGATCGCCTTCGGGATGACGCCGCCCGCGCACGTCTTGTCGCGCGGATGACGGGCCTTCTCGAGGAGGACGGTCCCCGCGGCCAGCGCGGGATCAGCAGCCGCGAGGGCGAGTGCGGTCGAGGCGCCGGCCGGCCCCGAGCCGACGATGATGACCTCGCGGCGCTCCACGCCGGCAGTCGATCGCACGCCGGGCCGCGGCGTCAAGCGCCGCCCGGCGCTTCCCACCGACACGCACCGGCTGCAGCCGTCCTAGCCTACGAGGCGCGTCGTCCTGTAGACCGCTGGCCTGACCGAAGCTTCACCCTACGGGTTGGGCGGCGCGCAGACAACGAACCCATCGCTGGAGTTACACGCGGTGCCGATCAGGTCGGCACACAGTTCGCCCGGGGGACAGTCGCTCTGACCGTTGTAGCAGAGCCCGCTCGCCGAGGAAGATGTCACCCAGATCAAGGCGGGGCCACTCCCCGAGCAGTTCGCGGCGCAGAACCCGGCGTTGCCACACGTGCTCCCCTGCGGGCTGCAGATCGTCGTGCTCGTCGTCGACGTCGTCGTCGCGGTCGTCGTGGTCGTCGAGGTCGTCGGAATCGTCGACTGGGAGCAGTCGGGGGACGCAACACTTGAACGAGCCGCTGCTCGGCAGCGGCCCGCAGCGCGCCGGCCGCGCCCCCGGAGTCTGCGCGCACTCCGCGTCGCTCTCGCACTCGGGGAAGTTACAGGTGGCGTTGCTGTCCGAGCCGAAGCACGCGAAGTGCACGCCGTCGACGTCGGCCGTGCAGGTTCCCGTGGTCGTCCCGTTCGTGCACGTGCAGCTCTGGCTCGGATGATCGCACGGCGCCGTCGACGCCTGGCAATACGCGAAGGAGTTCAGCGTGTACTCGGCGAGCTGGTCGATCGCGGCGGACCCGATGATCGCCAGATTCGAGCAGCTGTCGCAGCCCACGGTGCTCACGGCGGGGGCTGTCGGTCGGGATGACGCCACCGTCGTCCTCGCCGAAGACGTCGCCGGGTGCGGCGGACACCCGTGCGCCGGCCAGAAGCGCCGTAGCGAGCAGGAAGGCCGCGAGCGTGCGGACGCGAGTCGAAGCGGTTGAAATCATGGACACGCCCGTACCGCACACGCGGACATGATGTCAGTGAAAAACGCTGATAAAGAAATGTCACAGTTGTGCCCCGCCGAGGAACAACTCCGCGCCCTCGGACCCGCACCCCCGATCGTTGCCGCGTGTTTGTACTCTGAAGGCCCTCGCGGTAGGACGCCGCCCGCGCATTCGAAGGAGGTTCGCATGCTCCCGACGCCCACCGTCGTCGCCCGCGGTATGACCGCTCTTCTCTTCGGAGTCTTCGCACTCACCGCAGCACCCCCGGGGGCCGTCGCGCTGTCTTCCGAGACGACCACCGCCGTCTCGACGTCCGCGATCATCACGATAATAACGATTCCGAGCTTCTGTACGTTCCGAGCCGACGGCACGCCGTGCAGCGACGGCCTATTCTGCGATGGCGCCGACTTCTGCTTCGGCGGGCGCTGCGTCGCGCACGCGGGCAACCCCTGCACGGGCGGCGGCGAATGTGCCGACGTCTGCGACGAGGACCACGACAAGTGCGCGCGTCCAGCGGGATCCGCGTGCTCGAGCGACGGCAACGGGTGCACCGACGACGTCTGCGACGGCGACGGACAGTGCACACACCCGGACAACACGGCGCCGTGCAACGACGGCAAGTTCTGCACCGTCAACGACCACTGCGGGGGCGGCGAGTGCCACGGCACGCCGCGCGACTGCACCGCGAGCGCCGACGCGTGCCGGACCGGCGTCTGCGACGAAGAGGCCGGTCAGTGCACGGGTCCGGCAAAACCCAACAACACGCCGTGCGACGACGGCGACAAGTGCACGCTCACCGATGTCTGCCTCAACGCCCGCTGCATCGGAGGCGCTCCGGTGACGTGTCCCGCGCCCGACGAATGTCACGACGCCGCCACGTGCGATCCGCTCGACGGGACGTGCTCGGGGCCACGCAAGGCTCCCGGGACGCCGTGTGCGGGCGGTGCGCTCACGTGCAACGCGGCCGGCGAGTGCGCGCGGCCGGCGAGCTGCGGCAACGGCGTCTTCGAGCCCGAGAACGGCGAGCTGTGCGACGGCGAGGATTGCTGCACCGCCGACTGCACGTTCAAAGGCGCTACCGAGGTATGCGGCGTGGAGACCCGCGTCTGTCATGAGCAGCGTCTGTGCACGGGGCACGACGCCGCGTGCCCGCCGGCAGAGCGGTTCGCCGCGGAGGGAAGTCCGTGCGACTCGGGCGATGAATGCACGCCGGCTTTCTGCGGCCAGGGGAATTGCACGCGTCAGCGCGCGGTGTGTGCCGCGACGTTCGACAACCTCGACGCGGACACGGCGGGCATCGCCCGTGCCGCCGCGCGGTCGGTGCTCACCGTCACCTGCACGGCGGACGACCCAGCGAGCAGCTGCGACGCCCGGCTCGACCTCGCGTCCTCCGCCGGTGTCGCGCCCCAGGTCGCCGGGACACGGCAGGCGGCGAAGTGCGCGCAGGTCGTGCCGATGGGCGCGAACGTCGCTCGCTCGTTCGGTCCGGACACCGGCGCGAAGCGGCCCTGGCACCGCCTCAAGGGCGGGACCGGGTTTTACAAGCACATCAAGCTCCGCCTGAACGCGAGGGGGCGCCGGCTTTTAAAGTGCGGGTCGCTCGACGTGCGTCCGGAAGTGACGGTGCACCGCCAGGGCAAGGATCTACACCCGAACCTGGTCGTGAAGCTGATCCACCTGCTCCGCGCCCGATGAGTGAGCCGCGCGAAACGACGATCTGACGTCGCGGCGCTCCACGCCCGCCGAGTCGATCGCCGCGGCTCCCTGGCCAGTGGGATACCGCAGATATCCGCGCGGGTTACGTCCGCGTTGCAGAACGACGAACGACGCCCCCCTGGATCGGATGACGCGATCGCTGGTACGGTCGGCGTACGTTGGAGGCCAAACGACATGACACGTCGATCGATCAGCGTCCCGATTCTGCTCGTATCCCTCGCGACCTCCGGCATGCACGCCGGGCGCGCCCGTGCCGACGGCGACCTCAAGAAGGCGAACCACCTCGTCTTCATGATGCAGGAGAACCGGTCGTTCGATAATTATTTCGGGGCGCTGCCGTACGTTCCGAATGGGCCGTATCACCCGTGCACCAAAAAGACCCCCGGGGACGACCATCAGTGCGTGGACGGGCTCACGTGCCAGCGCGGCGTCGATGGGGAGCTCGCTTGCTCGAACTTCAACTTGAACTCACTGGGTGAGAAGGTCTTCGCCTTTCACAATCGCCGCATCTGTGGCCGCTCGGGACTCGACCACGGATGGGAAGCGACCCATCGCGAAGCCAATTGGCTCCATCCCGAGCGTACGTATCGGGCGAGCCCGAACGACGGATTCGTACGCCAGAACGAGTCGGACAACCCTCATCAGGACGTCGACCCCGAGACGATCGGCTTCTTCACGCAAGCGGAGCTGCCGTTCTACTACGCACTCGCGCAGACGTTCGCGATCGATGATCACTACCACGCGTCCGTCATCGGACCGACGTTGCCGAACCGCTTGTATTTCATGGCCGCGACGTCGTTCGGCCACACGACAACCGCCGAGGCGATTCCGCCGATTCCCCGCGGCTATCAACCGATCACCGGCACGCTCCTCGATCTGATGGACCAGCACCAGGTGTCCTGGATGAGCTACTTTTCCGATCTGCCGGCCTCGGCGTATCTGCGCCCTCGTTTCACGCAGCACATCGCGCCCATCGACCAGTTCGCCTCCGACCTCGCGGCGGGGCGTCTTGCGGACGTCACGTACGTCGATCCCGACTTCGGCATCGTCGATCCGTCGACCGAGAGCGACGAGGCGCCGCCCAACAGCATCCGGAGGGGTCAGTTCTTCGTCGCGCAGAACGTGGCCGCGATCCGCAACAGCCAGTTCTGGAACGATACGATCATCGTCATCACCTACGACGAGCACGGCGGCGCCTACGATCACGTGCGGCCGCCGCGCGCCCGGCAGCACGGACGCCGGACGCCGGACGGCATCGCGCCGGGACAGTGTGCGGACCTGTCGCATCCTCCCGCGAGCGAGCAGCCCGGGGGCGGCGCCAAGTGCACCGACAGCATGGCCGACGCCGCATCGATCTGCGCGGGCTTCACCCCGACGGGGCACTATCCGGCGTCGTGCCCGAACTTCAATCAGTACGGCTTTCGCGTCCCGTTCATCGTCGTGTCCCCGTTCGCGAAGCCACGTTACGTCTCGCACACGCTCGGCGATCACACGTCGCTCGTCGCCCTCATCGAGAAGCGTTTCATGAGCGACGGCCGACCAGGCCGAGGATATCCGACGCTCACCGAGCGCGACGCCGCCGCCGATACGCTCGAGGATCTCTTCGACTTCGACCATTCGCCGTCGCTGAACGTCACGATCCCGACCGCACCGGCCCCGAGCTCGGCCGACGAAGGCTGCGGCGGCTCGCCGTCGGGAGCGTTCCTCGCCGCACCGTGAAGCGGGCGGCGCCCCCGCCCGGTGACTCACGGAGTTCCTCGCCCCAGACTCGTAGCTCCAGCGGAAGGAGGAGTGGCATCCGCCGGCTTCGGCAGGACGCGCTCTCGTGCTGGCTCGAGCTCTCCGGCCGGTCGGGACCGGCGCCTCGTGCTCCGGCTGTTCGTCCGTTGGCGGGAAGCGTGCCATCAGACCGACTCCGCTTCCCGACTCGGTGGGTGCGGCGATCACGACATGAAGCGGCTTCCCGACGTCGGTGGGTAGCCATTTCAGCGCGTGAAACGCGTACCCACGGCCCCGGGGCGGAGCTTTCACGCCGTGAACGACGCTCCCACGAGCGGGAGGAGGCCATTTCACGCCGTGAAGTGGGTACCCACGGGCGGGGGAAAGCCGTTTCACGCCATAAAGAGTCGATCCCGGGCGTGCTGCCGAGCACGTGCACGACATGGTTTCAGTTCCTGGGTTGCGTTGAACCGCACGTCGGGCTGTGCTCGGAACCGATGCGATGTTAATGACGTCGCGGCTGCGTCGCCGAGGCGACGAGAAGGGAATCGCCATGCCGGATCGCTTGCAGCACGTCGCGGAGCGATTCCCGAAGTCGACGTTCCGTAACGTCGACCTCGGAGAGTCCGAGTTCATCGACGTGAACCTCAGAGGCGCGCGCTTCGAGAACGTCGGGTTCACGGGCGCGACGCTCCGCAACGTGTGCCTGAGCGACGTCACGATCGAGGACGCGAGCCTCGAGGGCATGCGGATCGAGGGCGTGCTGGTGACCGAGCTGCTGCGCGCCTACCGTCAGCGCGCCGAATGAGCGACCGACGCACGATCACCGCAATCGTTCGCTGCCGGCGACACTGAGCGTTCGAGCGGGAGCAGCCGACGACCCCTGGCTCTGGGACGTCGGGACCACGGTCACGGTCGCGAACGTCGGAGAGTGGTCCGGGTACTGCGAGCAGATGCTACGCCAGACGATCGGGGAAGAGACGGACCGCGAGACGTTCCGGGTCGTCGAAGTCGGCTGACGCGGCATCGTCGACGGCCGGAGCCCCACGCTGTCACCGCCTCGGCAAGGGGCGCTTGCACGCTTTCGCGGGCCCGGGTAGCGTTTCCCACGGTGTCGCGCCGTCGCATCGCTCCCGCCGTCCTCGCCGTCACGCTCGCGATGACCGTCCAGGCCGCGCACGGCGCGCCGGGCCGCGTGCTCGCCGAGCTCCACGCCGTGAAGTGCTGCGCGAATGGCTGTCACCACGCGCGCACGAACGGCGGGGCTCGCGAGTGTTGCGGCATCGGTCAGGACGACCCGGGCGTGCTCGCAGCCACGAAGGTGCTCCACGCGCCCCCGGCGACTCCCGCGGTCGACCTCGCCGCCCTCGCGCTCGACGCACCGATCGGCGAACGCGTCGTGGCCCTCCCCGACGCTCGCGGCCGCGCTGCTCCCGTCTTCCTGCTGACCCGAACGCTCCGACTCTAAGCTTCTCTCCGCCGTCGACGTCACCCGTCCGCCGAGGCTCGTCGCCTCGCGCGTGACGACTGCCGAAGGAGAGAAGCGATGATTTGCCTACGCTCATTGACCGTACTCGCCACGACGCTCGTCGCGTTCGTGCCCGCGCCGTCGTCCGCCGAATCCCAGGAGGCGCTCCGGCTCGCCGACGTCCTCGCGGACGCCCGCGAGCACAACCCCGAGATCCAGGCCGCACGCGACCGCGCCAGCGCGGCGGCGGCGATGCCGGCCCGGGCGTCCGCCTACGACGATCCCACGTTCAGCTACGAGGCCTGGAACGCGCCGTCGGTGCGGATCGACCGCGCCGACAACAACATCTTCCGGCTGTCCCAGCGGATCCCTTTTCCCGGAAAGCGAACGCTCGCCGGCACGATCGCCGAACGGGACGCCGACGTCGCGCGACGGGACGCCGACGCCGTCACGCTCGACGTCGTGCACGGCGTGAAGCGCGCCTACTACGACCTCTGGCTCGAGCACGAGAAGCTCCGCGTCTACGGCCGCGAGAAAGCCCTCGTCGAGCGCTTCGCGCGTATCGCCGAGGAGAAGTACGCCGTCGGCGACGTCTCGCAGCCCGACGTGCTGCAAGCGCAGCTCGAGGTCACCCGCCTCTCGAGCCGCGTCACGACGCAGACGCTCGCCATCGATGTCGCGCGCGCGGAGCTGAACGCGCTCCTCAGCCGGCCCGCGGACGCGCCGCTCGGGACGCCGGCGGACGAGCCGCGGCCGACGCTCGACGCGACGGTCGATGCCCTCACCGAGCTCGCGCTCGCGAACCGCCCGGAGCTCGCGGCACACGCGACCGCCGTGGCGCGCGAAGAAGCCGCCGTCCGGCTCGCGCGCCGCGACTACTATCCCGACTTCGAGCTCGGGGTCGCACGCTTCATCAACGACGGCCAGCGCGACGGGTTCGGCGGACTCGTGTCCGTCTCCATCCCGCTCGCGAACAAGCGGAAGTACGACGCCGGCGTCGACGAGGCGCGAGCCAAGGCCTCGGCGGCGGAGGCCGAGCTGCGGCGCGCACGTGACCGCGTCCGTCGCGACGTCGAGCAGGCATTTCTCCGCGCCCGGACCGCATCGCTCGAGCACGAGCTCTTCGTCCGGACGCACATCCCGCAGGCGGAGCAGGCGCTCCGGGTGACCGAGAGCGCATACGAGGCCGGGCGGATCGACTTCCTGCGCCTCGTCGACAGCGCGCGCGCGATCGAGATGGCGCACCTCGAGCATCTCGAGGCCGCCGCCGCATTCGAGAAGGCGTACGCCGACCTCGAACGGGCCGTCGGAACGTCGCTCCCGCGCTCCCCGGCCACGCGGGAGGAACGATGAGCCGCCGACGCTGGCTCTGGGTTGCTGCGCTCGTGGTCGTCGTCGCGGGCGCGGTCGTGGTCGCCGAGCGCGCCGGCGTCGAGCGGAGCGCGCCGCAGGTCGCCGGGACGGCCAAGTACCAGTGCGCGATGCACCCGCAGATCGTCTCCGACCGGCCGGGGGTGTGCCCGATCTGCCAGATGAAGCTGCAACGCGTGGACGAGCCCGCGGCCCACGCCGTCGGCGAGGAGCCGACCGTCCCGGGGCACGCGCCGTTCACGCTCTCGACCGAGCGTCAGCAGCTGATCGGCGTGACGACCGGCACGATCGAGCGCCGCGACCTGACGCAGGTGATCCGGACGGCCGGCAAAGTGGCCTACGACCCCGAGCTCTACCAGACGATCGTCGAGTACCGTGAGGCGCTCGGCGCGAAGCGTCGGATCGGCGCGAGCGACGCGGCGGACGTCCGGCGCGGCGCCGACGCGATCGTCCGCGCGGCCGCGCTGCGTCTCCGACAGCGTGGCCTCTCGGCGGAGCAGCTCGACGCGATCGCGCGCGACGGCGGCGACCCGACGAGCCTCATCCTCCCCGGGAAGACGACCTGGGTCTACGCGCAGGTCTACGAGTACGAGCTCGATCGCGTCCACGCCGGGCAGACCGCCGACATCACCGGGCCGTCGGCGCCCGGACGGTCCTACACGGGGAAAGTCGTCGCCATCGATCCGATCCTGAACGCGACGACGCGGACGGCGCGCGCCCGCATCCTCGTCGCCACGCCCGACGCGGGGCTCCGTCCCGAGGCGTTCGTCGACGCGACGATCGCCGTCCCGCTCGGCCGCGTGCTCGCGATCCCCGACGGCGCCGTCCTCGACACCGGCGAGCATCGCATCGCCTTCGTCGTCGAGGGCGATGGCCGCTTCGAGCCGCGGTCGGTGACGCTCGGTCGCGACGCGGACGGCTACACCGAGGTCCTCGACGGCCTCTCCGAGGGCGAGAAGGTGGTAACGTCCGCGAACTTCCTGATCGACTCGGAGTCGCGCTTCCGAGCGGCGCTCGCGACGTTCGGAACGCACGGGCACTGACGATGGTCGCACGCGTCATCGAGTGGAGCGCCCGGAACCGGGCCCTCGTCTTGCTCCTCACGGCGGTCGCGATCGCGGGAGCCGTGTGGACGGTGCGTCGCATGCCGCTCGACGCCATTCCCGACCTCTCCGACACGCAGGTGATCGTCTACTCGCGCTGGGACCGGAGCCCGGACATCCTCGAAGACCAGGTCACGTATCCGATCGTCTCGGCGCTGCTCGGCGCGCCGCGCATCAAGGCGATCCGCGGCTTCTCCGACTTCGGCTACTCGTACGTCTACGTCATCTTCCAGGACGGGACCGACCTCTACTGGGCGCGCTCGCGCGTCCTCGAGTACCTGAGCAAGATCGTCTCGCGCCTTCCCGAGGGCGTGCAGACGGAGCTCGGACCCGACGCGACGAGCGTCGGCTGGGTGTACCAGTACGCGGTCGTCGATCGCTCGGGGCGGCACGACCTCGCGGCGCTCCGGAGCCTCCAGGACTGGTATCTGCGTTACCAGCTCCAGGCCGTGCCGGGCGTCGCCGAGGTCGCCGCGGTCGGCGGCTTCGTCAAGCAGTACCAGGTGAACGTCGATCCGGATCGTCTGCTCGCCTACGACATTCCGCTTCCGCGCGTCATCGACGCGATCCGGAAGGGCAACAACGACGTCGGCGGCCGGCTCCTCGAGCTCGCGGGGACGGAGTACATGGTCCGCGGCCGCGGCTACGTGAAGTCGGTCGACGACATCGAGAAGATCGTCGTCGCGTCCGACGCCGGGTCGGGGACGCCGGTCCTCGTGAAGCACGTCGCGAACGTGACGCTCGGGCCCGACATCCGCCGCGGCGTCGCCGACCTCGACGGCGAGGGGGACACGGTGGGCGGCATCGTCGTCATGCGCCACGGGGAGAACGCGCTCGCCGTGATCGAGCGGGTGAAGCGCGCACTCGACGAGATCCGTCCGAGCCTGCCCGAGGGTGTCGAGATCGTCCCGACCTACGACCGCTCGACGCTCATCCGTCGCGCGATCGACACCCTCCTTCACTCGCTCGGGGAAGAGATGGTGATCGTGAGCGCCGTCATCCTCGTCTTCCTGTGGCACGTCCCGTCGGCGATCGTCCCGATCGTCACGATCCCGGTCTCCGTCTTCCTCGCCTTCATCCCGCTCTATCTGATGGGGCTCACGTCCAACATCATGTCGCTCGCCGGGATCGCGATCTCGATCGGCGTCCTCGTCGACGGCGCGATCGTCGAGGTCGAGAATGCCTACAAGCGGCTCGAGGAATGGATCGCCGGCGGGCGCCGCGGCGACTATCACGCGGTCCGGCTGCGCGCGCTGACGGAGGTGGGACCGTCGGTCTTCTTCTCGCTGCTCGTCATCTCCGTGTCGTTCCTGCCGGTCTTCACGCTCGTCGACCAGGAGGGACGGCTCTTCAAGCCGCTCGCGTATTCGAAGACCCTCGCGATGGCGCTGGCGGCGATCCTCGCCATGACACTCGATCCCGCGCTGCGGATGCTGTTCACGCGCGTGGACCCGTACCGCTTCCGCCCGCGCTGGCTCGCGGCGGCGGTGAACGCGGCGGCGGTCGGTCGCTACCGCCCCGAAGAGCGGCATCCGATCAGCCGGCTGCTGTTCGCCGTCTACGAGCCGGTATGCCGTGCCGTCCTCCGCCACCGGAAAACGACCGTGGCCGTCGCGATCGCGCTCGTGCTGTCGACCGTGCCGGTCTACCTGAAGCTCGGCTCGGAGTTCATGCCACCGCTGAACGAGGGCGCCTTCCTCTACATGCCGACGGCACTCCCCGGGATGTCGGTCACCGAGGCACAGCGCATCCTCCAGATCCAGGACCGGATCCTGCGGACGTTCCCCGAGGTCGAGCGGGTCTTCGGGAAGGCGGGCCGCGTGAGCTCGCCGACCGATCCCGCGCCGTTCTCGATGGTCGAGACGACCGTCACGCTCCGTCCCGACGCCGAATGGCGTTCCGTTCCCCGCTGGTACTCCGACTGGCCGTGGCCGTTCCGCCGGCTCTTCTCGTTCGTCACGCCCGAGCACGTCACCTTCGACGAGCTCCAGACCGCGATGGACGCGGAGCTCCGGTTCCCGGGCATCCCGAACATCTGGACGATGCCGATCAAGAACCGGATCGACATGCTCTCGACCGGCGTCCGCACGCCGGTCGGCATCAAGATCCTCGGCCCGGATCTGAAGGTCATCCAGCGGATCGGGGAAGAGCTCGAGGCGACGCTCCGCGACGTCGCCGGGACCCGAAACGTCCTCGCCGAGCGTACCGCCGGCGGATACTACGTCGACTTCGTCCTGAACCGGGACGCGCTCGCCCGCTACGGCATCTCCGTCGACGACGCGAACGCGATCGTGACGTCCGCGATCGGCGGCGACACCGTGACGACGACGATCGAGGGTCGCGAGCGCTATCCGGTCAACGTCCGCTACGGGCGCGACTTCCGACAGGACGTCGCGCGCCTGCGGCGCGTCCTCGTCCCGACGCCCGCCGGGGCGCACGTCCCGATGGCGCAGCTCGCCGACGTGCGCCTCCTCGAGGGGCCGGCGATGATCCGCAGCGAGAACGGTCAACTCGCCGGGTACGTCTACGTCGACATGACCGGGCGCGACATCGGCGGCTGGGTCGCGGACGCGAAGCAACGCGTCGCGGAGCGGATCACGCTGCCGACCGGCTACTCCCTCGTCTGGAGCGGACAGTACGAGAACATGGCCCGTGTCCGCGAGCGCCTCCGCGTCGTCGTGCCACTCACGGTCTTCGTGATCGCGCTGCTGCTCTACCTGAACACGAAGTCGGGCACGAAGACGGCAATCGTCCTCCTCGCGGTGCCGTTCTCGCTGATCGGCGCCGTCTGGCTCCTCTGGGCGCTCGGCTACAACACGTCGATCGCGGTCTGGGTCGGCATGATCGCGCTCATGGGTCTCGACGCGGAGACCGGCGTCTTCATGCTGCTCTTCCTGGACCTCGCCTACGACGAGCGCGTGCGGCAAGGACGCATGCGGTCCGATGCCGACCTCGAGGAGGCGATCGTCCACGGCGCCGTGCGGCGCGTCCGGCCGAAGATGATGACCGTCACCGCGGCGTTCATGGGACTTCTCCCGGTCATGTGGTCCATGGGGGCGGGCGCGGACGTCATGAAGCGGATCGCGGCCCCGATGGTCGGGGGGCTCGCGACCTCGTTCGTGCTGGAGCTGCTCGTGTATCCGGCGATCTACGCGCTCTGGAAGTCGCGGACCGTCCGCTCCGCAGAGGCGGCTTGACCGTTCATCGCGGGCGCGCCTACAACGATCGTCGTGAGAGCGCTCGCGTCGTCATTCCTCGTGCTCGCGCTCTCCGCGGACGTCGCGCTCGCCCTCGGGCGGCGACCGGTCCCGACGGCCACGTTCCGTCAGGACGCATGTCCGTCGGCATTCGCCCCCGCTTCGTGCGCCGGCGCGACGGCCGACACGTGTCAGGAGGCGTTCGTCGTCGGCGGCGCAGCGGAGGGCTGTACCGTCGGACACGGCAACCGCGCCGTCCGGTTCGTGCCGGAGGACGCCCCCGCGGACGGCGGCACGTCGCGCTCCTGGTCGTTCGCGACCCGTCCGCAGCAACGACACTTCTACTCGTCGTACCCCGAGGCGACGGGCTCGGTCCGGATCACCACGGACGGTCTCGGCACCGCCGGCAGCACGGCCGGTGCGGCCGACGAAGCGCACATCCGGCTCTCGATCCGCCCGTACACGCGTCGGTTGGTCGTGCTGCGTTGGTTCACGGGCGGTCTACCACCGGGGGCGCAGGCGAAGATCCGGCTGACACGCGGCCAGCAGATCGTCTTCGAGGCGACCGAGGACGCGGGTCCTCCGGTCAAGCGGACCCGGATCACCCCCGTGACGTGGCGGGGCGACCTCGACCTCACGGTCTCCGCAGTGGTGACGGGACCCCGCGACCACGCGATCCCGTCCGCGGATCTCCTCTGGGACCTCGCCGTCATCGAGCGGAAGAGCGATCCCGATCACGACGGCGTGCGGAGCCGGCGCGACCCCGATCCGTTCGATCCGAACGTTCCGCGCACGCCGCTCCCGTCGCGACGCCCGAAGGTGCTCGTCGTCGGGCTCGACGCCGCGGGCTGGGACGTGCTCCAGCCGCTCATGGACGCGGGCTACCTTCCGGTCATCAAGCAGCTCGTCGACGCCGGCGTCCAGGCGCCGATGGACGAGACGCCGGCCGACACGACGCCGTCGTCGTGCTGCTACTGTCCGCCGATCTGGTCGAGCATCATGACCGGCCAGCCGCTGCAGCTCCACCAGATGGCGGCGGTGCTCTCCGAGCCGTGGGACCGGCCGGTGCCGTCGGTCGCGTCCGTGCTCGCGGACCGCGGCGGGACGACGACGGAGGTGAGCTACCGGAACACTTTCCCGGCCGAGCCGGGCACGCGCTACGACTTCACGGAGGAGGGCCTCGACGTCGTCGCCAAGGACCTCTTCACGGCGTGGGGGCTCGACCTGGACGAGCGTGGCGAGTGGTCGAACCGGCTGCAGCTCACCTGGCCGCCCAGGCTCTTCGAGACGACGGGCGTCCTGCCCGCGACCGGTCCGCAGATCGACGCGTGGAACGCGCTCGCCCGCGATCGCGTGTCGGCGATCGCGCTCGCACGGCTCGCCGCCATGGATCAGACGGACCTGACGATGTGGATCCTCCACTCGATCGACAAGACGGAGCACATCGTGTGGACGGGCGTGCAGCGCATGCCGGATGCACCGCTCAATCTGACGCACCTGCTCCAGGAAGCCGGCGCATGGACCGGGCCGGTCGAGGGCGGCGTCTGGGTCTACGGCAGCGTCGCGAGCCAGAACCTCGAAGCGGATCTCCACATCGGCGAGCTCCTCGGCAACGTCAGCTACGACTACGTGATGCTCGTGTCCGATCACGCCATGACGTACAACGCGAATTTTCCGCACCCGCCGCTCGCCGGGGTCCACATCTTCCCCGCGGCGTACAACGGCATCTTCGCGCTGCGCGGCCCCGGGGTCGTCGGCGGCCAGAGCCTCGCCGGCGTCTCGGTGCTCGACGTCGCCCCCACCCTCGCCTACCTCCTGAACCTCCCGATCGCGGCGAATCTGCCCGGGCGCGTCGTGACCGAGGCGTTCACCCCGAGCTTCCTCGCGAGCCACCCGATCCGGACCGTCCCGACCTGGTGAACCTCCCGGCCCCGCCGCGCGTATTACGTCGCGGGAGGACGAACCACCATGGACGGAACCCGGAAATGCCCTTACTGCGCCGAGGAGATTCCCGCCGAGGCGATCCGCTGCCGCTACTGCCGGAGCCGGGTCGCGGCGCTCGATCCGACGCGCTGGTACCGCGATCATCCGGAACGGCGGCTCGCCGGCGTGTCCCCCGCGGTCGCGTACGCGCTCGCGGTGCCGGTCGTCGGCGTGCGGCTCGCGTTCGTGGTGCTGACGCTGCTCCACTTCGTCGGTCCGATCCTCTACCTCGCGCTCTGGCTCCTCGTCCCGTTCGCGCCGGGGACGCCGTCGCTGCTCGAGCGGGCGCTCGACGCAGCACGCGAGCTGGTCGCACGACTCCGTGGCCACGACGGCCCGACGGCGCCCCCGAACGCCGACGCCGTGCCCGGGAGGCCGGCCGCATGATAGTCGTCGGCCCGACGGCCGATGGCGACCGACGAGGAGCTCATGGCGGCGGTCGCACGAGGCGAAACGCGGGCGCTCGAGGAGCTCACGCGACGCTACGAGCGGTCGCTGCACGGCTTCATCGCGCGCCACACGGGCGACCGGGACGCGGATGACCTCTACCAGGAGACGTGGCTGCGCGTCGTGCGCGCGGCGCCGCGCTTCGACCCGCACCGGCGGTTCTCGACGTGGCTCTTCCAGATCGCCGTCAACCTCTGCCGCGACTGGCACCGCCGGCCGCCGCCCGAACCCGTCGATCCCGGGACGGTCGACCTCTCCGTGCCGCCGCCCGGCGACGCCGCGCTCGACGCGCGCCGGCTCCTCGCGGCGCTGCCGGAAGGCGAGCGGAGCGTTGTCGTGCTGCGCTACTACCACGACCTCGGCGAGGAGGAGGTCGCCGCGATCGTCGGCTGTCCGCGAGGCACCGTGAAGAGCCGGCTCCACAACGCCATGCGCCGGATGATCGCGCTCGCGCGACGATGACCGCCTGCGACGACATCCTCGCGACGCTCCTGCTCGGCGAGTCGCCGGACGCGGCCGCGACGGCGCATCTCGCGACGTGCGCGCGGTGTGCCGACGAGGCCGCGGCCGTCCGGGACGTCCGGGGCGCGCTCGCCGCGGATGCCGGCGGCGAGCCGCGCGCCGGGCTCTCCGCGGGCGTCGTCCGCGCCGCCGCCCCGCTCCTCGCGCAGAACGCCCGGTGGGCGGCGCGACGCACCGTCGGTCGCGCGGTCGCCGCGGCGCTCGTGCCGCTGCCGTTCCTCCTCTTCCTCGACGCGCACCTCGTGCGCGCCGGCTACGACCTCCTCCGGACGATGCTGCCGACGTCGCTCTGCGTCTATCTCGTGTTCAATTACTGCGCCACGCTGACGCTGCTGCTCGCCGCGAGCTTCGGGGCGATCCCGATCCTCGCCGAGCGGCAGATGCGAGGGATCCGTGTCTAGCGTCACCAAACGCTGTCCGTATTGCGCCGAAGAGATCCGGTCGGAAGCGGTCAAATGCCGCTACTGCGGCGGGTTCTTCGAGGCCGGGAGCCCGCTCACGCGGACGTGGTATCGCCGTCGCGACGGGAAGATGATCGCCGGGGTCTCGGCCGGGCTCGCCGAGCAGTTCGGGATCTCGGTGACGATCCTCCGGCTCGCGTTCGTCCTCGGGACGCTGATCGGCGGCTGGGCGCTGATCGTGTACATCGTGCTCTGGGTCGTGATGCCGTACCGGCCGTCGATGTATGATCGCGGGATGGACCCGGCGCTCCCCCCGCCCTGACGATGGGATTCTACGCCCGGTACGTCGCGCCACGCCTGATCGACTGGGCGCTCGGCCGTCCGCTGTTCGAACGCGAGCGCGAGCGGGCGCTGGCGCCCGTCTACGGCGACGTGCTCGAGGTCGGCTTCGGGACGGGGCTCAACCTCGCGCACTATCCCACGGCGGTCCGCACGCTGACGGCGCTCGATCCGGCGGACATGCTGCCGGGTCGCGTCGGAGCGCGCATCGCCCGCGCGCGGTTTCCGGTCGCGCGGGCCGAGCGGACGGCGGAGTCGCTACCGTTCCCCGACGGACGCTTCGATTGCGTGGTGACGACGTGGACGCTCTGCACGATCCCCGACGCCGCGGCCGCGCTCGGCGAGATGCGTCGCGTGCTGAAGCCGGGCGGCCTCTACGTCTTCCTGGAACACGGACGGAGCGACGACGCGCGCGTCGCGCGCCGACAGGATTTCCTGAATCCGCTCTGGAAGCGGATCGGCAACGGCTGCAACGTGAATCGCCCGATCGGGACGCTCGTCCGCGAGGCGGGGTTCGCCGTCACCACGCTCGACCGCTACGTCCTACCCGGCGAGCCGCGCTTCGGCGCGGAGATGTACCGCGGCGTCGCGACGTCCGGCGCATAGCCGCTGTCCATCCCGATCTGCTAGGACGGCCCGGTGAAGCTCAACGCCGTCGAGCTGGCGCTGGTGAACAACCCGCTGCGCGGGCTCGGGCTCCGCTCGACGCTCGGATGGCTCTTCGACGCCGCGTGCGCCCCGCCCCTCGGTCGCGTGCTCGAGATCGGCTGCGGCCAGGGTGACGGCGTCCGGCAGATCGTTCGGACGTTCCGGCCGCGGGCGATCGACGCGTTCGATCTCGACCCGAAGCAGGTCGGCCTGGCCGAGCGCCGTCTGAACGGTATGGAGAGCGTCCGGGTCTGGGTCGGCGACGCCGAATCGATCGACGCGGAGGACGGACGGTACGACGCCGTCTTCGAGTTCATGATCCTCCACCACGTCCCGCGCTGGGAGCGGGCGATCGCCGAGATCCGGCGCGTGCTCCGGCCCGGCGGACTCTTCCTGTTCGAGGAGCTCTCGCGCGAGCTCTTCACGAACGTCCCGGTCGTGAGCCCGCTCCTCCGCTGGTTCACCGTCCATCCCTGGGACACGATGTTCGACTTCTGGAGCTTCCGCCGCGCGCTCGCCGACGGCGGGCTCCGGATGACCGCCCTCCGCGCCCGACCGGTCGCCGGCTGGCACCAGGGCGTCGCGGTCCGCGACTGACGGCCGCGCCGAAACGTCCGGCGTGGCTCGCCCGCGCCGTCCGCGCACCGATGGATCCGCGGACGATGGGTCGCGTCATCACCCGGCTGACGGCCGCGACGCCGAGCTGGAACGTGACCGCGCTCGCCGCCGTCGCCGAGGCGACCGCGCGCGACCCGTTCCGCATCCTCGTCGGCTGCCTGCTCTCCTTGCGCACGCGGGACGAGACGACGGGCCCTGCGGCGGCCCGCCTGTTCGCGCTCGCGGACACGCCGCCCGCGATGCTCCGCCTGGCACCACGGCAGATCGAGCGTGCGATCTTTCCCGTGGGCTTCTACCGGACGAAGGCGCGCGTGATCCGAGCCGTCTGTCGGGAGCTTCTCGAACGGTTCGGGGGGAGCGTCCCGTCGGACCTGGAGGCGCTGCTCACGCTTCCGGGGGTCGGCCGGAAGACGGCGAACCTGGTCGTGACCTTCGCCTTTCAGCTGCCCGGCATCTGCGTCGACACGCACGTCCACCGTATCTCGAACCGCCTCGGGTTCGTCCGCACGGCGACGCCGGAGCGGACCGAGATGGCGCTCCGCGCCAAGCTGCCCCGGCGCCACTGGATCGGGCTGAACGACCTGCTCGTGGCGTTCGGGCAGAACGTCTGCCAGCCGATCTCGCCGCGCTGCTCGGTCTGCCCGATCGCCGCCATCTGCCACCGCGTCGGCGTCGTGCGGTCGCGGTAGTTTTTTCTTGCCGTCGCGCGGTGCCCCGTGCTAGCGGGCTTTCAAAGGGGGGGGGCCCATGCAGCGCGCGATCGTCGCCGGTATCCTCGGTGCGCTCGTCGCGAGCGTGTCCGTTCGGGCGACCACGATCGAGGATCTCTGCCCGAGCAATCCCACGCCGCCCGATCCGTGTGTCGTGACGACGAGCCTCGCCGTCACGGACGGCTCGACGCTCGACGCCGGCGCCCGGACGCTCGTCGTGTCGGCGGGGAAGAGCCTCGACGTCGGTGAGGGGGCGATGACGATCCGCGCGGCGAAGGTCGTCCTCGAAGACGGCGCCCGCCTCCTCGGCGCCGCCGGCAACATCGAGGTCGACACGACGGGCGACATCGAGCTCCAGGGCACGTCCGCCATCGACACCTCGAACAGCGCGACGGTCGCCAACGACGACAACTGCGGCGACGGCGGCAACGTCACGCTCGATGCGGGCGGCAACGTCGACGCGCACGGCGACCTGTTCGCGAAGGGATTCGGCGGCTCCGAAGACCTGTGCGGCAGCGGCGGGCTCATCACGGTGTTCGCCGACGGCAGCGCGACCTTCGGCCGCATCGCGACCAGCGGCGGCCCGAACGGCTACTTCGGCTCCGTGTACATCAAGGCGACGGGGCCGGTCACGGTGAACGGTCCGATCGACATGACCGCGGCCGCGTGGAGCGGCAGCGACGAGCTCGACATCATCTCCGACGGCGACGTCGTGACGAACGGCACGATCAACCTGAGCGTGACGCTCTACGAGGAGGCCGCCGGCCCGGCATTCTTGAGCGGCCGCGACGTCACCGTGAACGGCAACGTCCTCGCGCGCGGCGCCGACGATCCCTACGAGGGCTACGGCGGATTCGGCGGAGAGCTCGGCATCGACGCCACCGGATCGATCGACGTCGTCGGCGACGTGGTCCTCGCCGCCGCGGCGGGCGGCGAGGGTGGCGTGCTCGCTCTCGACGCCGGCGGAGACGTCCGCATCGGCTCGGTCGACCTGCACGGCCCGGGTCGGTTCGGCGGGGGCGGCGCGCTGCAGATCGACGTCCACGGCGCCGTCGACCTGGGCTCCGTCGATCTGAGCGGCGGATACTACGGCGGCTACGTCGAGGCCCGCGTGGACGGGCCCGTGACGCTCGGGAACGTGAACGCCGTCGCGACGGACGGCGCGATCGACGACCCGGAAGGCGGCTACGTCCAGATCGACTCGGGCGCGACGGTGACCGTCGCCGGGAACCTCCGGGCGCGGGACGTCGCGTCGTTCACCGGCGACATCGCGCTCGAAGGCTGCGACGTGATGGTCGAGGGCACCGCGGACGTCGCGGCGGTCTCCGTCCAGCTGACGTCCCATCAGCAGATGACGATCGCGGGGACGATCGAGTCCGACGCCGCGAGCCGGCTCCGCTACCGCGCCGGCGGCCCGCCGCCGATCGTCGTCGGATCGGTGACGCCGGCACCGGCGATCACGGCGGCGAACCTCACGACGTGCACGGCGCCGGCGGTGTGCGGGAACGGCGTCGTCGAGCCGCCCGAGGAATGCGACCACGGCGCCGCGAACGGCGCGACCGGCGACACCTGCGCCGCCTCGTGCACCGAGTTCCCGCCCGCGCTCCGCATCCCCGGCGGTGGATCGAAGACGTCCGACTGCGCCGCCGAATGGACGGCGAGCCTCGGTCAGATCGCGGTCGACGGCCGAGGGCTCCCGCAGAATTCGCAGGTCTGCACCGACGACGATCCGGCCTGCGACGCCGACCCGACACCCGGCACGTGCCGCTTCCACGTCTGGGAGTGCCTCGGCGGCGACGACGCGCGCCTTGGATGCCTCGCGCCGACGGTCACCGCCATCGCGGTGGAAGGCCCGACGGGGACGAAGGGCGCTGCGGCGCGCGCGGCGCTCGTCGGCGCGTTGCACGCGGTCGATCTGCCGGCGGGCCCCGGCGAGGCGTGCAGCGGCCGGGCGTCGGTCGACGTCCCGGCGCGGAAGACCGTGAAGCTCCGCACCCGCGCGACCCTGTCGACGAGGAAGAGCGATAGCGACTCGCTCCGGCTGAAGTGTCTCTCGCCCTGAGGGGAGCGCCCCGGTTGCCGACGACCGGGTAACACTGGATACCGTCCAGAAATCCAGTTATGGACCGAGTGCGATGAGTCGGCTCGCGCTCCTGAAAGCCGTCACACCGCGCAAGATCGGCCGGGCCTTGCGCCTGCGGGGTGTGACCGGCGTCGCCCAGCACGCGGTCCGGCGCGCCGGTGCGTTCGCCGGGTCCGCACTCCTCGGACCCGAGCTCGTGCAGCTCAACCCCATGACGTACGTCTGCAACCACGCCTGCCCCATGTGCTGGCTGCAGCACGTCGAGCCGGGACACCTCCGCGAGATGCAGCACCGCGAGGCACGCGAGCGTCTCGATGTCGCCGACTACGCCGCGCTCTTCGATGGCATGCCGCCGGGCGTGCGCGAGGTGCAGCTGATCGGCGGCGGCGAGCCGCTCGCACATCGCGACTGCACAGGAATCATGCAGGCCGTGAAGCGACACGGCTGGCGCGGGACGCTCATCACGAACGGGAGCCTGCTGCGCGAGGACGTCGCCCGCGCGGCCGTGTCGATGCGATGGGACAGCACCCGGGTCTCGATTCACGCCGGCGACGCCGCGACGTACCGCGCCGTCCAGGGCGTCGATCGCTTCGACGTCGTGCGAACGAACCTCCGGACCTTCGACCGCCTGCGCCGGGAAGCCGGGGCGCGGCGCTGCGAGCTCGCGATCTACCACGTGATCCAGCCCGCGAACGTCGCGTCGATCGACAAGCTCTTCGAGCTCGCCGACGACGTGAACGCCGACCGCGTCGTCTTCGAGCTCGTGCTCGCCTACAGCGACGGGCTGCGGTTGGACGCGGCGGATCTGCCCCGGATCGTCGACGCGCTCCGATCGGGGGCGCGGACGTCGCGCGTCCCCTGCACGCTACCGTCGATCGCATCCTTCGTCGGGCGGACCGCACCCGGCCGGACGTCGGACGGCGCGGCAGTCGGCGCAGCGGCGGAAACGCGCGTCGGATCCACGGACGTACCGTTCGTGCCGGGGAAGCGGTGCGCCGTCGGGTTCGACCAGACGTTCATCACGAGCTTCGGCGACGTCCGGCCGTGCTGCTTCAGCGACGAGCACATGGGGAACGTGCGCGAGCAGCCGTTCCGCGACATCTGGCACGGTCCCCGATACAGCGACTTCCGGCGGCGCCTCATGGGCGGGACGTTCGCGAAGTACTGCGCCGACAATCGCTGCACGCTCGCGAGCGTCCTGCCGTACTGAGTCGCGGCCGGCGGCTCAGGGCCGGTAGCCGGAGAACGCGAAGTCGTTGTCCTTCTGCTGCTGGTGACAGCCGAAGCACTGCTCGGCGGCGTCCGTGACCGTCCGCTCGCTGTGGCTCTCCCCCTTGAACGCTTCGAAGCCCCACCCGCCCGTCGCCTTCCAGCGCGCGCGGTCCTTCTGCATGACCGCCACGAGCTTCCGGTCGCCCTCGGTGTACGCGCCGCCGTCGTCCTTCGCATCGCGGAGATCGAGAACGAGGATGCTGCCGTCACCGAACGTGCCGCCCTTCGTCAGCGCACGCATCGCCTGGGCATTCGCGTAGACGTGATGGAAGCCGCCGAACTGCGCGAACAACGGGTTCTTGTCGGAGTAGATCACCATCGATCGGACGAGCGCCCACTGACGGTAGCCGTCGGGGTACGCGACGGGCGCCGTCTTCGGCGCCTCGGCCGCGGCGGTGGCGGCCAGCACGAGTGCAAGAAGCGGTAGAATCGATCTCGGCGTCATGGGCGTCCCTCCTGCCCGACGGTGCTGCCCCGAGGTACGGGGCGACGTCAAGGGTCGCGATTTGCGTACAAAGTTTCCAGAAAAACGGCTGGACACCGCTGTGTCCCAGTGCTACCCCGCACCGAGATGCCGGCGGTGCACGGTGAGCGGAGCAGTGACGTATACGAGCTCCAGATCGTCCGCCAGGTCGCCGCGCGAGCGCCTCTCGGCTTCACCATCTTCCTCGTCTCGCTCGCGCTGAGCACGTTTTTCGAGATCCTGCGCTTTCCGGAGCGTGCCGGCTGGATGACGACGTTCGCCGGCGCGTTCGTCGTATGCGTCGCGCTCGCGTGGACGCTCGTCCGCCGGAGACCGCTGTGGAGCGTCTACGTGCTGATCACGTTCGTGAACGCGGTCGGGCTGGCGCTGAACGTCTACCACGTGATCGTCGGGGCGTCGGTCGCGATGTGCATCTGGACGCTCACCGGGCTCCTCGGCGCGAGCGCCGTGGTCCTCCCCTGGGGTGGCCGGAGTCAGGCGTTCGCGTGCCTCGGCGCCCTCCTCGCCTACCCGCTCCACCTGGAGGCCGGCACGGCGGACCCGCTCACCTGGGCCGCCGGAGGGACGTACCTCCTCGTCGTCTCGGCGATCAGCGTCTTCGGCGCGGCGCTCTTCGCGAGCTACGTGCGGAGCGACCTCGAGCTGACCGCCGTCCTCTCCGAACGCGAGGCGCGCCTCCAGAGCTACTTCGATCTCTCGCTGGTCGGGACGGCGATCCTGCTTCCGGACGGCACCTGCAACGAGGTGAACGACGAGCTCTGCACGATGCTCGGCTTTCCGCGCGGCGAGCTCGTCCGTCGCTGGTGGCCGGCGCTGGTCCACAAGGACGAGCGTGCGGCGGCGGCCGCGCTCCTCGCGCGGGCGCTCGCCGACGGCGCACCGGAGCGCCGCGACATGCGCTGCGTGCGCAAGGACGGCACCGAGGTGCACACGACCGTCTCGATCCGGGGGCTCTCCGGCGCGCGGGGCGCGATCGACCACGTGCTCCTCCTCGTCCACGACGTGACCGAGCGGACGCTCGCCGCGGCGGAGCGCGAGCGGTACCTCGCCCGCGCCGAGTCGGCGCGCCTCCAGGCCGAGCAGGCGAGCCGCGCGAAAGACGCGTTCCTCGCGACGGTGTCGCACGAGCTCCGGACGCCGCTGACGCCGATCCTCGCCTGGTCGGGCGTGCTCCGGGAAGGCGGCCTCACCAACAAGAGCTCGACCGCGGCGCTGGCCGCGATCGAGCGGAACGCGCGCACCCAGGCGCGTCTGATCGACGATCTCCTCGACGTCTCCCGCATCGTCTCGGGCGCGTGGCGCCTGACGCTCCATCGCGTGGAAGTCGGCCCGGTCGTCCGTGCCGCGGTCGATGTCGTGCGGCCGGCCGCGGACGCGAAGGCCGTGACGGTCGACACGATCGTCCCGCTCGACCCGATCGTCGTGCAAGGCGACGCCGACCGGCTCCAGCAGGTCGTCTGGAACCTGCTCTCGAACGCGATCAAGTTCACGCCGCGCGGCGGTCGCGTCGACGTCGCCGTCGAGCGGGTCGGCGGCCGCGCCCGCATCACGGTCCGCGATACCGGCGAGGGCATCAGCGCGGCGTTCCTGCCCCACGTCTTCGACTGGTTCCGGCAGGCGGACGCCTCCACGACCCGGCATCACGGCGGCCTCGGCCTCGGGCTCGCGATCGTTCGCGCGCTGGTCGAGCATCACGGCGGCACGGTTCGTGCCGAGAGCGCCGGCGCCGGATGCGGCGCGCGGTTCACCGTCGAGCTTCCGCTCGCCGCCGCCGACGAGGCCGGTGCCACGGCGGAGCCGTCGGAGAGCGATCCGGCCGTGTCGACGTCGCTCGGCGGGCTCCACGTCCTCGTCGTCGACGACGACCCGGATTCGAACGCGGTCGTGAGCGCCGTCCTCACCGGCCGCGGCGCGGACGTCCGGACGGCCGTGTCGACGCGCGAGGCGCTCGACATCGTGACGAACTGGCAGCCCGATGTGCTCGTGAGCGACATCGCGATGCCCGGCGACGACGGCTACGCGCTCCTCCAGAAGGTGCGCGCGCGCGACGACCGGCTCGCCCGCGTCCCGGTCGTCGCGCTGACGGCCTATGCCGCCGCGAGCGACCGCACGCGCATGATCGCCGCCGGCTTCGACGCGCACGTTGCGAAGCCGTTCGATCCGCGCCGCCTCGCCGCCGTCGTCGAGAGCGCGGCGCGCGCGCACGTGCCCCCCGCGGCGTGACCGCGGGACGCGTTCAGAGGGTCGCGATCGCGCCGCCGAGGAGCGCGCGCGCGATCACGGTTCGCTGCACCTCGCTCGTGCCCTCGCCGATCTCGCCGAGCTTCGCATCCCGCAGGTAGCGCTCGACCGGGTGCGCGCGGAGACCCCCGTCCACCCCGAAGAGCTCGACCGCCTTCGTCGCCGCGAGCATCGCCGCCTCGGAGGCGAGGAGCTTCGCCATCGAGCCCTCGGCGCGGAACGGTTGCCCGGCGTCCTTCAGATACGCGGCGCGATAGGTGACGACACGCGCCGCGTCGAGCCGCGTCGCCACCTCGCCGAGGACGAGCCGAGCGGCCGTGCCGGCGGTCGTTCCGTTCTGCACGCGCGCCAGCGCCGCCTCGAGCGCGCCGCGGCCGATGCCGAGGCACCAGGCCGCGATCCCGACGCGGCCGCCGTCGAGGAGCCGAAGCGCCTGCTTGAAGCCCTGGTTCACTTCGCCGATCAGGTGGTCGGCGGGAATGCGGACGTGGTCGAGCACCACCTCGGCCGTGTCGCTCGAGCGGAGGCCGAGCTTCTCGATCTTCCGCCCGTTCCCGAGCCCGGGCGTCCCGCGCTCGACGATGAACGCGGAGATCCCACGTGCGCCGTCCGCCGGCGCCGTCGACGCGAGGACGACGTACACATGCCCGACCGTTCCCTGCGTGATGAACATCTTCGCGCCGGTCAGCACCCACTCGTCGCCGTCGCGGACGGCGCGCGTCCGGAGCGCGGCGGCGTCGCTCCCGGAGCCGGGCTCGGTGAGGCACCACGCGCCGAGCCACTCGCCGCGCGCCATCCGCGGCAGGTAGCGACGGCGGAGCGCGTCGCTCGCGAACGTGTTGATGTGCCCGGACGCGAGCCCGGTGTGACTCGCGACCGTCAGCCCGAGCGATGCGTCGTAGCGCGCGACCCCCTCGACGACGAGCAGGTTCGCGAGCGTGTCGCGTCCGCCGCCGCCGAGCTCGGCGGGGAGCGCGATGCCGAGGAAGCCGGCCTCGCCGAGGCGCCGCACGGTCTCGTGCGGGAACGTCTCGTCGCGGTCCCAGTCGGCGGCATGCGGCGCGATCTCGCGCTCGCCGAACTCGCGGATCCTCGCCGCGATCTCCCGGTGCGCGTCGGAGAGCTCGAACTCCATCGTCACGTGCTCCGCGGCCGGACGGTCGTCCGGATCCAGTCGACGATCTCCTGCGTGCTCGCGCCCGGTGTGAAGACGCGTGCGACGCCGGCTTTCGTGAGTGTCGGCACGTCCTCGTCGGGAACGATGCCGCCGCCGAAGACGGCCATGTCGGTCGCGCCGCGGCGACGGAGCTCGTCGATCACGGCGGGGAAGAGCGTCAGGTGCGCGCCCGAGAGGATCGAGAGCCCCACGGCGTCGACGTCCTCTTGGACGGCAGCCTCGGCGATCATCTCGGGCGTCTGATGGAGCCCCGTGTAGATGACCTCGAAGCCGGCGTCGCGGAGCGCGCGCGCGATGACCTTCGCGCCGCGGTCGTGTCCGTCGAGCCCGGGCTTGGCGACGAGGATACGAAGCGGCCGCGCTACAGCCATGCCGGATCGCGGTAGACGCCGAACGCTTCGCGGTAGACGTCCGAGATCTCGCCGACCGTGCAGAGCGCCTTTACGGCGGCGACGAGCGGCGGCATCAGATTCTCTCCGCTCTCCGCCGCCGTCCGCACCCGCGCGAGCGCCGCGCGCGCGGCGGACGCGTTTCGCTCGCGCTTCACGCGGCGCACGCGATCGACCTGCCGCGCCTCGACTTCGAGCGGCACCCGCAGCAGCTCGGGCGGCCGCTCCTCGGGCACCTGGTGCTTGTTGACGCCGACGACGCCCTTCTCGCCCCGATCGACCTGCTGCTGGTACGCGTACGCCGCGTCGGCGATCTCGCGCTGCGGGTAGCCGGTCTCGATCGCGCGCACCATGCCGCCGAGCCTGTCGATGCGCTCGATGTACGCCCGCGCCTCGCGCTCGACCCGATCGGTCAGCCCCTCGATCGCCCAGCTCCCGCCGAGCGGATCGACGACGTTCGCGACGCCGCTCTCCTCGGCGAGGATCTGCTGGGTCCGGAGCGCGACCATCACGGCCGGCTCCGACGGCAGCGCGAGCGTCTCGTCGAGCGAGTTCGTGTGGAGCGACTGGACGCCGCCGAGGACACCGGCGAGCGCCTGGACCGTGACGCGGACGATGTTGTTGAGCGGCTGCTGCGCCGTGAGCGAGACGCCCGCCGTCTGCGCGTGCGTCCGGAGCCGCATCGAGCGCACGTCCTTCGCACCGAAGCGGTCGCGCATGAGCGTCGCCCACAAGCGACGCGCGGCGCGGAGCTTCGCGATCTCCTCGAGGAAGTCGTTGTGGAGGTTGAAGAAGAAGGACAGGCGGGGCGCGAAGTCGTCGACGTCGAGGCCGCGCGCCATCGCCGCCTCGACGTACGCGATGCCGTCGGCGATCGTGAAGGCGAGCTCCTGTACGGCCGTGGATCCCGCTTCCCGGATGTGGTAGCCGCTGATCGAGACCGGGTGCCACCGCGGCGCCTCGCGCGCACAGAACTCGATCATGTCGACCACGATCCGGAGCGACGGCTCCGGCGGACAGATCCACTCCTTCTGCGCGATGAACTCCTTCAGCATGTCGTTCTGGATCGTGCCGCCGAGCGCCGTCCACGGGACGCCCTGCTCCTCCGCGACCGCGAGGTACATCGCGAGCAGCACGCTCGCCGTGCAGTTGACGGTCATCGACGTCGTCACGCGGTCGAGCCGGATGCCGTGGAAGAGCGCACGGGCGTCGACGAGACTCGAGACCGCGACGCCTTCGCGGCCGACCTCGCCGAGCGCGCGCGGATGATCGGCGTCGTAGCCCATGAGCGTCGGCATGTCGAAGGCGGTCGAGAGGCCCATCTGTCCCTGGCGGAGCAGGAACTGGAAGCGCGCGTTCGTGTCCTCGGCGGTCCCGAAGCCGGCGAACTGCCGCATCGTCCAGAGCCGGCCGCGGTACATGCTCGGATAGACGCCGCGCGTGAACGGGAACTCGCCCGGGAGCCCGATCCGTCCGTCGTCCGGGCCCGCGTCCTCGCCCGTGTAGAGCGGCTCGACCTCCATGTCGGAGACGGTCGAGAAGCGCACCGGCCGCTCCGGCTCGGTGCGATAGCGACGGTCGAGCCACTCGCGCTTCGTCATCGCATCTTCCTCCGCGGCCGGAACGGCACGACCCGCAGCGGCTTCGCCCGGCGGCGACGGTCGACGAGCTTCCGCGCGACCGGGAGCCAGTCCTCCGGCACGAGCACGTGCACGCGCATGCCGAACGCGGCCGACGGATACATCGTCGGTCCTTCGCTCCGGAGGAGGCACGGCACGCCGCGCTCCTCGAGGAAGCCTTTGACCACGTGGGCGTCGGGCGGGCTCGCCGCGGAGTAGCAGGGCTGCCAGGTCACGCGCGCGCCGTCTCCCCGAGAAGATGATCGGCGACCGCGAGGCGCAGCGCCTCGGGGGTTCCGGCCGCGCTCGCGATCACGGTCGCGTCGCGGAAGTAGCGCTCGACGGCGAATTCGCGCGTGTAGCCGTAGCCGCCGTGCATCTGCACGGCCTGCGTGGCGAGCGCCATCGCGCTCTCGGCGGCGTAGAGCTTCGCCATCGATGCCTCGCCGGAATATGGCAGGCCCCGATCGAACAGGGAAGCCGCGCGGAGCGTGAGGAGACGTCCCGCCTCCACCGCAGCTGCCATGTCGGCGAGGCGCCACTGGAGCCCCTGGAACTCGGCGAGCGGCTGGCCGAAGGCACGACGCTGGCGCGCGTAGACGAGCGAGTCCTCGAGACAGGCGCGGGCGATGCCGACCGCGGTGGCCGCCGTCGCGATCCGAGCGGCGTCGAGCGTCCGCCCGGCGATCGCGGCGCCGCCGGCCTCGTCGCCGAGGCGGTTCGCGCGCGGGACGCGGACGGCCTCGAGGGCGACGTCGCCGGGCGCTGCCCCGCGGAGACCCGTTCGCTCGGCCACGGACTCGACCCGCCAGCCCGGTGAGGCCGTCTCGACGACGAAAGCGGAGACCCCGTCCGGGTCGACAGCCGCGACGGCGACCGCGACGTGCGCCTCCGACGCGTTCGCGACGAACCGCGCGCGGCCGTCGAGGACCCAGTCGTCGCGGTCGCGACGCGCAACGAGACCCCCCTCTACGCTCGACGCGAAGCATCCGAGCCACTCCCCGCTCGCGAGCTTCGGCAGGTAGCGCGCGCGCTGGGCGTCGCTGCCGAAGGCGAGGATCGGCCAGGTCGCGAGCGAGGCGTGCGCGGTGACGATCGCGGCGGTCGAGGCGCACGCCGCCGCGAGCTCCTCGATCGCGAGCGCGTACGCGACGTGATCGAAGCCGGCACCGCCGTAGCGCTCGGGCACGACGCACCCCATGACGCCGAGCCGGCCGAGCTCGGCGACGAGTTCGCGCGGAACCCGTCCGTCACGGTCGGTCGCGGCCGCGGTCGGGCGGAGCCGTTCCGCAGCGAAGGCTCGGATGGTGTCGCGGAGCTGGCGCTGCGTCTCGGTCAGCTCGACGCGCACGCTAGGCTCGCGACCGCCGCCCGCGCATCCTAGTATGCCGGCTGCCGGTCGAAATGATGGTGCGCCTCGATGAAGCGCACGGTCCGCGTCGCCGACCGCATGACGACCGAGTTCGTGAGCGCGCCGCCTTTCACGTAGCGGACGCCGTGCACGTAGTCGCCGGGCGTGATTCCGGTGGCGGCGCACATGACCGACCCGGACGCGAGCTCGCCGAGCGAGTACTTCCGGTTCAGGTCGAAGAGTCCCATCTGCCGGCACTCGCCCGCCTCGTGCTCGTTCCGCGGCTTCAACCGTCCCTGCATCTCGCCACCGACGGAGAGGAGGAACGCCGCGGCGAGCACGCCCTGCGGCGCGCCGCCGACGCCCATCAGGATGTCGATCCCGGTGTCGGGCTTGGTCGTCGCGAGCGCGGCGGACACGTCGCCGCTGCCGATCAGCTTGATGCGCGCGCCGGCGCGCCGGCACTCCTCCATCAAGGCGTTGTGACGCGGCCGGTCGAGGATCGCGACCGTCAGGTCCTCGAGGTAGACGCCCTTGGCGTCGGCGAGCGCCTTCAGGTTCGCCGCCGGCCCGCGGTCGAGGTCGATGACGCCGCGTCCCTCGGGGCCGCACGCGATCTTCTCCATGTAGGTGTCGGGTACGCGCAGGAACGTGCCGTGCTCGGCGATCGCGATGACCGATAGCGCGTTGTAGCCGCCGGCGGCGCAGATCGCCGCGCCTTCGAGCGCGTCGAGCGCGACGTCGGTGGCGGGACCGTGCCCCGTCCCGACCTTCTCGCCGTTGAACAGCATCGGCATCGCGTCCTCGGGCCCCTCCCCGATGACGACCGTACCGTCGATCGCGATGGCGTCGAACGCCTTCCGCATCGCCTCGATTGCGGCGACGTCGGCCGCGGTCTCGTCGCCGCGTCCCATGCAGCGTGCCGACGCGAGCGCCGCCGCCTCGGTCACACGGACGAGCTCCATCGCGAGGTTCCGTTCCATGCCGGGCCTCGCTCGCTCAGCGACGAAGCAGGCGCTCCAGAAGCGTATGCGCGTCGGGGATGAAAATGCCGTGCTCGCGGGCGTCGCGCTCGTTGTAGCCGCGCGAGAGCCCGCGCGGCTTCTGCTCGTCGGCGGAGATGTAGACGACGAACGGGACCGGATCGTCGGTGTGCGTCTTCAGCGCGCACGGCGTCGGGTGGTCGGGCATGACGAGCATCCGCCACTCGTCGCCGCAGGCCCGGAGCCCCTCGAGCAACGGCCCGACGACCTTCTCGTCGACGTTCTCGATCGCCTCGACCTTCTTCTGCGGGTCGCCCATGTGGCCGCCCTCGTCGGGCGCTTCGACGTGCAGGAAGAGGAAGTCGCGCTCGCCGAGCGCGCGGAGCCCGTACTCGGCCTTGCCGCGGAAGTTCGTGTCGAGGAAGCCGGTCGCGCCGGGCACGCGGATCCGTGTGAGCCCGGCGAGGACGCCGAGGCCGTTCACGAGGTCCACCGCGGCGATGACCGAGCCGTCGAGACCGAAGCGCTCGCGGAGCGTCGGCACCTCCGGCCGCTTGCCCTGCCCCCAGAGCCAGATCGCCGTCGGCACGCGTTCGCCGCGCGCGAGCCGCTCCTGACAGCGAGGATGCTCGGCGAGGAACTGGCGCGACCGCTCCATGAGATCGCGGAGCACCTCGGAGCCGGGACCCTCGGGAAAATGGCCGGCGACGGGCTTGTCGGAGAGATCGTGCGGCGGCGTCGTCCGCATCCGGTGCTCGCCGTTCCGCCACACGAGGAGGTGGCGGTAGCTGACGCCCGGATGGAACTCGAGCCCCTCGCCGCCGAGCGCGCGGTTCAGGTCGTGGACGATCTCCGCCGCTTCCTCCGTCGGCGGGTGCCCCGCGGCGAAGTCCCGCATGATCTCGACGCCGCCGCCCGGCGTCTCGAGCGTCACGAGGTTGCAGCGGAACGCGACGTCGTTCGGACCGAGCGGCACACCCATGCTCGCCGCTTCGATCGGCGAGCGACCGGTGTGGTAGCGCGCGGGATCGTAGCCGAGGATCGACATCGTCCCGACGTCGCTCCCGGGCGGGAGGCCGCGCGGGATCGTCCGCGTCAATCCGAGGATGCCGCGCGACGCCATGTGATCGAGGTTCGGCGTGCGCGCGTAGTCCAGCGGCGTCTTGCCGTTGAGCTCGGCGATCGGCTCGTCGGCCATTCCGTCGCCCTGGAGCACGACGTACTTCATCGGGTCCCTTCGCGCATCGCGTTCGCTTTAACCCAGCTCGAGGACGGCGGCCAGCCGCGCGAGGTCGGCGGGGATGGAGAGCGCGGCCTCCGAGTTGGCGATCGCCGTGTCGGGGTCCTTGAGGCCGTGTCCGGTGAGCGTGAGCACGAGGACGTCGTGCGGCCGGAGCCGTCCGCTCGCGCCGAGACGCAACGCCCCCGCCAGCGAGATCGCCGAGGCAGGCTCCGCGAAGACGCCCTCCGTGCGCGCGAGAAGGCGATACGCGGCGAGGATATCGTCGTCGGTCACCGCCTCGATCGCGCCGCCCGATTCGTCGCGCGCGGCTTCGGCACTCTTCCAGCTCGCCGGGTTGCCGATCCGGATCGCGGTCGCGACCGTCCGCGGCTCGTCGATCACCCGCCCGTGGACGATCGGCGCGGCACCGGCCGCCTCGAAGCCCATCATGCGCGGCAGCGCGTCGATCTTCGCGTCGCGGCGATACTCCGTGTAGCCCTTCCAGTACGCCGTGATGTTGCCGGCGTTCCCGACGGGCAGCAGGTGATACGTCGGCGCGCGGCCGAGGGCGTCGCAGATCTCGAACGCCGCGCTCTTCTGCCCCTCGATGCGGTGCGGGTTCACGGAGTTCACGAGCGCGAGCCGGGTCGGGTAGCGCTCCTTCACGTCGCGGACGAGGCGGAGCGCCTGGTCGAAGTTCCCCTCGATCTGGATCACGCGGGCGCCGTGCATCACCGCCTGCGACAGCTTCCCGAGCGCGATCTTCCCGTGCGGGACGACGACGTACGCCCGGATGCCCGCGCGCGCGGCGTAGGCGGCGGCGGACGCCGACGTGTTCCCCGTCGACGCGCAGATGACCGCCTCGACGCCTTCGGCGAGCGCCTTCGTGACCGCCATCGTCATGCCGCGGTCCTTGAACGAGCCGGTCGGGTTCTGGCCCTCGCACTTCAGGTACAGCTCGATCCCGGGCGCGACGACGGCGGCGAGCCGATCGGCGCGCACGAGCGGCGTGTTGCCCTCGTTCAGCGTGACGATCTTGTCGCTCGACTTGACGGGCAGGCGGTCGTGGTAGTGCTCGATCACGCCGCCCCAGGCGCGGGCGACGCTCACGCCGGG
>Ga0070741_10003137_pt1 | contig 41865 bp, 42 predicted proteins | sample Coa_R1_4_FD_66440 | JGI IMG/M metagenome (GOLD analysis project Ga0070741, IMG submission 66440) | Surface soil microbial communities from Centralia Pennsylvania, which are recovering from an underground coalmine fire - Coalmine... | ecosystem: Environmental > Terrestrial > Soil > Unclassified ... | reverse complement strand
CGGCCAACGAGGTGGGCCAGCTCGAATCCGCAACGGGCGAGCGCTCCTACCGCTACGCGACGTTGTCGAGCATCTGGGACGTCGTTCGCAAGCCTCTCACGGACAACGGACTGGCGGTCCTCCAAACCTGCGAACCGGGAAACCGAGGTGAGCTACGGCTCACGACCACCCTGCTTCACCAGTCAGGACAGTGGGTATCCGGCACCGAGCTCATGCCACTGCCCGTCCAGACGCCCCAAGGCTACGGTTCGGCTCTGACCTTTGCGCGACGCTACGGCCTCGCCGCCCTCCTGGGTGTCTGCGTCGATGATGACGATGACGACGGAACCTGCGCGAGCCGGACAGTCCCTGCCAGGGCTCCGGACAAGCCGAATGCGCGCCCGCCTCTTCAGGTCGTCGTATCCACTCCTGAGCGAGCTGCCGCCGCCACTGGACGCAAACGCCGACTTGATGAGCAAGCGAAAGCTTCGGCTGAGGTCTGGCGCAGACTGCCCTACAACCAAGCGAAGGAGAGTGACCTCAAACTGTTCGCGCAGGCCTATGCCCGGGCAAGAGGCCTGGACACGGTCACGTCGGATGACATCCGTCGCGACTTTGGCATTGCCGGAAAGCTCATCGACTACTTCGGGTTGAAGCCTCTCGGCGAAATCCTTCTCGACGCGGGGCCACAGACTGGTGACCGTAGCGCAGCGGACAAATCTGACTCAGCGGGTGTCGACTCGTCGGCGATTGTTTCGAGAATCCGTCGCTGAGTCCAGGTTCTCCCGGCCAGCTCGTAATTGAGCCCTAGAGCGCTCGATGCTATCCAGCGCTCGCAAGCGGGCCTCGTAAGCCCGCTCGGCGATGCCAGCCGATAGTTCCCGGAAGATTTCGGCCTGTTCACGAATTGCGACGAGGCGTTCTTCCAGGGTAGGCACGTACTCGTTGTCTTGCGGTTGCGCCATCAATCCAGACAGCCTAGCCGCAATGGGCCCGAGAGCGCAACCCAACCGGTGCCAAAACCATCACCTTGACACGCGATTGCATTCCACATAATCGGCGATCAGTTCGGCAACTGCCTGTACGAGCGTTCCAGCTCGGCCCGCCGCAACGCCGAGAAAGAGCTGGCCGATCTGCGAGCGGCTGTTCTTGGGCTGGGCGCAGCGCTTGGCCTGGACGAGGCCAGCACCCGCAAGCACGCCGCGGCCAAGGCCGGTCGCAAGCAGTTCAACGGGCTCGGTAGCGCTGAGCTCGCCGCGGTACTGCGAGCCATGGCCGAGGCCCTGACCAAGCGGCGGCAAGCAGCCTGACCCTCCGGCCGGATCAACGCCGGCATTCCCATTCGGAGGTATCCCATGCAACGGAAACGGAAACCACGACCTTCATCTGAGCAGTCGCCCTCCGGCGGCGCCCCGGGCCAGTGCCACTGCCTGATTTATCACCCGCAGACGCCGGACGAGCGGCAGCAGGTGAGAGACAAGCTGGCCTACGCGCGCCGCATCGGCGACTACGTCGGCATCCAGCTGGCTCTGGCGCAGCTGGCCGGCCCCTGCCCCGCCTGGGAGCACAAGTAGCGATTCCCGGCTCGCCCCGGCGAGTCGCGGCCGGCCCGAAGCAGGCCACCCCACACCTACAGGAGGCGCACATGCCGTCCTACAACCGCGTCACCCTCATCGGCCGTCTCGGCCGAGACCCCGACGTCCGCACCTCGGGCGAACAGCCCATGGCCAGGTTCAGCCTGGCAACCGACCGCCCGGGCGCACGCGATAAGCAGGCCGAACCCGACTGGCACCACGTTGTCTGTTGGGGCCAGCTGGCGGACTTCGCCGCCCGCTATCTGCGCACCGGCCGCCTGATCCTGGTCAGTGGCCGGCTGAGCTATCGGGCGTGGGAGACAGCAGACGGCAAGACCGTCCACGCGGCCGAAGTCGTGGCCAGTGAACTCACGGCCCTGGACCGGCCGCCCGAGAGCGGCGCGGACGTGCTCGAAGCCGCTGGCGATGACCTTCCGTACTAAACTGCCACGCTTCCTGGGTACCCAGGTGCTGGCAAGCCGGCTCGCGCTGCGCTTCGCGCTGGCCCCGGTCTTCCCCGGCAGCAGCCGGGAGCTGCTAATCGTGCTCAGCCGCGGCACTCCGTTTGTACGGCGGCTGACCGTCTTTCGACGGACCTTCAAAGTCGTGCGGCCGCACTGCTGGCCGCGCCCGGCGGCCTAGGCGCTCGATGTACAGCCCCAAGATCCCGGAGCCGCTCATCCCGCGCATCTACCACGCTGCCAGGCGCCAGCGCCGCCCGATGACCAGGCTGGTGGCCGAAGCCATCGAGCTGTATCTGGCCCGCGAAGAAGGGCAGGCGGATCGGACCGAAGACCGTCCGGCCGCCTCGCCGGCGCTGACCGCCGCCTGAGCTCGCCCGCTTTTCGGGCAACGACCGGCGCTGGCCGGCACCACTCCCTTACGCGAGGTGTCCCATGTACAGATCAATCCGGAGCGCCCGCCATGGCTAACCCTGAGCGGAACGACAGCTCCCAGAGTCCGACCGGCGACCGGTTGACCCTCAAGATCACGGTGCTGCCGGCGCGCGAGTACCACGTCGCCGGCTGCGACGCGCCAGGCTGCATGGACGCGATCGAATTCCGTATTGACGGCGCCGGCGTAACGCGCCCGTACCGCACCTGCCGCAGGCACATCGCCGTGGCGGCCCGCTATTTGATCCGGCAGCAGTTCGGTGATCAGCTGGACGTTGACCTGGCGGCGCTGTTGCAGGCCGAGCGCCACGACATGAGCCTCAAGATGGCCGCCATCCTGGCGGAGATCCCGCGGCTGCCCACGCCGGAGCTGACCGCGCTGAGGACGCGTCTGGCGGAGTTCGTCGGCGGCGAGTGGTCGCCCGCGCTGCAACAGTTGCGGCAGGCGGTCGACGAAGAGCTGAGCCGCCGCGACAGCCAATCGAGCTCATGAGCGCGGCGAGCGAGGCGGCCCGGTCCACGGAGGTATCGGGCGAGATTACCAACTTCCTGCGCGAGAGCCTGCGCCTGCTGGGTGAGCTGTCAGTTCGCTACGAGGTCGGCATCGATACCGCGCCACGAGAGAAGACGATTGCCAGCCCGCGCGACGCGGCCGACTACCTGTACGCAGAGCTGTCGGCCCTCCCACAGGAGCAGCTGCGGGCCATCCTGCTGGATACCCGCAACCACCTGCTGGGCGTGCAGCTGGTGGCGCAGGGCTCGGCCAATCAGGCCCTCATCGATCTGCGCGACCTGTATCGCGAAGCGGTGCGGGTCAATGCCGCGGCCATCATCCTGGCTCACAACCATCCCAGCGGCGATCCCACGCCGTCGCCCCAGGACGTGCAGTTGACCGTCGCCGCCGGCAAGGCGGGCGCCCTACTCGGCATCGAGCTGATCGACCACGTGGTCATCGGCCGGCCCGACTTCGTCAGTCTGCGCGAGCTGGGCCTGTACTCCCCACCCCTCGCGCCCTAGCCCCGACGGCCGTCGCCGTTCCGGCCGGAGATCGTCCGGCGATCCCCCACTGCGAGGTGATCACCATGTTGACTTCCACCGCCACCGCTGAGGCCATCGACCTGAGCGACGGCTTCCCCCAACCCGACCTCCGGGCCGCCGAGGCGGCCAGCCGCGCCGGCCTTGCCACCGAGCAGATCGAGCGTCTGCCCTTCGACCTGTCGGCCCTGGAGAACGAGGGCCTGTTCGTCAACGTCGATGCCAGCGGCTTCACCATGCTGGACCGCCGGCTGTCCTGGCAGGCGCTGGGCATTACCCTCCCCGCCGGCTCGCCGGTGGCCTTCCGGCCGCCGCACTGTGGCCTGCTGCCCGACCGGCACCGCCTGGCGCTGCTGCGCCCGGCCGGCCGCGCCCACGCGGCGCTGCACCGCTACTCCTTCCGCTTCACACTCACGGAGACACTGTTCGAGACCCCGGCCTACCGCTGGATCCCGTGGAGCGCTTTCGAGGCCTTCGAGCAGGAGTTCAAGGCCGCCCAGGCCGCGCTCGATCTGGCCCGCCAGGAGGTGATCGACAACCACGCCGCCGTCCGGCAGGAGGTCATCGACACCTTTGTCGCGCTGGCCGAAGACTCGGCCAAGCGGCTGGCAGCCACCGGCCAGGACATTCCCGAAGGCTTTCGCGAGGCGCTGGTCCACGGCGTGTCGGGTCTCATTCCGAGCCCGGACGCGCTGCGCGAGCGGATGGTCCTGCGCTATCGCGTCGGGGTCATCCTGCTGGGCAGCGAGATGCTGGCCGAGCAGCGCCGCGCCGCCGAGGAACGGCTGAAGCTCGAAGCCGCCGAGGGCGGCCTGCGCCTGCAGCGGCAGGAGCAGCAGGTGCACGAGCGCATGCTGCAGGAAGGTCTGTGGGCCGAGCAGCAGCGGCAGCGCCAGCAGCTCGAGGCTGAGGCCGAGGAGCGGCGGCGCGAGGCGGCCATCAAGGAGCGGCTGCGGAATCTCAAGATCGAAGCCGCCAAGGAACGGCTGCAGGAGGCGCTCAGCCCCATCGAGGAGGGTGCCAAGCAGCTGCACACCGCCGTCTTCGAATCAGCCACGGCCATCCGCACCTCGCTCGAGAAGCACGGCTCGCTGCGCGGTCCGGCCATCGGGCACGTGCGCAAGATGGCGCGTTGGTTCCGGCTGATGAACTGGAACTCCGACGCCCAGCTGGAGGTGCTCATCTCGGACCTTGAGAAGCTGGCCAAACGGCCGCACGCCCAGCGCGGCGCCTTCCGGCGACCGACCAAACAGGTCCTGGACGACATCATCCAGCTCTGCTACGCCGACGCCCGCGCCCTCAGCGAGCCGCGGCGCCTGAGCGCGCTCGAGGTCTAACGACCGAAGGCGGAGAGGACCGGGTGCCGAACTCGCGCCCGGTCCTCGGTCCTCCCGCGCCTTCTCTCCCCTAAGCCACCACGGTAGGAGGCCTGCCATGAATTGCAACCCCGTTTCGTCATCCCAACCGGCCGTCGAAGCGCTCGTGCGCGAGCTGGACGTGCTCATCCGGGCCAGGTATCCGCTCATCGCGGTCAGCACCTTCGAGGAGCTGCGCTTCCGGCGGATCATCACGGCCGTCGCCCAGCTGGAGCGGCACGCGCCCAAGGGCCTGTTCCTGTGGAGCCGCACTCAGGGCCTGCGCCAGGTGGCCGGTCCGCAGGTCGGCGCCAGCGATAAGGTCATCCCCGGCTGCGAAGACCCGCTGTCGGTGCTGGAGCACATCGCTCAGGCCGAATGCGGCCTGTTCGTGCTGGCCGACTACGCGCCCTATCTGGCGCCCTTCGGCCAGGAAGAGCCGCAGCTGGTGCGCACCGTCCGCGAGCTGGCCTGGAGCATCAAGAGCAGGCCGGTCACCGTGCTGTTCGTCGGTCCAGGCTTTCCCGAGATCGCCTCGCTGGACAAGGATCTCAAGCGCATCGATCTAGACCTGCCGGATGAGCCCGAAGTCCGGCATCTGCTCGACGCCCAGCTGCAGCAGCTGGCCGGCAACCGGGACCTCAAATTGGAGGTTGACGAAGACACCCACGGCCACCTGGTTCAGGCGCTGCTGGGCCTGACCGAGGCCGAGATCGAGAACGCCCTGGCCAAGGCGGCCATCACCTTCCGCGGCGTTGGCCCGGACGCCATCCCGCTCATTCTGGACGAGAAGCGGGCGGTCATCCGCCAGAGCGGGGCGCTGACCTACAGCCATCCCGAGCCGGCGACCAACCTGGGCGGTTATGCCAACCTGCGGCGGCTGCTGGAAGAAGCGGCGGTGACGTTCACACCGGCCGCCAGGGCCTACGGCGTGGAACCGATGAAGGGTCTGCTCCTGGTTGGCCTACCCGGCACCGGCAAGGACCTCACCAAGAAGATCGCCTCGTCCATCCTGGGCCGTCCGTTGCTGGACCTGGACTTCGGCGCGGTCATGGGCGCGGGCGGCGGTGTGTTGGGTTCGGCCGCGACCTCCATCCGTCGGGCGCTGGCCATCGCCACCACGGTCAAAGGCATCCTGGGCATGTCCGAGTTCGAGAAAGCCGTGTCCGGGCTGCAGTCGTCCGACAAGACCGACGGCGGCGAGACGGCCCGCACCATCGCCACCCTGCTCAACTGGATGCAGGAGCAGCAAGAAGTGTTCGTGCTGGCCACCGCCAACGACGTGCGTCAGCTCGCTCCCGAGCAGCTGCGCCAGGGCCGCTTCGGCCAGATCGTCTTCGTCGACCTGCCCACGCCCGAGGACCGCGCTGACATCTTCCGGGTCCACCTGGCTAAGCGCGGCCGCGACTCCCAGGCGTTCGACCTGCAGGAGCTGGCAGCGGCGTCCGACGGCTTCAGCGGTGCCGAGATCGAGGCGGCGGTCAAGGCCGGCCTGCTCGACGCCTTCATGGACGGCTCGCGCGAGCTGACGACCGCCGACATTGTCCGGCGGGCCCGCGCCATCCGGCCCACGTCCGAGGTCAAGCGCGAGGAGATCGAGGAGCTGCGCCGCTGGGCCAAGGACCACCTGGCCATCGACGCAGTGCGGGCCGAACCTGGCGCCGGCGCCCGCTTCATGGAGTTCTAGCGCTAGAGCGACTCCAGCTCCGGCCGCCACGCGGGCGGCGACCCCCTTTCCCAGGAGACTGCCATGAGCAAGTACCTCACGTTTCCCGACGTCCTGTTCAAGGACCGGCGGCTGCTGCTGGCCGCGCTGACCGACATCGGCTTCCCCATCGTGGAGGAAGGCCGTGAGCTGCCGTTGTACGGCTACCAGGGCGACCGGCGCTCCGAAGCCGCCGACATCGTTGTGCGCCGGCAGCACATCGGCCGCGCCTCCAACGACCTGGGCTTCGTTCGCACGCCAGACGGCTATGTGCCGATCGTCTCCGAGTTCGACCGCCGCACGCTGCTGGGCGGCGACTTCCTGGTGCGGCTGCGCACAGCCTATAGCGAGCAGGTCGTCCAGGAGGTCCGGCGCCGGGTGCACGGCACGGCCATTCGCCGGCTGGAAGGCCAGACCATCAAGATCGCGGTCCGCTACTGAGGAGGCTGGCATGCCCGAGATCGACTTCAGCATCGACACCACGACCGGCGAGCTGCGCATGCACGTCCAGGGCATACCGGGTCACGCCTGCGACGACGTGGCCAAGCTGGCCAAGCAGCTGCTCGGCCAGCCGGCGCACGAGCAGCCTACGGCCGAATACCACCTGCAGACCCACGTCCGCCCGCAGGCTCGGACCCAGACCCGGCGATGAACGACGTCACCTGGACCATCGACCGCACCACCGGCAGCCTGGTGGTCGAGGGCCTGACGCTCGATGAGGCCGAGGCGCTGGGCGGCGAGCTGCTCGGCCGCGTCGCCGAGCTCAACTGCGGCAAGCCGCTGGCTGATAACGTGCTCACACCGGCCAAGACCGCGCCACCCCTGGTGCGCATCGCTGGCGTCTATCACGGCTCGCTGGTCGACGGACCCGGCCGGCGGAGCGTCGTCCGCTTCCAGGGCTGCCCGCTGGCCTGCCGAGGCTGTTATGTGCCCGAGACGCACTCGCTGACCGGCGGCATGTCCGTCTCGGTCGCCGGCGTGGCGTCCGAGCTGCTCGGCGAACGCGGTGCGCCACGCGACGGCGTGACCATCCTGGGCGGCGAGCCGTTCGCGCAGCTAGAGGCGCTGCTGGCGCTGCTGCGTCAGCTCAAGCGCAGCGCCGTCCATGTCACGGTGTACACCGGTTACACGCTGGAAGCGCTCGCTGTACGGAACCGGCCGGTGATGACGGACGCCATGCAGCTGATCGACCTGCTGATTGATGGGCCATACGTCCAGGAGCTGGCCGACGGCGCCGGTGAATGGCGCGGCTCGCGCAATCAGCGGCTGATCGAGCAGCCCGCCCGGGCCTTTTCGGCGCTGGCCGGCGCGCGCGCCGAAGCGCAATGAGCTACGGCTCAACAGCCGGTGCCCACACGGGCGTTGCCGTAACCGAGCTGGTCAAGGCCGAAGTCTGCGGCCTGGAAGTCTTCGTCGACACCGTCCGCTACGAGGAGGGCAGCAGCCAGCTGTGGCTGCTGTCCCTCAGCGGCCAGGCGTCGGCGGTGCGCGGCGCGTGGGCCAACCTGACCGGCTTCCACAGCTTCCTGAAGCTAGTCGACTCCGACAAGCTGCTCAGCCTGGCCGGCGGGGGTATGGGCTGGCGCTCGCTGTCGTCGCGCGTTGGCGATCCCAAGCGGCTCGGCCGGGCCTGGGAACACATGGTCCTGCTGCCGCCCTGCACCACGACCTGGGGCGACCTGGCCGAGATGCTGGTCGTCGAAGGTGGGGGGCGGATTCCGGCCGCCACCTTGATGCAGCTGCTGGCCATGCGGTCCTCACTGCCGCTCGAATCCGGCTGGGCCGACCAAGCCTGGACCTGGGCTATCGAGTCCGGGGCGGCCGTCGAGCTGTCGGGCTGCGGTCCACGCTCCTGGCTCGTCCGCCTGTCGGACAAGCGGTTGCTCGAAGAGTTTCTGCCGCGCTTCGCCACCATCACCCCGGCCGACGACGGCGCAGAGGAGATCGCGGCTTAACGCAACGATGCCGGTTGCCGGGCTGACCCCATGTGAGGGTCAGCTCCGCACCGGCGCCAATTCTCGAACGGGAGGTGCCGCATGCACCACACTGACTCTCGTCGCTCGCGGCCGCTCGCGGCGATCTGCCCATGAGAATCGCCGGACTGGCCAAGGCCGGTTTCTACGCCACGCCGCCGGAAGCGCTGCGGCGCCTGGCCGGCATGCTCGTCCCTGAAGGCGACAGCCGCGCCATCCGCGCGCTGGATGCGTGTGCCGGGGAGGGTGAGGCCCTCCAGGCCGTTACACAGCGGGTCGGTGGCACTCCATTCGCGGTGGAGATCCAGCGCGACCGCGCCGGTCTGTGCCGCGAGCGGTTTCCCTACGCCATCTGGGGCGACGCCTTCCGGCTGCGGCTGACCAACGGCGCCTTCAGCCTGCTGTGGCTGAATCCGCCCTACGACAGCGGCGCCGCCAGCGACAACAGCTACGAGCTGAAATTCCTGAAAGAGCTCGATCGGGCCCTGGCTCCGGACGGGCTGCTGGTCTACATCGTCCCGCAGGACCGGCTCGAAGCCGGCGCCGGCTACATCGCCGGACGCTACGACGACTTGCGGGTGTGGAAGTTCCCCGAAGCCGAATACGGAGCATATGAGCAGGTCGCGCTGGTGGGTCGGCGGCGACGCAGCTACGCCCGCGACGACGCCGTCGAAAGTTACCTGCGCGACGTCGCCCGTGGAGTGAGGGCGTTGCCGGAGATCCCGGAACCGGGCGAATGCTCATTGCCCGTCCGCGCGGTGCCCGCCGGCGGGCTGACGTTCGAAAGCGCCGACGTCGACGAGGACGCGCTGCTCGAAGCACTGAACGGGAAATACTCGGCCTGGAACCATGCCGCCCTGCAGGAGCGACTGTGGCCGGCGGGCATCGTCCGCGCCCGGCCCCTGATGCCGCTACAGCGCGGCCACCTCGCCTTGCTGCTGGCCGCCGGCTACCTCGACAACTGCCTGATACACACCGACGCCGGGCAGCTGCTGGTCAAAGGCCACATCCAGAAGACTGTCGAGGAGGTTGAGAACGACCCCGACGCCGGACGGCGCCGCGAACGCGAGCGGCTGCTGGTCAGCGTCAACGTCCTGGACGTCGATGCCGGCACCTTCACGAGCTACAGCGGCAAGCGGCTGAGCGACTTCGTCACGCGCTACCGCGACGCGCTGACTCAGGCGGTGGTCGAGCGCTTCCCTGCCCAGTACACGGTCGCTCATCGCGAGCTCATTCCCCTCAACGGCCTACTCTCCCGGCGCCCGATCGGCGGCCAGGCCGACGCCATGCGCGCGCTGGCCTGGGCCTTCAAGACGCACAAAGGCCTGATCCTCGATGGTGAGATGGGCTGCGGCAAGACGTACGTCGCGACTGCGGCGGCGGCCCTCGCGGGCCTGCGGCTGGAGCTTACCCTGCGCCGGATGTTCATCACCTGTCCTCCGCATCTCACCCGCAAGTGGGCCAGGGAAATCCGAACGGCTATCCCTGGCGCCCGAGTCGTGGTCCTGCACTCCCGAACCAGCAAGACTGCGCCGAGCGCGTTGGCTCAGCTGGACGCAGCCATGGCCCAGCCGGCCAGCCGGCACTCGCCGCTGTTCATCGTGTGCTCGCGGGAGCAGCTCAAGCTGAGCTACCGCACGCGGCCCGCTGCGGTGGAGCGGCGTACGCCCGGCCAGGTGTTTCGCTCGGTGACGGATTTGTGCTGCCCGGACTGCTGGCGGCCGCTGGTCGACAAGGATGGCGGGCCGCTGACGCCGGGTGAGCTGGAAGGGCACAAGGTGAAGTGCCTGTGCGCCGCGTGCCGAGAGGCAGGGTTGCGCGCCGCAGGCTGCCCCGACTGCTGCGGCACCGTCGTCACCACGGCCGACGTCGTGCCAACTCCGCCGGGCTCGGGCCAGCCGGTGCTTAGTGACAGGTCAGCGGAGCGACGGCGCGGTCATCCGGACTTGCGGCGCTACGAAATCGCCCGCTACCTGGCCGGGCGCTATCCGAAGGGCTCGATCGACCTGTTCGTGTGCGATGAGTGCCACGAGATGAAAGCCGAATCGACGGCGCAGGGCCGCGCAGCCGGCGTTCTGGCCGATATCTCTCGCTACTGCCTGGCGCTGTCCGGCAGCCTGTACTCCGGCTTCGCCTCCGACCTGTTCTACCTGCTGTACCGCTTCGTGCCGGAGTTCCGCGATCACTTCCGGTACGACGAGGTGACTCGGTTTGTGGAGCGCTACGGCGTCTACGAGTACATCTACACCAAACTCGACGCAGGCCGTGAGGGCGAGGAGGACCTCACCAACTCCGTGGGCGCGGTCACCAAGCGGGGCCAGGAGCGGGTGCGGCGGCGCGAGCGGCCGGGCATGTCCCCGGCCGTATTGCTGCACGCGATCGGGGTCGCCGTGTTCCTGCGGCTGGAGGACATCGCCTCCAGCCTGCCGCCATACCGCGAGTACGTCCAGGTCGTGGACGAGGACGCGGAACTGCTGGACGCCTACAACGACCTTGCCAGGCAGTTCGAGGACGCCAAGAACAAGGCCAGCTACGGCCAGCGGATGCGGATCGCCGGGATCGCCATGCAGACGCTGCTGTCTTACCCGGATACCTGCGTCCAGCCGGTCGATCAGTCGATAAAGCTGGGCACGGACATCGGGGATTGGGTCCGGATATCGGGACCGGCCCTGGCGACTCCGACGGTGTACGCCAAGGAGCAGGCGCTACTCGAACTGATTTCACGCGAGCGGGCGGAAGGGCGGCGATGCCTCGTGTACTACACCAACACCGGCGTGCGCGACCTCGCCCCGCGGCTCATCTGGTTAGCTGAGCAGTCGGGCTTTCAGGCCGACGTACTGAAGGTGACCGTTAAGCCCGAGCAGCGCGAGAAGTGGATCGAGGACCGGGTCGCACGCGGAGTCCACGTACTGTTCACTAATCCGGCTCTGGTGGAAACGGGCCTGGATCTGCTGGATTTCCCGACGATCATTTGGCTACAGGTCTGCTACCGCACCGTGGCGGTGCGTCAGGCCAGCCGGCGTTCGTATCGAATTCCTCAGAACCTCCCCGTCAGAGTGCATCACCTGGTCTACCGCAACACCGCGCAATACCCGGCGCTGCTGTACATCGCCAGCAAGGTGCACACCGCCAATCAGTTCGACGGCGAGCTCGAGGGCGACGGCCTGGACGACCTCGCCGGCGATGACGCCCTTGGCTCGCTGGCCAAGATGCTGTTCAGTGGGTTGGCGCCGAAGGACGGCCTCGAGGACTTGTTCGCGAGTCTCGACGCGGTGAAGGCTGACTCGCGGACGTTCCTCGATAGCTCATTTGAGCCAGGCGAGCCGGAGCCCGCGGAAGACCGTGCAAGTGCGGCAGAGGAACTTTGTCAAGAGCCAACGCCCTTGCAGGAGTGTCTGCAGAGCCTACTGGATGAATACGACCGGCTGCGCGAGGCGCAGCAAGCGCGGACCGCCGCCACGGGGCAGCGGAAACGTCAGGCGCAGCTCCAAGCTGGCCAGCTGCCATTGCTGCTTGCGACTTAACCCATACGTCTAACGAACGGCGAGTTCAGGGCCGAGCATTTCTGCTCGGCCTTGACCCGACCGTACTTTTTTTGTGCCCACGAGCAGCCAAGCAGTAATGCCTGCCATGGCGGCGTGTGATTTGAAGCATAAGCTGGCCGATCCGGCCAACTTATGCTTCATTTTCCGGGGCGGCCACTTTATGCTTCATTTTTCGCGACGAGAATTCAGTCGCGTTGCGACTCTTTCGGCAGGGCCGTGCTCAGGACGTCCGTCGGGCACGTCGACTCGCACGATGCCTTTCAGAGACGCTTCGGGCGAGGTCGGGGAAGTGATACCGAAGCAGCTGATAGGACGCGCCGAGCTCCCGCGCGACGTCAGTGAGGGACGGCGCTAGGGCCAGCTCAGTCTTCAGAGCTTGCTGTAGCGCCTGGCGTGCCGCGGTCCGCTGAAGATGCCGGCTGGCTGCTCTGGGCGCCGCACGCAACACGCGTCGCGCGTGCTCGTCGACTATCGTACTCAGGTCCATGTGTTCGAGTCCAAAACCGTCTAGCAGGCGGTCCGGCTCAACCCCTAACCGGGCGCAGAACGTCTGGAACATGTCTATGCTGGGTGCGCTGCGGCCGGAGCGCCAGCGGTACAGCAGGTCGCCAGGCAGCCCCAGGCGTTTGCTGAAGGGCTCGAGGCTGCCAACACCGACACGCTCACAAACCTCGGCGATCGCTTGGGCAATGTGTTGGGCCGGCGGAACGCCACGCGTGCGCTGGCCACGACAGATGAGCGCCGCAGTCGCCCGAGCGAACCAGATATCGGCGTGATGGTCGATATCTGAGCCGTCACTCGTGGCATCGCCCAGCCAAGCCCAACATTGCGCGCAGCGCCCAGGTGGAGACAGCAGGTCGATGGAGGAATAGCAGGCCGGATTTGGACAGCGGCTGGCGAGCGGGCGATTGTGCTCGATGCACAAGCGAACCGTCGTCAGGCACCATGCAAGTGGGGAATACACGGGAAGGCCAAGCGCGCGCCACTCGGCGAGACATTGAGGGCACCAGCGTTGCCATTTGGCGAGCGAGTTCGATGACGACAACACGCCGTTCCATGGCAGCAGCGTCAGCCGGTGCAAGCCGGTGATCCCGGTGCACCTCTCGAGCGCCTCGATAACAGCTGCTGTGCCGGCACTCATGCCGTTCAACCCGCTCGGATTTTTCGTCGACGCCGATTCGGAGACGAACCGCAAGAGCAAGTGCGGCCGGATCGCGTGCGCCGCTGCCAGCCGGGACAGATAGCTCGTCTAAGCCTCCACCTGCTCCGTTCCGGTGCCGAGCGGGGCGAGGGAGTACAGCGGAGATCTAGATGGGAGATTCGTTGGACTGTGGGGGACGACCGCGTAGACGCAATCAGGCGGGGAACGGCGCTGCTGGCACTGGGTCACGAATTGCGCGGCGTTGCCCCGGTCTGTGCCCAAAGGACGTGGCCTGCGGTCTTGGCGGTGCGCCTTTCTCTCGGGCGATCGACGGGATACCATCCATCTCTCGTCGCCGGCACTCGCCGAGTTCGATTTCACGGCGAATCGCCTGCAACTTGCCCGGCGAGTAGCCAGTACGTTGCAGCACGCTTTCCGAGACGCCGGCGTTCTCCTCCATCGCCAGGACCAGAGCTTCCATGAGCCAGTCCTTAAGAATGCCCACGCAGCCCAGTGACCGTTCGTACAGATAGTCAGCCAGCGCGGACAGATTCGTCTGCGACCGGAGTGGCAGATGAATCTGAAGTGATCTGATGACGTTCAGGAAAATGCGCTGCTCGTGTGCCGACTCGCCGTAGCGAGGCAGGTGGACGTCGTACGTGCGGCGCGCGAGCTCCGCGCTTAAGTCACACAAGTCGAGAATCTCGTACGTGCCTGCAAGCAGGTGGAGCGTGCCGGTCAGGTTCACGATGGACTTGACGGTGTCCATCTGCTCGACGAAGGCTCGGCTGCCGGCCAGCTTCCGCAGGTGGTGGGCCTCGTCCCAGATGGCCAGCTCCACTTTGCGGTGTTTCAGGCAGCTCTCATAGGCAAAGCGCAGGACGCGCTCGGTACCCCATTCGAGTTCGCCGGTAGCCTCGTCTCGCAGGACCTTGCGGTCCAGCAGCGGCTCCTGGAGCTGACGCAGGCTGCGCGAGAAATGGTCGCGCCAGTCGAACCGGCCATCGCGCTCGGCTGCCAGCTCCACCATGAACGCCGGCACGTAGTCCGTCTCTGTGGCCATCCGCTCGCGCGCGGCGGCAATCCGTTCCGCCAGCAGCATCCGACACAGACGGGTCTTGCCGGCGCCAGTGGGGCCATTCAGGACCACCAGGTATCCGGGCTGCTTCAAGCGCAGCAACCTTCGGATGCGAGTGAGGGCGTCCTTGAACGCCGGGTGGACGATCCAGACGTCGGCGAAGTAGGCGATGCGCTCGTCGGCTGTGGCCGTGAGCAGCGCCACGGGGAAGGCGGGGTGGTCCAGTTCGCTCATGGCTAGCCCACCGGATAGGCCGGGTAGATCGCATCTGCAGGAAGCGAGTCCGCTTCATCGCCGAGTGTCTCGGTCTGGTCATGGTCCTGGTCGGTTGCAGTGGCTATCTCTGTACAAGTGCTTAGGACGACGCGCGCTATGCCCTGGTCGCCATCTCGCATGCGCTGTAGATTGAGGTCCTCCAGAGCTGCCGCTGAATGGAGGAAGTCGGCCAACCGCTTGGCCGTGACGGTAAATCCCTCTCGATGGTCCGCCCGCTGCCGGCGCAATTCCGCAGTGGCCAGCTGCAGCTCGCGTTCAGACCGGCCGCGGAGCTCGCTGGCGTACTGCGAGAAGCAACGCTCCCAGCGCCCGCGGATACAGGCAAAGGCCGTGCTCATGTCAAACGGGTCGTAGCGAACGGGCACCTGCTCCCCAACGAGCACTGGATCGGAAAAGCTACGCGTCCAGTAGTACAGACCGTTGATCTGGACGCCCCGGTTAGCGATGACCTTGGCCGTGCCCTTCCGGGTGCTCGGCATGGTCGCCAGGAGAAATGCATCGTCGTAAGCGATCAGGCGCTGGCGACGCACGCCCGTTTCGGTGAGCCGCTGTTCGAATGCCGCACGCGGGCTGAGCCCGAGCGCCGGATGCTCGGTCTCGTCGTACACCTGGTAGGTCCAGTCAGCGAGGCGCTCGTGCAGCTGAGGCAAGGTCCAAACGGCCAGCGTCCTCGGGCTTATGGACTGCGTAACCTGGCGGACATTTCTCGTGAGCTGGGTGTTGCCGGTCAGGTTGTAGAAGAACTGGGTGTTCGCCGTTCCGAACAGCCGCTCGATGACCGACCCGAATCGCGCCTTGGTGGCAGGTCGCGTCTTCTTGGTGCAGCCATACATGGCTAGCAAGGTCTCGAAGTAGACGCTGGCGAACTCCTTGCCACCGTCGACGACAATCGTGTCGGGCAGCCGGCTGAGGCGGCGCACGCATTCCCGGATGACGGCCATGCAGGAGCGATAGCTCGGTGGATCGAATGTCAAATGGAAGGCGAGGATGCGCCGGGAGTAGGCGTCGAGCATGAAGGTCAGCCAGGGCCGACCCAGGCTCTTTCCTGTGCGGGAATGGCGCACTTCGACGTCGGCTTCGGTATGGTCGATGTGCGCTACCTCGAACGGGCGGTCGCCGTGCCGAGCGACGTTTCTATCTAAATAGGAGACGAATTCTCCAAGTTGGTAGGCCGCTCGCGGTCCGCGTCGCTTGAGCGTCTGCCGGTACTGGTCCGCGGAGGCAACCGTGGTGCAGAACGTCCGGTAGCTAGGGCACAACACGCCCTCGACGTGGCAGCGGCGCGCGAGCTCGCCATAGACGGCTCGCCTTCGTCGCTGGGTGAGGGTTTCGTACTGCTCCTCGATGACCTGTGCCATAAGGGCGAGGCTGGTCGGTCCGAGCTTCGGGCGGCGGTTGCCCTTGCTGGACCGTCGTAGCAAGCCGACGTAACCGCGGCCGTATTGCATCTCGGCGTCACGCACCTGCTGCCGCCACCGACGCAGGGTGCGTTCAGGGACGCCGCCTGGCGCCATTCCGGTGCGCAGCAGGTCGTAGATGTCGTTGGCGCGCCGCAGCTCACGAGCGCTGGCTGCAGACAGCAGATCGAAGACCGCGGACGGCTCATCGTCCCGGTTTGGGACACCGGTCACGCGGCCCGTCCTAGCCAGTTCCTCGAACAGGGCGACAGGTAGGTCAACCACTTCGTGCTCATCGCTCACGAGCGCGACTGACGTCTGGCCGGCATTGACGATACGCCAGCCGCGTCCATCCCAGTCGATGCGCGCGCCGGCCTCAACGACGACGTGTCGCGGGCACACGGCATCTGGCGTTAGCACGGCTAGGCGCTCGTAGGCCTGAGCGGTGAGCTCGTTGCTGAACAGCAACACGCGATCGGTGTCAGCCAAGGCAATCGTTTCGAGATTCGTGTAGAGCTGCCCCGTCGCGATCAGTGCATAGACGTCATCAGCAGCCGCGTAGCGGAGGACTTGCTCCAATGTTATGCCTGGCCGGTCCAGGACCAGGCGGGTAATCGCCCGCTCGGAGTGCGCCGGGTGTCCAGACCCGTCACCAACAAGGTAGTCCTGGAGCATGACGAGGTTACGAACGAGCGTCGCGTTGACGTCCGAGCTCGAGCACAGGCGGAAGAACAACCCCAGCGGCTCGGCGTAGCGTTCGCCCGGCAAGAAATGCCACTGACCCGCGTCATCTCGCTGGTACCGCTTGGGATATTCGATCGACAGACGCCGGACCCGCGACTCAGGCCGCCATTCTTCCCAGCCCATGCCGTCCTGTTCGATGACAAAGAAGTCAGGCGTGTATAGCACGCGCTGGTGGCGCGGTGCCTCATAGGTCAGCTTGAGCACCGGCGGCTGGTCGTAATATTCGAGGACAGCTGAATGGTGTTCCTTCAGGTAGATCGCCCTTAGCTCGAGCTGGCTTTCTGCCTGGATGACCACGCCCATCTTGCAGCTCGGATACCGAGCCGTCACGTTCCGACGTCCGCCACCTACTCGGCGAGACGGCTGGCTGTTCCGGACCCGGAGGGCATGCTCTCGAGCATCGTCGATCAAGTTGAGTCGATCGCACAGTTCCGTGAACTCGCTATCGGAGAGCATGAAGTGGTTCCTCGCTGCTACCTTTGCCCCTGTTCATCGGCAGATGATTCGAGGTCCTGTGGCGTCGCCGTCGACCACCCCTACAGATTGGCTAAGTAACCTGGCGCCGGTTACCGGGCCACCTTAATACTCGAGCAGGCGGCTGAGGGTACCCTTATAAACACGCGAGCCGGATCCAGCTGGTCTCGCGCCCATTGGAACTCCTGCCAGCGCGGGTAGCGGGGACGCAACTCCGGGGCTCTAAGGTTGTGGAGCTTGCCCCAGAGCGGCCGTCCATCAAAGCGAAGAAAGAGCTCCTCGCACATGTCAAAGTACTCGAGGAAGTCCTCCTTCCAGTAGGCGTGGACGGCTATGAACATGACGTCGCGGCCGTAAGCGGCACTCAGTGGTATCTCTTCGTCCATGCTGACGCGCACCTCAATTGGAATCAGGGTTTTCAGCGGATGCCCACGGAGCAGTTCGTCCAGAGCGGCCAGCGCATCGGCTGCTCGTTCCAGTGGAATCGCGTACAGGTCTCAAGTGCTTGACCAGCCTCGGCGTGGCGTACGCGCGATCGGCCGCCATTACCGACGTGTCGCGCGGCACGAGTGACGTGCCAAGTCGCAGCCATCGAGAACGCAGTTTGGGCCAGTGGAGGACCGACTGGCAAGCGACCAACACCACCCCGTTCTCGACGGCCAGGTCATTCACCAAGCGCAGCCCGTCGGCAGCTAAGGAGCGCCCATCCCCGAGGCTGACCAGGCGCACCTGTTCGGTCCCTTCTTTCGGGTTCGCACAGGCGCTTCCTCTCAAGACGGGATGGGCTTGGGGCTGTACATCAGTCAGGAAGTCGCAAAAGCCCACGGTGGCACGCTGGAAGTGACGTCAGCCGAAGGCCAAGGGAGCACGTTTTACGGTGCGCATCCCGCTCAAGTAGGAGCGCCGTGGTTCCACAGCCAGTCTCTTGAGCTCGCCCGTCAGTAGTTCTTGGGAGTCACGTGATCAGCACCACGTTGTCAGTGTGATCGCAGGTCGTGCAGCAGCGTTTCCGGATCGAACTCATGCTGCGCCTGGCACTAAAAGGAGGTCCGAGACATGCCGGAACATGCCAACGGCCCCTTCTACTGTGCCGGCTCGTCGCTGATACATGAGGCGCTCGCCAGTGGGGTGACAGCGGGAGCGTCGCAGGTTATCTGACACAACCACACGCGGGTGAGGAAGGTTAATACCCTGTTGCGGTCAAGGACGCCAGCCGCAACATCTGGTTGACTCAGGGCATATAAGCGCCCACTCTCGCGATGGACGATGTACTCGTGTGCGTCTCGGTCGCCGGACCACATCGCAAGGACGCGGCTTCCCTCTGCCAGTGCGGAGACCTGGTTTGTTGCCAGCGGCGGCCAGTCCGGTACTCCGGAGTCACGCGAAACACGTTCGCCGGCCATGTGTCTCACCCGTCATTGAAGGTAACGCTGGCGAAAGAACTCAGCGCCGACGCCTTGGCGGCCTGCCTCGTCGGTGTAATGCTCGACCACGCGAAGAGCCGTCGGAGCGGTCGATCTCTTGGCCAGTTTCGCGAACCAGCCCCGCTTCCTTGCTGGTGGCGCGCATTGACTGCAGCGGGGGATGCCTCCACTCCAGACGACGTCGCGGCGCGCGTGCGCGGCCGGAGCCAGGCAGGCCGGCACCAGGAAGTAGTGATCTGCCACTGGTGTAGGTAGCGGATCGGTGCACCCCAACGGTTGTGCCGCAACCGTCAACTCCTGACCGTCGAGTGTCACGGGCACGCCGGTGAGGTTGTACAAGGTTGCTTTAATTGCTTACTCCTGGCGTGCCGAGGTTACGGCAAGGTGATGCCTCACCAACATGATGCCGCCACTCTTCGGGTTAAGCCTGGCGGCGCCTACTCAGCCTGTCATGAGGGTTTGTTCATGGCATGATTTGGACAGCCGGCCAATGGCCAATGTTGCTACGCGCAGGAGGAATCCCTGACCGAGACTCGCGCGCCGAGATGAACCCCAAGCCTTTCAATCGGAAGGGCCCAGCCCGCGTTCTGGTCATGATGGATCAGAGGGTCATCGCCGAAGTAATTAACCTGACTCTCAACCACGGCCTATATGTCACCCAGGCAGCCAAGAGCCTCTCGCAGGCGTTGGCGCTGCTCGATGATTGGCATCCGCACCTAGCGGTAATTGACATGGACCTCGCGGGCGATCAGTTCATGAAACGGGCAAGCGGCGGAGTTTCGGAGACGTCTGAGCGCCTGCCCGTGCTGGCATTGACTCGCAGAGGGACCTCAAAACCAAGCTGGCCGCCTTTGAGCAGGGCGTAGATGACATCATGACCGTGCCCTTTTCACCGGAAGAACTGCTCGCTCGCGTGCTGGCCATCACCAGGCGGACGTACGGCGACAGCGTCCCAATCACCCCGGTGATCAAAGTCGGCGAACTAGAAATCAATATTCTCGATCGGCAGGTAACCGCGGGAACTTCCAGGCTGCACCTCACCGGGGTGGAGCAGAGCTTGCTGTACCTGCTTGCGGCCAACGCTGGCCAGCTGCTGACGCGTAACGAAATCATGGACGCCCTGTGGGGCGTCGATTACGTCGCAGAGAGTAACGTTGTCGATCGTCACATTCGGAACTTGCGGGCCAAGCTTCAGAACGACTGGCGCAAGCCTCGATTCATTGCCACCGAGCCAGGGCGAGGCTACCGATTCGTGGCAACCTTCTCCGAGCCCGACGAACGGACCTAATGCTGGCACGGGGCGTGATCTCAACCCAACGGCGTGGAGGGCCCCCCCAGTCTCAGATGGAGCCTGTAGCGTTCGGCGCGTGTAGCCTGGCGCTCCTCGGCATGTCGCATGCGGGCGGCTTTTCGTCCACACGTGGGGTCGTCATAGATCTGGCGTGAGCTAGCGCTGAAGCTCGTCCCGCATACAGGGCAGGTTTTCAACGCGAGGACAGGCGCGGCCATTGGCGTAGTCTGACAGGGGCCATCTGAGCTGTCATGAACTATCGATCATCCAGGCCGGAGACTCTTGGGTGGAGCAGCGGTCGTTGGACGTGACGGACTCCGAGACGAACGAGCCTTGCCCGGCGGGCTTACCTCCAAGAGGTGCGGGAGGGTGAGGGTCGCCACGCCGATGCGGCTGTCGGCCATACCGTAGTAGACGTCGACGCGGTCCGGCATTCCCAAATCGGTTCTTTGGTCGATGGCAGTCGGGAAGACGACGTCGGGTACAACGCCCAACTGATCGTCAGCGCCTGGCGTCAAGATTGGGCCCTTGGTACGGTAGAGGACGCGCCGCGGATCATCCCTATCGAGCAGCACGGCGCCGGCGGAATAGCGGAAGTGTCCCGCGCGGTGAGCAACGCCGTGGTAAACCAGCAACCAACCGTGAGGCGTAAGCGCGGGAGGAGCTCCTGCGCCTACTTTCGCTCGTTCCCACGATTCTCGCGGCGACAGCAGCCTGTGGTGGGAACGGAATGAGCACAGGTCAGCCAGCTGCGTTACTCCTCGGCTGTAGGAAATCCATATACTCGGATGGTTGATTCGCGGCGCCAAACGCGCGTCGGTGGTGCTGGTCCGATGTCCCCACCAGGGGTCCTGAAAGACGCTCCGAGAGCCGGCCACGGTCGGCCGGTGGACGAGCACCATAGCTCGTTTTCCGGTTTGAGGATCGGTGATGAGCGACGGGAACAGCACGGCATCTTTGTTATCGACGGCATTCTCCAAGCGGAGGCCCTCTTCAGCGGCGAACCCCACCAATCCGAGGCGTTCCCATGTCAGCAGATCGTGCGATACGGCGACGGCAATTCGGGGGCCGGCAGGTGAAAGGGCGGTATAGGTCATGACGTAGCGTTGCAGGCAGGCCATGTAACTGATGCGTGGATCCTCGCAACCACCGCCCGTTATGTCGTTCTTTTCGTAGGGCTCACTAGGCTCGAGTGCAATCCCGAGTCGTTCGACAGAAGTCGGGTTGCCCGCGTGATCAAACTCGACTCGGGCGATGCCGATCCGCGAGTAGTTTCCTTCTGCCACGAGTCGTGGGAAAAGATACAGCTGGCCGTCGGGCCCGCGGGCGGCGGCAGGGTTCAACACGCCACCGGCCTCCCGCGGATCGCCGCGAGCGGCTTCCATGAGGGTGGCCAGCCGGTGGAGTGTAAACGGCCGGGTGGCTTCGCTGGACAGCACTGTGCCACTGATCACCCAAATGCGGCCAAGGATGATCAGGTTAAAACCGGCCACCCGAGGCGGGTGAGGACCATCTTATCTCCCTTCTGAGCCAGCCTGGTCAGGGCTCTTGTGGTGTTGCTGCCGGTCATGCATGCGGTAGCTGCGGCCAGTGATGCGGACGATCTCGGCGTGATGGAGGAAGCGATCGAGGATCGCACCTGCAGCGGCGTTGTCACCCAGGATCTGCCCCCAGTCCTCGACCGGGCGATTGGTCGTCAGGACGGTGGCGCCGACTTCGTATCGTCGAGTGAACACCTCCAGGATGTCTTCGGCAGCCGTGCCGGGGAGGCGGCGCATGCCGAGGTCCTCGATGACCAACAGGTCGACCCGGGTCAGCTGCTGGACCAACTCCTTGCGGGTGCCAGTGGCCGCGGCCTCAGCGAGGTCTTCAGCCAGGTCGAAGGCGGAGCGGTAGCGGGCGGTGTAGCCGGCCTGGATGGCTGCCAGGGTGAGCGCCAGGGCGATGTGCGACTTGCCCGTACCGGGCGGGCCAACCAGCAGCAACCCGCCGTGCTCGGGCACGAACCGCGCGGTGGCCAGGTCCAGGATGAGCGGCTTGGGGATGGTCGGATTGAACGACCAGTCGAAGGCTTCCAGTGTCTTGAGTTGGGCGACACCGGCCTGTTTGAGGCGGCGAGCCAGCAGCCGGTCGCGGCGACGGTTGAGCTCGTCTTCGACGAGCAGCTCTAAGAACTCGACGTAGGCCAGGGAGTGGTGAATGGCTTCCTGGTTGCGCGCCGGCAGGGCTTGGACCATGCCGGACAGGCGCAACGAACGGAGCTTGCGGTCAAGCTCGGGATTCACGCAATGGACCTCCTGTTCATGAGATGAGGGCGTACTGGGTCAGCGGTCGGATGCAGTCGTGCTGTTGGGTGAGCTGCTGGGGCTCGGGGTCGGGCTGCTGGTCGAGCAGCCGAGTGAGCGTCTGGTAGCGGAAGGAGCCGTTGCGCAGGGCGATGCCGCAAGCCCAGTCGACCTGTTCCCGTCGATGCTTGCGGGTCAGGTTGACCAGCCCTTGCAACAGGCGGTAGGCGCGCACGTCGCGTTCGGCGATGGCGGCTTTGGCCCAGGCCAAGGCCTGACCGCCAATGAACTCAATCTTGGTCAGCAGCGTGGCCAGGTAGGCCTGCTGACGAGCGGGTCGGTGCGCCGAACGGTGCTCCGGTTTGGTGGAGTACTGGCCGGCCAGCACCCGTGGGTGAATGGTGACGCACTGGCCGCCGGCGAAGACGCGCACCAGGTGCTCATCCCACTGGACGCGCACCTGCACGCCCAGCAGCATCTCGGGCACGGAGTAGTACCCAGCCGCCACCTCCACGTGGCCGTCGACGTGGACCGTGCGGGTGCCGACCTCGAACAGCTCGAAGCGACTGGTCGGCAACGGCTGAAGTGCCGGCTGGTCTACCTCTAAGAAATGGGCGTAGACCTGCTTGCGTGTGGTGCCGTGGATACGCACCCGGGCAACGGTCCGGTTCCAGTGCTGTAGGAAGCCTTTGAGCTCGTCCAGGCTCTGGAAACGACGGCCTTTCAGGGCGTTGCTCTTGACGTAGCCGCCGCTGTTCTCGGCGATCCCGTTCTCTTGCGGGTGGTACGGCCGTGAAGGCAAGGGGACGAAGCCCCAGTGCCGGGCGAAGGCGCTGTAGACCTCGCTGACGTCCGGGTCGTACAAGCAGGCGCGCACGACCGCCGCTTTTAAATTGTCGTGTCTGACGACTCTGGGGACACCGTGAAGTGCGGCGAACGCGTGCTCGTGGGCACGCAGGAACGAGCGCCGGTCCTGGTTCCACATCGGCTCTTCATAGCCATGTCTCGAGCACGACAGCCTCATGTGGAAGATCCAGGCTCGCCTCCAGCGCCGATTCAGGCTGTCCCAGGTCAACGGCCCTTGGAAGTAGTCCACCTGTGCTTCCTGACCGGGCGGGTGTTCCATGACGTCGACCAACTGCGGCCGCCGGCGCCGCAGCTTCCGTACGAAGCGCATCACCGATGGGTAGGCATGCGGATAGCCGTACTCCTCTCGCAGGTCCTGCCAGATGCGTTGGGCCGTCAGCCCTCTGTCGACGCCGGCCTCGATGAATTCGCGGAAGGGCTCAGCCACGCTCGGTGGGCCAGGGATTCCTCTGGCGGACTCCGCCTCTGAGCCGGTGATCACGTTGGCCGCTTTTGCGTGCGAGCCGGTGATCACGTTACTGGCCGGTTTTGCCTCCCGGCCAGGGTCGTAGCGCGCAATCGTCTCGCGTCGAACGCCGGTCTCGCGCTCGATACGGCGATAACTCCAGCCCAGCTCGAGCAGCGCTTGAACGCGTCTTGTATCTGCCATCTTCAGGTAGTTCCCCAAGGACACCTCCACCAATTGCTCGGTGGAGCATGTCCTTGCCCCTTACCTCAAGTGGCCGGTTTTCACCTGATCATGACTGGCCGGTTTTGCGTGATCCTCGACAAGCACTGGGAGATCGGGACCGTGGAGCGTCAAGATACGGTGCCCCGGCTATCGAGCGAGAGCTACTCCCGTCTTGGTCGTGCTGGAGTCCGCGGTGGCTACTTGAATTGACGTGAGATCAAACCGCGGTGTGGCTCGGTTCGTGGCTGTCGCGCGGTCGCTATCGCAGATGTCTTCGTAGGCCTGCACGTAGGCGCGCGCTACGCTCGGCCAGGTCATCTGATGGCCAAAGCCATACGCTCGCTGCTGGAGAACCGACTTGTACGACGGGTCTCGCAGAATGCGACCAATTGAGGCGCTGAGTGAGCTCGCATCCTCCACCTCCGCCAGCTCGCCCCGGCCATCTGACAGGACTTCGCTGGCGTAGGTGGACCTCGTCGACACGATGGCTCGGCCGCAGCCCATGGCGTAGGCCAGCGTTCCGCTTACGACCTGCTTGAGATTGAGGTAGGGCACGACATACACGTCGGTTGCCAACAGATGCAGCACCAGTTCGCGATAGGTCAGATAGCGGTTCTCGAAGCGAACGTGCTCATCCAGGCCCAGCCGCCTGACCTGGGCCTGCAGCTCCCTGCGGTAGGCTTCTCCATTAGCCGCCAGCACTCCGGGGTGGGTTTCCCCGACTACCAGATACAGCACGTCCGGAAATTCATCGACCAGCGTGGCTAGGGCATCAATGGCGAACTGAATGCCCTTGCCCGGGTTCATGAGCCCGCAAGTAGCGAGGACGGTGCGATGCTCGAGGCCGAGAGCACGCTTGGCCTTGGCTTCGGGGACACGCTGCACGTTGGGCACTCCGTGAGGAATGAAGCGCAGCTTAGCGGCCTCCACGCCGTAGTCGCGCGTGAGGATGTCGATGGCAGACTGGGCCAGCACAATCGTTGTGGCGGAGCGGGCGATCAGCGCCTGGGTGACCGACAGCAGCGCCGCGTCGGGATTGGGCAGGACGGTGTGCATGGTAAGAGCAATAGGCTGGCGCACCCGGTCCATGAAGCGCAGCAGGTACGAGCCCCACAGTCCCCCGAACAGGCCGTACTCGTGCTGGATGCTGACAACGCGGCAATCCGAGGCCGTAATGTACGCGGCTGCGTCATCGTACGAGCTGGCGATGTCCCGCTCTATACAGTTCTTGACGATCGGTAGGTACGAATGGCGCTTGTCGTCGTTGACGGCAACGACAAAACGCCGGCCCAGCGGCATGAGCTTGTCGACGCAGCTCACCACGTCGCGCGTAAAGGTGGCGATACCGCACGCTCTGGGCGGATAGCTGCTCACGTAGGCGACGTGCGGAGCGAACAGCAGCGCATGGAGACGGTCTTTAATGGCCAGCAAACGGCAGGTCCTTCCTACTGGGTGAATGCCCTCAGACCCGCCGCGAGGCAGGCGCCCACAATGAGGGGCGTCGTGCGGTAGGTTTTGGATGGGTTGATCTTGGCGAGGAAACGGAGCTTGGGCTCGCACCCCAAGGGGCCGCCCGTCAGAATCGTTGGCTCTTCTCGCAGTCTATCACGCTCACGTCGCTAGCTTGTTATTCAGGATGTCTCTGCGACAGCAATCGGCGTCGGGGCGTCCGGCGGCGGCTCCACCGGCCCTGTGATATCGACCCCCCCCCGGCATATTTCAAGTGGGTATCGATCGAAGCCACCACGATTTGGGCCTCCGCGGTCATCAAGTCGATGCCCGCCAGGGACATCCGCACCCAGGCGTCGATGACGATGCCTTTGTCGAGCACTCGATCGAGCACATCGCTGAGGCTTGACGCTCCCGGCGCTCGCTGTATGGCCATGTGATTGCTCACTTCCCTTCGGCCATCTTGCGCCGGAGTAGAGCTTTCGCGGATTCGTGACGTTCAGGAGGCGTCCTTTACAGGGCGGCCGACTCGCGGACCGGACGAACGGGCGGGTCGCGGAGTTCCTGTACGAACCAGGAGAGCTTTGGCTCGCCTGTTATGCCTCTTGACACCGTTCGACTGGCCGCTGAGGATGACTCGCTCGTTTTCAGCTTCCTTCTTCATTAGGCCTAGAAGCCGCCCATCTCACCGCCAGGCATCGCCACCGCTGGGCTGGTGTCGGGCCTTTCGGTTATCAGAGTCTCGGTCGTCAGCAGCATGGCTGCTATCGAGGCCGCGTTTTCTAAAGCCGAGCGCGTCACCTTCACGGGATCCACGATGCCGGCTTTGAACATGTCCTCGTAGGTACCGACGAGCGCGTTGTATCCGTGATCTTTGGCCGCTTTCTTGACGACGTCGACGACCACCGAGCCTTCCGCGCCGGCGTTATGGGCGATCTGCCGCAGTGGCTCTTCCAGGGCGCGCTTCACCAGCATCAGGCCAACCTTCTCGTCGCCCCCTGCCTTGACCGTGTCGAGCACGGCGGCCGACTGGGCCAGCACGGTGCCTCCGCCAGCGACGATGCCTTCCTCGACTGCGGCGCGAGTGGCGGACAGGGCATCCTCGACGCGGTGCTTCTTTTCCTTGAGCTCCACTTCGGTCGGCGCACCCACCTTGATGATGGCTACACCGCCAGCCAGCTTGGCCAGCCGCTCCTGCAGCTTTTCTTTGTCGTAGTCCGAGGTGGTCTCCTCGGTCTGGGCCTTGAGTTGCTTGACGCGGGACTTAATGGCGTCGCTGTTGCCGCCGCCTTCGACGACGATGGTTTTGTCCTTATCGGAGGTGACGCGGCGAGCGCGGCCAAGCTGAGTCAGCTCGGTCTTTTCGAGCTTCATGCCGGCGTCCTCACTGATGACCTGGCCGCCGGTGAGGATGGCGAGATCTTCGAGCATGGCCTTGCGGCGGTCGCCAAAGCCGGGGGACTTGACCCCAAGAACGTTGAGGGTGCCGCGCAGCTTGTTCACGACCAGCAGCGCCAGAGCCGCGCCGTCGATATCCTCGGCGACGATGAGCAGGCCGCGACCGGCCTGGGCGACCTTCTCCAGCAGCGGCAGGATATCGGGCATTGCCGAGAGCTTGCGGTCGGTGATCAGAATGTAGGGGTCCTCCAGGACCGCCTGCATACGATCGGCATCGGTGATCATGTAGGGCGACATGTAGCCCCGGTCGAACTCCATGCCCTCGACGTACTCGGTCTCCAGGCCTAAGCCTTTGCCCTCCTCGACGGTGATGACGCCATCCTTGCCGACCTTATCCATGACGTCGGAGATCATTTGGCCGACCTCCGGATCGGCGGCGGAGATGGTGGCGACCTGGGCGGTCTGCTCCTTGGTGGTGATCTGCTTGCTGCGCGCCTTGATCTCGGCTACGACAGTGTCGACGGCCTTCTCGATGCCGAGCTTGACGACCATGGGGTTAGCGCCGGCGGCGACATTGCGCAGGCCTTCAGCGATCATGGCCTGGGCCAGCACCGTCGCCGTCGTAGTGCCATCGCCTGCTACATCGTTGGTTTTCGTCGCCACCTCCTTGAGGAGCTGGGCGCCCATGTTCTCAAACGGGTCTTCCAGGTCGATTTCCTGGGCTATGGTGACGCCGTCGTTGGTGATCGTCGGTGCCCCGAATTTCTTGTCGAGCACCACGTTGCGGCCCTTGGGGCCAAGCGTCACTTTGACCGCGGCGGCGAGTTGGTCGACGCCGTTTTTGAGCCGGCGGCGAGCGGATTCGGAATAAATGAGCTGTTTGGCGGGCATGATGTTTGTTCCGTTCTAGTCGAAGATGGCGAGAATGTCTTTCTCGCTCAGAATGAGATGGTCCTTGCCTTCGAGCTTGATATCGCTGCCAGCATATTTCGCGTAGAGGACTTTGTTGCCGGCTTTCACCTCGAGTGGCTGGCGCTGGCCGGTATCGTCCATGCGACCGCTGCCGACTGCCACGACGGTGCCCTCTTGTGGCTTCTCCTTGACGGTATCCGGCAGGATGATGCCGCTCGTGGTCACCTCGTCCCGTTCCGTGGGTTCCACGAGAACCCGGTCCGCCAGCGGCTTAATGCTCGCGGCTGTGAGTAGTGCCATGCGCTCTTTCTCCTAATACTTTCGTAGACCCTCGAACAACCGGCCGGGTCGCCGTTATCGGGTGTCCTTGCTCAAAGTCAGCGGGTGCCAGCGATCGGGTTGTCACCTCGTCGCTGGCTGGTGCGGGGCAGTCGCCCCGGCGAGCACCGAGTGCCTGCCTTGGGTGTAACGCGAGCACTGGTGCGCGTCATGAGCAAATGTTCACGCTCACACTGCGGCGGGCCTCCGGATGGCCATGACCAAGTCTTCATGACAGCGCGGCCGGCGCTCGCCAGACTGTGCCAACAATGGGCGCATTTTTTGTTGGCTGCATGCAGTGCAGTGTCATGTTGGTGCTCGCGGATGGTGATGACCCGGGCGGGCTCGGCGCGCTGGCTGGATGCTGTCAGCTTCGGGCTGGCAATGCCCCGAGCACGCGGATCCGCCGGCAGGCGAGCTGAGCCCCGAGCTGCCACCGGCGGAAGAAACCGGGGCCGCCACAGCTGCTGCCATCTCGAAGTGACCGTCTGTGGGTCATGTTCCAGACGCCAGCTCGAGGCGGGCCGACCTTCTTGGCGCCATGAAGTGATGCGCTACGAGCGACCCGCCTAAGGCGAGGTTCGACATGTTCTCCTCCGGCCCGGTTCGAGCAAAGGTTCTGGGTGAACTCATGTTTCGGGCCGCGCGGCTGTTTTCGAAATGCATCGAGGTGACGAGCGAAGGGCAGGCTGGAGTGTTGGCTTACAAACGCGAACACAGGCCCATTGTGTTTGTCGGCTGGCATGGCCAGGACGCCATCCATCTCACCGCTCACCGCATCCTGTTCAGCTGGACAGCGCCGGCCGTGATTATGGTCCTGGACGACGCGAACGGTCGCGTGCTCGAGCAGTTCGGACGGCGCATGCATCTGCGGGTGATCTCGCTAGGCCACGATCCGGAATCTCCCCAGTGGGCCAAGGGGGTCGTACAGATGATCATGCTCCTGCGTCAGGGATACGACGCGATGGTGGCGGCGGACGGTCCCCATGGGCCACCATTCGAGGCGAAAATGGGAGCCGCCCTAATCGCGCAGCGGGCAAGAGCCGTCATCGTGCCGACTGCCGCCGCGTGTAACTACAAGATCGAGCTACATAGACGCTGGGACAACCACCTCATTCCGTTGCCATTCTCGCGCGCGGTCATTCACTTCGGCACGCCTATCGATTCGTATCCGGCCTTCAGTCCAAAGCCCCAGTTGGAGGATCTTCGATCCCAGTATGAGGCTGCGCTACAAATGGGCCTAGCCCGGGCATCGGCGGCCCTGGAAACGACTACGCTGAAGCAGCACCCAACACCCATGAGGCAGGCTGAGGAGACGTCGAACGCGGCGATGCCCTGAATCCGTCGGCGGACCTTCGCGCCCCGCAATGCGGCTGCTGTTTATCAAGGGTGACGGCCGCGGAGCCATGTCAAGGAAAGGGAGTCTGAAAATGGCGGCGAAGTTACCTTCTACCACCGTGACTGTTCATTGGGGGTCCACATCCGACGCCTTTACCCGCTATGAATATTCAGGTTCGGTGCCTTTACCATCCATTGGGGTGATGCTTCGGACGGAGCACGACGGTCGGCTGCACAAGGTGGCGAGGGTGGAAATCGAGTACGGTCGCGAGTTGATTGAGGCTCACATCCATCTGGAATCGGTGCCAGAAAGGTCGTAACCGGAAGGCGCATCCTGGAAGACGGACTCACGTTCTACCTGCAGGAAATCCGGTCCGCTCCGCCACTGACAGCTACTCCGGAAGCCGAACTGGCCACGCGCACCTTTGGCAGTCGCGGGCTCGCTCAAGCCTAGCGCCGCACGAATGCTGTCGGCGTCCGCCGACTCGTGCTCGAGCAGCAGCGCCGCCAGCTTGTGCAGTTTGTCCAGATTTTCAGACAGCAGCCTGCGTGTGTATCCAAGTCTCTCGGTGACGATGGACTCCATGGCTGTGTCGACCTGGCCAGCGGGGTATTCGCTGGTGTTGCTCGGTCCGAGCACCAGGATCTGATTGAGCGTTTGCTCGCGTTCATCGTTGCCGCCGAAGGCGCTGGAGCTCCGCCGCCGGCCGATCGCATCGATCTCGTCGATCAAGATGATGCCTGCCGGCTGCTTCTTGGCCGTGGCGAACAGGTCACGCACGCGTGAGGCGCCGACGCCGACCAGCACTTCCACGAACTCGGGACCGCTGATGCTGAAGAAAGGCACGTTCGCCTCGCCGGCCGTCGCGCGGGCCAAGAGCGTCTTGCCGGTGCCGGGGTGGCCCGATGCGCAGCACACCACGAGGTATCCGCCCTCCGAGGCGCTGGTACTTGGCCGGCTCCTTGAGGTAGTCGATGATGTCCAGCAAATCGGCTTTGGACTCGTCCACGCCGGCTACATCGTCGAAGGTGACGCGCTGCTCCGGGTGCTGATAGAGCCTGGCTTTGCTCTTGCCGAAGCTGAAAATGCCCTGTTGCGCCTGGCCGGCGCGGCGGTTGAGAAAGATGAACAGGCCACCCAACAACAGCCACGGCAGCACGTTCTCGAGAATGACCAGCCACACGGATGGGCCCTGAATGGGATTACCGTCGATGGTCACGTCCTGCGCCCTCAGCGCCGGGAGGAGCGCGGGATCGACGAAGTCTGGGACACGTGTCTTAAACCGGTCGGACGTCTGGGTCGGTTGCGGCGTTGCCGAGGGGCTCGCGGAAGCGCTGGGCGAAGCCCCACTGCTCGCCTGTGGATAGGTGAACTCTGTTTTCAAACTCCCGGTGATGCCGTTGCCCTGGATGGTCACTTCGGAGACGTTGCGGCCATCGAGCTGATCGAGGAACGCGCTGTAGGGAATGTCTACGACGGGATTGGTGGCCGGACGCGCTTTGGCCAGGCTGAAGACGTTCCACAAGGTCAGCGTCAGCGCCATGATCAACCATGGGTTGGCGACCCAAACGCGCCATCGAGGTAGTCGCGGGGACGTGGCTGGGTCAATTTTTACCGGACGATTGGTGGCAGGACCACCGGGTTGGCGGCCTCCGTCTCTAGCTGGTGCTCCAACTCCGTCATCCGCTGTTCAAGCATGTGCAGGTGATGGACCAGGCGCGGCGTTTTGTGCGCTGGTCCTTCCCGCACCAGGTTGGCCCACATCGCTTGGGCCCAGTCGAGACGCAGTTTGGTGTCCACTCGCGTTCCTGTCATGGATTGCCCCACGGCCTAGCTCCGCCGGGCAGCCCGGTCTGGTCTGAAGCAACCAATGGCAGTGCCATTGCCGGTCCAGCCTTTCTGCGGACAATGATGCGCCGCGGTTTGGGACCGTCGACTGGTTCCACGATTGGCCACTTCTGCTGTCTCGATTGACCGGATCTCACTGCCTGGGCCATGTCATTGCCTCTCACGATTTACTGAGTGCAGTGTGGCTCTGTGAAGCAGGCGTGTCATGAACGTTTGGTCATACCGTGGGCGCTTCAGATGAGCACGGCGCGGCGACCGCCAGGCTAAGCCACTGGGCTCGTGCAGGTGCACGGATGGCGTCAGGTTCTGAACGGCATTCAGACCCAAAACACTTCCCGAATGCGCGCCGTAACTGCGAATAGGCCAACACTGATGAGCCACGTAACGGCCGCCAGCATGAAGCCTAGCGCAAGGAAGGATGTGAGCAACTCGACGAACGTCACCGCGGGTCAAGTCCTTCCCTTTACATCTCGACGATTCGGATATGCCGGGCATTGTGCTCGGTGAAAACGTGCTGGACGCTGGCCTCCGTCAACGGCGTCAGCCGGCAAGCGACCAGGATGTCGCCGTTTTCCTGCACCGCCTTGAAGCTGGCCATGGGCGAGGCTGGCTCGCTGGTAGACAGCCCTTCCGGGGTGAATTGCTGCAGCAACCAGCCATGGCCCAGGAGCTTGCCGTAGCCCTCGATCTCGGGGCCGTTGAGGTCCGCCAGCCCCGCCTCAACGAACGAGTGCTGCGTCAGCCGCGTCGCATCAGGCTGCGGGATGATCCAGCTGTCGATGACGTTGCGTTTCGCGCCCGGCGCCGCGACCTCTACGGATTGCGGCACCACACTCTGCATATCCGGGGTGTACCTGGCGACGTAGCTGATAGCGGCCGGCAGAACCCGGTGGTCCAGCAATTGCCGGGTAATCATCACTACCTGGTAGGGCGTCTCGACACCGCCAATGAGGACGTTCACGGAGCCGTCAATCCGAGATCGAAACGCACAAAGAGACGCCGTTTCGGCTCTGGACTACGCTGGCTCTGAACTGCTCGCGCATGACTCCGCATCCCCAGCAGGCTGAGGGTCTGGAGCGGATGAGCCTCCACCTCAATTTCGGCGGCGTGGAGAGCATCGTCCAGGCTCAGATAGCAGCCCTGGGCGTTGCCGCTTTCAGTGTCGATCAGCCAGTACTCCACGCTCATGTGAAGTCCCGGTAGAGCTCGAATTCGGCCACGGCGGTAGTGTCGCTGGCGTCCGGCCGCCTGTCATGACGACTCGCTCATCCCGTGAGACGTTGTGGGCAATATTGCAAGCTCGCAGCCGTGAAGATGTCTTCATGACACGCCAGGTCGATTTGCGCCATAGTGTGGGAGATGACGGCCTCCCTTCAACCCTCCAAGGGTGACGGTCACCGGCCGGCCGATCGAAACAAAGTCCAGTCTGAGCGTGCGCAAGAAGGGTTTTCCTGCCATCGCCGGACATGGGCGCGCGGGAGAGGCCCAGCTGGTCTCGAGTAAGACGAGCCGGGTCCGCTCAGGCAGTAAGGCTGCAGCCGCCGTGGCGCCGACCACGCCGGAGCGCGTACTGGTGCTGATCGACGAAAGCATCGTGGCTGAAACGATCAATCTCACGCTGAACCACGGCGTCTACGCCACCAGGGGCGCTAAGACCATGGCCCAGGCAGTGGCTGTTATCGAGGAATGGCATCCGCACCTTGCCATCATCGATATGGACCTGGCCAACGACCAGTTCATGCGCGGCATCAATCCTCCGTCCGGTACAAACGTCCGGCTGCCGGTCCTGGCCTTGACACGACGCGGCGACCTCAAGACGAAGCTCGTGGCTTTCGACCAGGGTGTGGACGACATCATGACCATGCCCTTCTCTCCGGAGGAGCTTCTGGCTCGCGTCTTGGTACTGACGCGTCGAGCATACGGAGATAAGGTCAAGCTCACGCCCGTCATTAAAGTCGGCGAGCTCGAGATTGACATCCTTAACCGAGAGGTGCGGGCCGGGAGCTCCCACCTGCACCTAACCAGCGTCGAGCAGAGCCTGCTCTACCTCCTGGCTGCGAACCCGGGCGAGCTGCTCAGTCGCGACCAGATCATGGATGCACTGTGGGGCGCTGACTACGTCGCCGAGAGCAACGTGGTGGACCGCCACATCCGGAACTTGCGAGCCAAGCTGCAGGACGACTGGCATAAGCCGCGTTTCATCGATACCGTCCCGGGGCGTGGCTACCGCTTCATTGCCGAGTTCTCGGAGGTTGACGAACCGTCTTAGGGCGAGGTCTCAGGCGGCGTTATCGGGAACAGCACCGCGAGGCCGACGCGTTCCATGCGAATGTGGCGCGTGCCGGCTTCGGCTCGGCGGGAACGATTTGCACCGAATATCCAGTTTCTGGGCGAATCGCGGCGCCTCGCGGTCCGCATGATCGAACGCTCATGACAACCCATGTGTCCCGACCCATACTGCAATGTACAGGAGCGTGTAGCACCGATGACTGAAGTTATTGCTGAGCCGAGCTGCTTGTGTGGACACTCAGCGGCGGCGCACCGGTTTGTATCGAGCGGCAAGTGCTCATTTTGCGCGTGCCAGCAATTCGACCTGCACGTCGTCCCGAGCGAAGCTCTCCCGACCGCAGCAGCACCGCTCTCGGGACTGGCCTCCGATGCAGGCTACATCCTCCTGCGCGAGATGGCGGAGCGGTTGGGCATCGCCGCCGCTCGGCTCCGGAGGGCGGCGGAGGCGCGGGCGGTGCCAGCCGTGAAAGTGGCCAGGCGCTGGGCCATTCGCGCTGAGGACGCCCCGGTCATCGAGGCCCATTTCGCCTCCCGAACGGCCTCGCAGCGTGCTCAGGCCGCGTCGTTTCACGACCTCGGCGCTCATCTGCGCCACACCGGGCGCGTCGTCTCCGGTGCGGTTATCGGGGACGAGCCCGCCGTCAGTCAGGCCCGCCGAGCCGAGACGCAAGCCATCGATCGTCAGATCGACCCCATGGCGTCCAACCATCGGTTGCTGCCCGCACAAGACGATCCACGTGCGGCAGAGCAACGCGGCCTGGAGGATATCCGCATGCCGAGCCCGACGCCCGCGCCGGAGCGCTCCGTTTGACAACCTGATGCACGAGGGAGATCTGCCCGGCATCGATCGGCTGTGGACAGGTGAAAGAGCCGGCGCCGTTTACTAACCTGCCCTCTCCTCGCGGTGATGCGCGAGCTGGCAGCTCAACTCGGCGCCGAACAACAGCAGCACTCCAGCCAAGAACATCCACAGCATCAGACCGGCCACTGCGGCTACCGGTCCGTAGATCCGGTTGAAATGCGCAACCGTGCTCAAGTACCACGCGAAACCGAACTTGGCAGCGGTGCCGAGCAGGGCAACCGCCATTGCCGGCACGAAGACGTCGCGCCACTTGACCGCTGTGTTCGGCAGCCACCGGTAAAGCAGGGCCACGACGGCCACCACGATAACGAACGTGACGGCGTTGGAGGCGGCCAGCGCGCCCCAGCTCAACCGCAGCACCTCCAAACCTGGCAGCAGCCCTCGAACAAAGTGCGAGAGGTCCACGATGGCCGACAGGCCTAGCGCCGCCAGCGCGATGAGCCCCACGGACAGGGCTAGGCCCGCGGAGATGGCGTACTGCACGAAGATATTGCGGTTTTGCTTCACATGCCAGACCCGGTTGAGGGCATAGCCCAAGGTCATGAACACGCCCATTGACGACCACAGCAGACCTACCGCCCCGATGCCCACGAACGTGGGCTCGGCGAGGGTAACCGCTGCCACAGTGCCGGCCAGCAGGTCGGACGAGCCGGGGAAGAATGCCGAAAGGTTGCTGAGAACGATAGTCGTCGCCTCTGACTCCTGGACCACCAGGGCGAAGATGCTGATCAGGAGGAGGAGCAGCGGAAAGATGGACAGCACGCCGAAAAAGGCGATGGCCGCGGCGAAGATGCCGCAGGCATGGGATCCGTAACTCAGGACCGATCGAATGAGTAGCTGGGGAACTAGCTGGCGGCGGCTGCGCGCGGCTGCGCCTCCTCAGCCGTTGACGGCCGGCCGCGCCGGATCGATGGCCGCCAGCGCACTGGCGCCCAGTGCTTGCGAGGCTCGATAAGGCCCTCCACGGGCTGCCCGCGCAGCTGCTTGACGATGGCCGACACGATGACAAACATAAGCCCGGCGAGTGGAACGGCCATAATCGCGCCCCATAAGCCGAACAAGTCGGCGCCCGCCACCAGCGCCAGGATCGATGCCACCGGGTGCAACCCAACGGCATGGCCACTGATACGCGGGCCGAGCACGTTGCTTTCGATCAACTGCAGCACCACATAGAAGATCAACACGTACAGCACCAGCGGAAAGCCCTGGAAGGCGGCGATGCTCAGCGCCAGCAACCCAGCCAGCACTGGTCCCACCATGGGCACCAGCTCGAAGACGAAGGCCGCCAGGGCGATGACCAGCGGGAAGCGGACGCCCAACGCCAACATGCCCAGGCCTGTGCTGGCGCCGATAATCAGCGCCATGACGAGCTGCCCGCGGATGTAGCCGCCGACGATCCGGCTCAGCTGGGTTTCGGCGAAGTCGAAGCGGTACACCTGCGCCCTGGGCACAAGCCCTCGAATGGCCCTCCAGATGACGCTGGCGTCAAGCGCGAAGTAGAGGCTGATCACCAGCGTTAGGACAACGGTCGCCAGGGCGTCTCCGGCCTTCGCCACGACACTCAGCCCCGTACCCACCGTCGCGCCCGATCCGCCCTTCACGGCATCGCCCAGGCCGGCAAGCTGGCTGCTGAGCAGCCCTGGCTGGCCTACCGAGGCTTCCATGGACGCAATCCACGTTTGCAGCTTGGCGACGTCCGAGGGCAAATCCTGTGCGAGAGCCGAAACCTGCGGCAGCAGCTGTTGGATCAGCCACATGTCGGCTCCAACCACCACTGCCAGAAAGGCGATATACACCACAATCGCGGCAGCCAGCCGCGGCAGCACACGGCCGAGACGGCTGACGGCCGGCTCGGCAATATAGGCAATCAGCGCCGCCATGACCACGATCAGCAGCACCTTGGACAGCCGCGCGGCAACGAGCGCCAGACCGGCCATGAGCAAGACCAACCCGATGATGCTGAATACGATGTTCTTGACCCGCTCCCAGTCCAGTCCAGAGGCTGGAGGCACATTCGACTGGGCTGGAATGCCAACCTCCGGTGCGTGTCTGCCGTTGGCTGGCGCCGAGGACCGTCCAGGCGGCGTTACCTTAGCCACGGCGGTGGCGTGTTATCTCGCTCTCTGGCAGGCAGTGAACAATCCTTTCATGTTCGCGGCTCCTCGCGTGCGCCGCCTCAAATTCGCGAGCGATCGTAGGTCGACGTGCTGCGCGTGGAGGACTGGTCGAACAGCAGCCGGGTGATTCGCACGATGCCCCACGCCAGGAGCGCGTACACCAGCATCGCGATGACGGACGGGACTTCCAGGACGCTGCCGCCAGCGGCGGGGCTGCCGGTCAGCCCGAAGAAAGGCGCTAGGAACGGTGATGCGACGTTGTAGACGAAGCTCGCGAAGCCACTGTTGGGATTGGCAGCGATGAGCTTCAGGACGATGCGCAGACCTATCAGCACTTCAATGATGCCGGCGCAGAGCCACACGAGCTGGCACGCCTTGGCGACTTTCATGAAGTGCTCGTTCGCGACGTTGTGGACGACACTTTCGCGATGTTCGACGGCGCCGGCGCGATCAACGACGACCCGTTCGCTCCGCTCCACGCCGGACTGGCTGCGAACGACCTGCTCCATTTGTTCGATCACCGGCGCAGCTACGGGCGTTTGAACGCCTCCGCCAGCTTCTTGGGTAACAGGCTCTTCTGACTTGGCATTTGGTGACATTGGTTTCCCTTCTGCCTTGTGAAGAGCGCGTTAGGGCTCAGCCAAGGCTATGCCCGCAGTGTGGCAGGAGCCGAGCAGCCCGTCATGAGGCTTCCCTCATGACGTGACGCCTGGCGGTTGCCAGAGTCTAGACATACAGCCATAGCCGAATGGGGGGCGACAAGTGGACAAATGGAGGCGGGGAGCCCCCCAAAACTTGGCGCGCTCTCTCGTGAGGCGGTGGCTGACGCTTGCACTGCTGGCTGCTGTCGCCACGCTGTTTGTGCTCGCAGTTTGTAGTACGTCGGGAGAAGCAAACCCCAGCCGTCCGATTGCGCAGGCGGTTTCTGGTATCAGCTCCCGCTGTTGCGGCGACGGCGACCCCGAGCGTGCGGACCGCACCGCAGCCTCTGCCACCACCGTCCGCAGCACCGCGACCGCGCCTCCGATTGCCGTCGCCCCGGTCGAGCCCCTGGCGAGGCGCCTATTTGTCCGAAACGACCTGAGCGAGGCGCTCGATCTCGCGGTCCCGCCGGTCTCCAGTCCGACCGCTGGACGCACTCCGATCCCAAGTGGGGCGCTAACCCACGACGCCGCCGAGCCTGGCGCGTCGCTAACGGTCAAACCGCCGGCGGGCTCGGCAACGCCTGACGCCGCCCTACAGCCCCTTTCGACGATTCCCGCTTCTCTTACCGTTGGGGCGGCGCAGGCGGCGGCGTCAGCCGCTCCGATTCATACGGCTATTCCGCCGGGTGCCGAAGCGACCACTGGAGGCATGCCTACGCCAGCACCCACGACCACTGCCGGCGTCACCGCTACCACCACACCCACGAGTGACCCGAACGCGCCAACGGTGCCGGTGATCGTCAAGTTCAAGCTCGCGGCCGAGGCGTCCGACATGGACCGCATCTCTGCCCGCTGGTCCAAGCCGGGCCGGGATGTGAGCCAACTGCGCATACGGGTGGTGCAGGTGCCACAGGGATCGCTGGATGCCAGCTTGGCGGCAATCGGCAGTGATCCCGCTGTCGACCGCGCGAGCGCGGCTGTCAGGCTGCAGGTCGCGGCGACACCCAACGATCCGATGTACCAGCAGCAGTGGTCGCTGCCTCACGTCGCCTGGGACCAAGCGTACGAGGCAGTCCCTATTTCCGGCTCGGCCCGAATCGCCGTGCTGGATACCGGTATCGACAGCTCTCATCCGGATCTCGCGGCCCTCATCGACCCCGGCCAAAGTTTCGTGGGCCAGGATCCAAACCAGGACCCGAACGGCCACGGCACCGCGATGGCGGGGATCGCCGCCGCTCGCGTCAACAACGGCGCTGGCATGGCAGGCGTCGCGTATGGGGGCGCCACCCTGTCGTCCGTGCAGGTGCTGGGGCCGGACGGCAGCGGTTGGGATGCCGATGTGGTGTCGGGCGTCGTGTGGGCCGCCGACGACGGAGCCAAGGTGATCCTGATGGCGTTCAGCAGCCCGCAGTATTCGGCAGCGCTGGCTGACGCGATATCGTATGCCAACTCCAAGGGCATCGTCGTGGTTGCCGCCACCGGCAATGGCGGCTCGAGTGAATCGAGCTATCCGGCGGGCATGCCGAACGTCATCGGCGTGGCGGCCAGCAACTCTCTCGACCAAGTAGCCGGCTTCAGCAATACCGGCAGCCCGGCCGTGGCGGCGCCGGGCGAGGGTATCAACGCGACTGCGCCGGGTGGTGGCTACACGTTAGTGAGCGGCACTTCGGCCGCCTCAGCCGAGGTGGCCGGCCTGGCCGCTATGCTGGCTGCCAACGGCTCGAACGCTGCAGCCCAGATCCGTGGCGCCAGCGACCCCATTGCTGGCCGGTCGTTTGGGCGCATCAACGTAGGCAAAGCGCTAGGTGCGGCGGTAACGCCGGTAGAGACGGCGACCATCGGTGTCACACCAACTCCTGCTGGGACGCCAATCTATACGGCAGCGGCCGTGCCGGCAGTGACGGGCATCAGTCCGACCTCCGGACCAGCGGCGGGTGGCACCAGCCTGGCCATCACCGGCAGTAGCTTTACGGGGGGTCACGGCGGTGAAGTTCGGGGCCACCAACGCCAGCAGCTTCACGGTGAACAGCGCCACCAGCATCACGGCGGTCGCGCCGGCCAAGACCGCGGGAACATACGACGTCACCGTGGTCACCTTTGGCGGCACCAGCGCTACCAGCGCCAGTGACCAGTTCACCTACATCGCCGCACCTACCGTGTCGAGCGTCAGCCCGACTTCTGGGCCGGGCGCGGGTGGCACGAGCGTGACCATCACCGGCACCAGCCTGAATGGCGCGACGGCCGTGAAGTTTGGCGCTACCAACGCCAGCAGCTTCACAGTGAACAGCGCCACCACCATTACCGCGGTATCGCCGGCTGGCAGCGGCCTCGTGGATGTGACGGTGAGCACGCCGGGCGGCACCAGCGCTACCAGCGCCAGCGACCGCTACAGCTACGTGCCGGCGGTGACGGGCATCAGTCCGACGTCCGGGCCAGCGGCGGGTGGCACCAGCGTGGCCATCACGGGCAGCGGCTTTACGGGGGCCACGGCAGTGAAGTTCGGGGCCACCAACGCCAGCAGCTTCACGGTGAACAGCGCCACCAGCATCACGGCGGTCGCGCCGGCCAAGCCCGCTGGAACATACGACGTCACCGTGGTCACGCCTGGCGGGACCAGTGCCATCGGCGCCAGCGACCAGTTCACCTACATCGCCGTGCCGACCGTGACAAGCGTCAGCCCGACTTCCGGACCGGGCGCGGGTGGTACGAGCGTGACCATCACCGGCACCAACCTGAGTGGCGCGACGGCGGTGAGCTTCGGCGGGACGGCCGCGACCAGCTTCACGGTGAACAGCACCACCAGCATTACGGCGGTATCGCCGGCCGGCAGCGGCCTCGTGGATGTGACGGTGAGCACGCCGGGCGGCACCAGCGCCACCAGCGCCAGCGACCGCTACAGCTATGTGCCGGCGGTGACCAGCATCAGCCCGGCGTCAGGGCCAGCCGCCGGCGGCACCAGCGTGGCCATCACCGGCAGCGGCTTTACCGGGGGCACCGCGCTGAAGTTCGGGGCTACCAACGCCAGCAGCTTCACCGTGAACAGCGCCACCAGCATCACCGCGGTATCGCCGGCCAAGACCGCTGGAACATACGACGTGACTGTGGTCACGCCTGGCGGGACCAGCGCCACCAACGCCGGCGACCAGTTCATCTACATCGCCGCGCCCACCGTTTCGAGCATCAGCCCGACCTCGGGACCTGGGGCGGGGAGCACGAGCGTGACCATCACCGGCATCAACCTGAGTGGCGCGACGGCCGTGAAGTTTGGCGCTACCAACGCCAGCAGCTTCACAGTGAACAGCGCCACCAGCATCATCGCGGTATCGCCGGCCGGCGGCGGCCTGGTGGATGTGACGGTGAGCACGCCGGGCGGCACCAGCGCTACCGGCGCCAGCGACCGCTACAGCTATGTACCGGCGGTGACCAGCATCAGCCCGGCGTCCGGGCCAGTGGCGGGTGGTATCAGCGTGGCCGTCACCGGCAGCGGCTTTACCGGGGCCACGGCGGTGAAGTTCGGGGCCACCAACGCCAGCACCTTCACGGTGACTAGCGCCACCAGTATCACGGCGGTCGCGCCGGCCAAGACGACTGGGGCGTACGACGTCACCGTCCTCACCCCGGGGGGCACCAGCGCCACCGGCGCCAGCGACCAGTTCACGTATTTTGCCGTGCCGACGGTGACGAGCGTCAGCCCGACTTCTGGAGCGGGCGCGGGTGGCACGAGCCTGACCATCACCGGCACCAACCTGAGTGGCGCGACGGCGGTGAGCTTCGGCGGGACGGCGGCCAGCAGCTTCACAGTGAACAGCGCCACCAGCATTACGGCGGTATCGCCGGCCGGCAGCGGCTTGGTGGATGTGACGGTGAGCACGCCGGGCGGCACCAGCGCCACCAGCTCCAGCGACCATTTCACGTACATCGCGCCCACGGCAACACCAACTTCGACCTCCACGAGCACGCCGACGCCGACAAATACGCCGGTCCCGCCGACCAGCACGCTCACGCCGACCAATACTCCGGTCCCACCGATCAGCACGTCCACACCCAACCAACACGCCGGTCCCACCGACCAGCACGCCGATGCCAACCAATACCCCGGTCCCGCCGACCAGCACGCCGACTGCGACCAATACGCCGGTGCCACCGACCAGCACGCCGACTGCGACGGACACGCCGGTGCCGCCGACCAGCACGCCGACTGCGACGGATACCCCGGTGCTGCCGACCAGCACCCCAACTGCGACCAATACGCCGGTCCCGCCGACCAGTACGCCGACGCCGACCAATACCCCGGTGCCGCCGACCAGCACCCCGACTGCGACGGATACCCCGGTGCCGCCGACCAGCACCCCGACTGCCACGGATACCCCGGTGCCGCCGACCAGCACCCCGACTGCCACGGATACGCCGGTCCCACCGACCAGCACGCCGACTGCGACCGACACCCCGGTTCCGCCGACCAGTACGCCGACTGCTACGGATACGCCGGTCCCACCGACCAGCACCCCGACGCCAACCGATACGCCGGTCCCGGCGACCAGCACCCCAACTGCGACCAATACGCCGGTGCCACCGACCAGCACGCCGACGCCCACCGATACGCCGGTCCCGGCGACCAGCACGCCGACTGCGACGGATACTCCGGTGCCGCCGACCAGCACGTCCACGCCGACCGATACGCCGGTCCCTCCGACGAGCACGCCCACTGCGACGGATACTCCGGTGCCGCCGACCAGTACGCTCACTGCGACGAATACTCCGGTGCCGCCGACCAGCACCCCAACTGCGACCGATACCCCGGTCCCGCCGACAAGCACGCCCACTGCAACCGATACGGCGGTCCCAGCGACCAGCACGCCCACGCCGACCAATACGCCGGTCCCACCGACCAGCACGCCGACTGCGACCGACACCCCGGTTCCGCCGACCAGTACGCCGACTGCTACGGATACGCCGGTCCCACCGACCAGCACGCCCACGCCG
>Ga0070741_10003135_pt1 | contig 41887 bp, 31 predicted proteins | sample Coa_R1_4_FD_66440 | JGI IMG/M metagenome (GOLD analysis project Ga0070741, IMG submission 66440) | Surface soil microbial communities from Centralia Pennsylvania, which are recovering from an underground coalmine fire - Coalmine... | ecosystem: Environmental > Terrestrial > Soil > Unclassified ... | reverse complement strand
TATCCCCGACTTCGGTCGGTTTCGTGGCTCGCGCGGCGGGAGTGATTGGTGAAGGAGCCGCGCTCGCCAGAAACCTCCCTCTCACCGTTCGCTCACGCGAACACGAGTTCACCGACGGACAGCATCTCTCCTATGAAGGAGTTTCGACATTAATCACCGCCGAAGCGATGGCCGGCAACGCGTTGAGTGCGTGCAAACCGGTGAGGTGTGCACAAGCGCTCGGGAATGCGATATAATTGATGCTCGTTCTCTCCAGACACACCCCTGCTACCGTGACGACTCGCTAAACACGTATGTCGTCATTTCGCGTGCATGAAGGAGAACGCGGCGAATCGCAACATTCGCGGACCAGGGGGTTGCTTGGATGGAATCTGACAATCACGTTTTCGTAGGGCACCGACATGAATGGGGCGGCGACATCCCTTTTGGTATTGATGTCGCCGCGCGGCGCCAACATGCCTATGTGATTGGGCAGACGGGTGCTGGGAAATCCACATTGCTTCGCAATCTCATTCTGCAGGACATCGAGGATGGTCGAGGTGTGGGGATCATCGACCCCCACGGAGACCTCGCATTGGACATTCTGGATCACATTCCAGCAAACCGGACGCGCGAGGTCGTGTATTTCGACCCGGCAGCGCGAAAACCGCCTCCTGTAAACCTGTTCCGGACCGCTTCCCATGACAACTGGCATATGGTGGCTTCTGGGATTGTTTCGGCATTCAAGAAAATCTGGGCAGACTCCTGGGGTCCGCGGCTCGAATACGTTTTGTACGCGACGGTCGCGGCCCTCGTGCAGTGCCCGGGCACAAGCCTTTTGGGCATTTCCCGAATGCTCAATGACGAGCGATATCGTGCGTGGGTGGTGAAGCATGTGAAGGACCCAATGGTGCGGTCATTCTGGGTGGATGAATTTGCCAAATATGATCGGGGATTCCGGCAGGAAGTCATCGCGCCAATTCAGAACAAGGCCGGAGCAATTTTCTTGGCGCCGGCACTTAGGAATGTCTTGGGACAGACCCGCGCCAAGATCGATTTCCGCTTCATGATGGATCGCAAACGCATTTTTGTGGCGAATCTGAACAAGGGGCGGATCGGCGAAACCCACAGCAGTCTGTTAGGTGCGCTTTTGGTGACCGCCTTCGAACTGGCCGCTCTGTCACGATCCGATATCCCGGCCAAAGATCGCAAAGACTTCTTCCTGTTTGTGGATGAGTTCCAGCTCTGCGCTACGGATTCATTCGCAACCATCCTTTCGGAAGCGCGCAAGTATCGTCTCTCACTGACGCTCGCGCATCAGTACCTGGGTCAAGTGCCAGACAAACTTCGTGAGGCAGTGTTCGGAAACGTGGGCACGTTTTTGTCATTTCGGACCAGTGAAGCCGACGCAGCGGTTCTGCAGCGTCAGTTCGGCAATGGCTTCCCGAGCTCGCAGTTCAGCAGCTTGGAAAATTACGAGCTTTGTGTTCGACTGCTTAATAAGGAACCGTTCCTTGCAAAGTCGCTTCCGCCATTGGAAACGCCGCGACGGAGGCGTCGCGTCAACATTCGACATGCATCCCGGCACATGTATGGGAGACGGCGGAAGGTGATTGAAGGAAAGATTGAGCGATGGCTCAAGAGGCAGCACTAGTTCTGGTGGCAGCATTGCGGGCCTTTCGGGAAGGAGGGTTTCGCGCCTTGACCGCTCATTCTGTTTCGATACCCTCGGATCTTATGAGCACGCGCGTATATAGTCCTTCAGTCGCTGACTTGAAAAGAGCCCTTGCGGTTCGTGAACGAATCGAGGTGCTGCAACGAGAATTGACGAGCATCGTGGGAGCCGGAGTGGCCGACGCGCCGAAGATTCGGACGATGAGCGCGGCCGGCCGGGCGCGGGTTGCGGCCGCTCAAAGAGCACGCTGGGCGAAACTCAAAGGGAAAATGAGGGGGGCTTCTGTGAAGCCGAAGCGCAAGATGTCCCCGGCCGCCAGGGCCAAGATCGCGGCCGCGGCCAAAAGGCGCTGGGCGACGGCAAAGGCGAAGGGCGAGAATTCCCTTTAGAGACTCCCCGAAAATAAAAAGCCGCCGCCTGAATGCCTGCGGCAGCAGCAAGGAAACCCTCATTCCCGTCCTGTCAAACATTCGCTCTTACAGCAGTCTCGATGTGCAAATACGCAGCTTTGGCAAGAGCCTCCAGTGTGGCCAATCGCCCCGGGCCGTGCAACACATGACCGCTAAGGACGTATCGAATCCTTGAAGGACACATGTTCGAGAAGATCGTTCGATATTGCGCAGCCGAACAAACTTCACCCATAAGTGAAACTACCCTGCGCTGCGCACCTTGCCACATGTACATGCAATCAAAAACGTCCTCCGTGATAATCAACTCGCAGTCACCGAACGTGCACAGGGCTCGGTGAATGTTAAAAACCGCCCCATTATCATCTACCACTGTCCTCATCCGCCCGCTGTGACAATCGAACAGTACATGGCCGATCTTCACCCCAACGGCACTGTGGATTGGTATTTTTAACCGTTCTCCATTACGTTTCCTTTCAATTGTACCATCAAATGCCTCCAGAACTCGAAGAGGCACTTGACAGACCCGCTGCATGTCGGCTTTGTTCACGCTTATCATAATATCCTCCATTTCAAGAAGCACTACGTGCTCTCTGTCGCAAATGCTACCATGAAACAGGTTATATGCGAATAGCTTACGGCAAGGTTCGTAACAGGCATTCTTTTATTCTTTTATACACGATTTGGCGTGTCTCTTCGTTTTCTGGGTAAACCTTTGGATGCAACAATATTCGCATGCGGCACAAGTATTCGTTGAAACTGTCGTTAACCCCTTTCACAATACCGGAGATATGAGATAAATTTTGCGGAGTAGCATTCATTTCATTTGGATTAATTACAAGTATGTCATCACCGAGTTTATTGCCGTTTCCAGGTTCCGACGGTATGTCAACAAGGAGAGGAGTTATGTTTCCCGCGCCTTCACGCAATGGCAATAGCGCAGACACTTCCTGAAACAAGGCGCGGGCAAGGTCGTGATTAGCAAGATGATTCATCTCCCGTACCCGCTGGCATACAACACTCAGTTCTGAGTCCTCTTTTGGGCTGGCCTCTAAAATGACGTTAAAGGTCCGCCTGCTTCCACGTCGTATGAGCTCAAGTATATCAATCAACTCTGGTCGGCCTGCATACGTAGCCTGCTTTAATAGCAGATCGAGAATATCGGACTCAGCACTGTCCAGAATTACCTGACGTAGTGCAGGAAAAATTCCCGTTGACCTCAGTGCGATCAAGACATGGCGTATCATTGCAACAAATGCGCGATTCGGGCGATTCCAGTATATTCGATTGAACAGGGTATATCGTAAGGTAATAATTTCTTCCGCGACCGACACACCGCTTATCGCAAGTCCCAGCTTGTGATGCAGTATCTTCAAATGGGCTAAGAGATCCTCAAAATCAAAAGAACTTCGTGCAATTCCCAGATGCAAAGAGTCTCGGCGCACAAAATCAATGACCCGAACGTCTAAGGAGCAATTCAAGAGCGAATAAATCAATTCGTCTTCCTTGCTAAATTTTCCCTTTTGGTCACTCAAAATGTTTCGAATGCACTTAATGTCCACCCTGGGGAAATGCCGAGCCAGCAAATCGGGAAGAGTTAGACCCTCACTATCCTTTCGCTGAAACAATTCGTCTAACAACACCTCCTTGGAAAAAGGCGCGAGTTCCTGAGCCGGCAGCCCCCGGAACTCACGAATCACGCTTGAAAGAGGGAATTTTGTGAGACTTGAAAACAGTGCCGCCAGCAATGCGGTCTCAATCTTATCTGGTCGAAGATGTTCTTGGAAATCGTCTTGCCCAACCAGGTTGATCAAATAACGTCGCATTGTTTCCATGGTGCCCAAGCTGTGCTCATAACGGGTATGTACCGCTCCTGGGAAGACATGGGGTGCCGCTGTCAATTGGGGAACCTTTGCCAAACGAAGGAGTGCTGGATGCCAGAGGAGCCTGCGCACACGCGCCGTGGTTGCTAATGGCTCAACAGGCATTAATCGCCGATTCTTTGTTACAAGAGTCGGGGACAACTCCGGCACGTGTGTTGCGTTGCGGTTAACGGAGAGCAGCCACCGTAAGCGTTCAGTGATCTGAAGCATTGTCGCATAACCGGTGCCTTCTTGACATTCCCTCAGAGTGGAGATCAGAGGGTTAAACCATGCCGTTCGCTGAAGGCTCAACGATTCCACAAATTCCAAACTACTTTTTGCAAATGCATAAATATCCCAACGCGGAAAAAAGGTGCTGAACGTCTTTGCAGATACCAGCTTATAGAGATACCTATGGATCTCTGGAGGCATATAACCCTTTGTCCCAATTACCCGGCGTTGCCCCGCTTGCTTCAGGCTCCTTCCGGCTCCGAGGTCCCCGAGCACCACTCTAAAATTCTCCGCGCTCTTCAGAAACACGTTCTTTGGGGCCACATCGCAATGTAAAAACTCTCTTTCATGCAAAAATGTAATAGCAGAGGCCATTTGTATTAGAATTCGGAGGGCATCTTCGGGGTGCGACGTCATTCGCGCTCTCAGCGTCTCTGCGAATCTATGTTCTGGTTGATCCTTGTTATACTCAATGATATCTTTAAGCGTTGGACCAGCAACGAAATCGGTTACGATATAAGGTATTTCTTGCCCCTTAATTGTATGCAGGCCAGCATCTGTTACCTTAACCAAGTTTTCGTGGCTGAAACCGGATATGTTTATGATCTCATTGAGGAAGTCTTTATGACTTATCCCCATATTTGTGCTATGGAACGTGAGAGCAGCAATATTTTCGCGATACATGAAAAGTTTTAATGCCCTCTCAATTGTGATCGTATGGTGCAGAACCTGCGCCACTTTGAAAACTACACCGGAGCCGCCTTCACCCAAAGGCCTCACAACAGTGGACTTTTGGAGATCGTCGCGCGGATTGAGGATAATGTAATTCTTAATTCGCTGGTTAACCCTAAATCGCAGCAGTCGCGACCGACTCAGGAGCTTCGCATTTTTACTTGCCGTGCTCTTGTTTGAGGACCCGCGTCTAGGAATGTTGCTTTTTGTCTTATTCACAGATACTAGGATTATTTTTGCTTGGGTTTGGCCTCCGGGTTCCAGGTGGCTTGGAAGTCAGGGCCGCGGGAATCGGGTTCCGCGTTTGGCTTTTCCATTTGGACGGTAAGTGGGATCGGAAAATCCACGCCAACAATAACGGCTTCACCCGGGCCAAGCGTTGGCAAGAAGGCAGCCGCTGAACGGTCGATGTCGCCACACGCCCGTTCCACAACTTCTCGGTCGCCGTCATTGATGAGTCGATGGACAATCATGGTTCCCATTTGGCTTAAGACACCCTCCGGGATGTCGCGCGGTCGCTGAGTCGCGATGGACATCGTAAGCCAGTATTTCCTGCCTTCCTTTGCGATTTTCTCGAACGAATCGAGCGGGACCTGAAAATCCTCGTCACCGAGGCGCTTGTTTAGGAAGTTGTGCGCTTCATCCAAGCACACCACAAGCGGCTTTGCTGTGAATGCTTTCGCACGGGCCTTTTTTAGCAGATAGCGGCCTATCAAATTCATTATAATTTCTCGCGCGTGAAAATCTGTCGGAATGCCGTCGAGGCTGACCCGAAGTAATCGATTTTCCTCATCAGCGTGAAAACTATCAATGAGTGCAAATAACGACTCACCCCCTTGCGTACCAAAAATTGACTGATACTCGGGATATGTGACGATTGATGTGATGCGGTTCACAAGCGGCGCGCAGTTGTTATAGGCAGCTTCATCAAAATCACCCCAATCGGAATGCACGCGCTCACCGCGCTGATCCCCCCAGCGGAAATCGGCCACGCATTCTTCGCGAACCTGGGCTGCAAGTTTGGTGACATCGAATGGCGTGCCGGGAGCCTCAATTATATTCACGAAATCGTTGCGGGCTTTGAGGTACGGTTCTTTTGCCTTCCGTTCCTTGTGGAGAAGTCCGTCACGCCCGCTGTATATTCTCAATGACTTCTTCAATTCAGCGTTCCCCTCAACGAGCTTTACCAATCGCAAGCTCCGAATGGCTTCTCTGATTTTTGGACCCTGTACCTTGCCAGACGGACTGAAAAGAGCGAGGAAATCATTCTCGTCGAGTTCAGTGTAAGGCACGGTGACCCTCTTTTCCTTCTGTTGAGCGTCGGGCCCCAGTGCTACGGATAAGCCGGACAGCCTATGAAACTCGCCGGTCGCATCCAAAAGCAGAAGCTTGCACGGGAAGCGAGTGCTCTGCTCGACGAGCCTCGCCAGTGAAAAGCTCTTCCCGCCTCCAGTCGTGCCGAGTATTGCACAGTGCCGGCCAAAGAGGCGTTCAGGCGTGGTTTGAACTGATACAGTCTCATAGCTCGCGACGTGACCCAGGTGCAGAGCCACCGGGGCTTCTTCGGTCTCAATTCCCCCACTACTTGCAGCTACCCAATCCACGAGCGACGGTGCCGCCGAAAAAACGCGATCCCCAAGCCGTGGATATTCGGCAACTCCCGATCTTGGCCTATCCTCTTGCGGATTGATCGTGGCCAAAAGTTTCACGACTCCGACCGGGTGCAATCCTTCAGAGCGGTTGAGGCTCGAATCGATTCTAAGCCGCTCTTTTTCTGCAATTCGGACCTCTGTGACCCTGCCGAAAATCCCAACTCGACCAGTTTCAACAACAACAAAATCTCCAACCTGGCCGTGGTTTAACACGTCCCCGTGGAGCCATTGTCCAGAAGGCTCCGACGCTTTCGGCAGATTGACGTGGACGGAATCCGGCAACACCGCACAGACAGCACCGATTAGTCGGCCTGGCTCAAAAGGCGATGTTCTTGTTGGGGTAGTCACCGATCCACCGAATCTAAGACGGCCTTGACGAGCGCCTTGTGCCTATCTTCCGCAGTAGCTGCAACCAAATCAGGGATGAGTTCAACGAGCCTGTCGAATTTTCCGTCCATAAGAGCAATTCTTGGGTCGCCTTTTTTCGCTAAGGCTTCAAGTTTGCGCAGATTCGCGTTGCCATTTGCATCCTCGCAATGCCTCCGAAGACCGAGGGTTGCAACCATGAGCTTCAAAGCGGCATTTGCCCGTACTGCGGCAAGAATGGGCTGAACGATGTGCGCGTCGTTAAAGCCAAAACCCACGACCAGAAGTCCCGTATTAGGGGCTCGAAGTGCTGTTTGGAAGCAACTCATCACCTCCAGAAATGGCTGCTGATAGGAAGTTTCAAACTTGTTTTCGGCGGGGTAGATTATAACTGGATGGACAGCATTCTGCTTTCGCAGCATTTCGCCATTCGCCTGACGCTCCCAATCGACAGAGCCATGTAACTTGTAAAGCTGGAACACCTTCTCGACGAATTCAGGGGCTTCGCCGGGTCGGTGTCGGCGGACATAATCGATGTTAAAAAAGTCCCCGTCGAACTGTTGCGGCAATGTGTGACCGAAGCCATCGATGACTGCAAATCCGAGCCGGCCGGCAGCGGTCTCGAAGCACAAGTCGTAGTTGGTCGTGAAAATCTTCGTTCGTGCCTTTGTTGTCGGGCGACGAGAAATTTTCCGCAAGAACTCCTCATGGATTGGAAGCTCTTGACCCTGTGCGACAAACCGGCACTTTTCAATAATTGTGGACTCCGCTTTTGTCAGGAAATCGGCAAATGTTTTGTCTGCGGGGCTCACTTTGCTGTGGAGCACGCAACGGGAGAGAAGAAACTCAAAGTTGCCTCTTTCGCCCTCCCAGCTGTATCCGGTCTTGTTGCAGACCTCTTGAAAGAGAGTTGTCCCTGCGGCGGCTTTCATCGCGTCCCAAAGGTCGTCCATTGACGGTGCTCCTCTCACGCAGCGAGACGTTCCAAGCCCCGCGAGTACCACTAGGTTTTCTGAAGTAAGGGCATCAACCACAAGCGAGCGGAACTCCTTCAGCGGCTTCTCACTTTCACCCTTCTCAACGCTGAGGGTGAACCAATTGCTGCCCGTCCGTTCTGTCAAGACTTGCAACGGCTCCTCCGGTCGTCTCGGCGGCGGCGCCAATTTTACTGGAACGGCTTTTGGTGCATTTGAATCGGTGCTCATGGCATTTTGATGAACAACCTCGTTCGCAAACAGGGCGGATAACCCGAATAGATTAGAATATCCACAGCGTTTTGAAAGGCTTTTCCACAAGAGTCCCGATCGGGCAAGTTGTTCACCAGTTTGCCTTCCTGAATTGCCTTTCGGAATGACGCTCAAGTCATGGGATCATACCCAAGGAAATTCGTAATCCTCGCCCAATTCTTCATCGTCGGTGTATGCCTTCCGGCTTCCCAATCCGCAAGCGTTCCCTTGTCCACCCCCAGGATTCTTTGGCATTCCACAGCTTTCATCTTGAGATCAAATCGGTGCTTCTTAATGTGATCGCCAACGTGGTTGAGCTTGATTGGATACCGCTCTTTTTTGTACAAGTAGCTGCAATTAAGTGGCTTCTTGCATTTCAAATTCAGGTGGCAAAAAGGCATCACTGCCAACCGCGAGCGACGCCGGGTTGCTGGGTGGGAATGCCAATCCCACGCCCGGCGAAATCTCGCTGGCCCATCATGGTGTCCTCTTTCTCGATGAACTCCCCGAGTTCAAACGCAGCGTTCTCGAAACCATGCGCCAGCCCCTCGAGGAAGGCCGCGTCACCATCTCCCGCGCGGCCGGCACCATGACCTTCCCGGCCGAATTCATGCTGGTGGCGGCCATGAATCCAACTCCGGATGGAAAAATGCCCTCGGAATCGCGCAGTTCTCCCCGAGAAATCCAAAATTACCTGGGCCGCATCTCCGGTCCGCTTCTCGACCGCATCGACCTCCACGTCGAGGTGCCCTTGGTGAAGTTCCGCGAGATCAGCAGCGACCGGACTGGTGAAACCTCCGGCCAAATCCGCGAGCGCGTCGTCGCCGCACGACGACGGCAACACGACCGCTTCGCCAGCCGTCCCAAGGTCAAGTGCAATGCCCGCATGGGCAGCCGCGAACTCAAGGCCCATTGCGCCATCGACGAAGCGACTCTTGAACTTCTCAAATTCGCCATGGCCGACATGAACCTCAGCGCGCGGGCCTACGACCGGATCCTCAAGGTCGCGCGCACCATCGCCGACCTCGCCGGCTCCGCGCACATCGCCAGCGAACACGTCTCCGAAGCCATTCAATATCGCACTCTTGACCGGCAACTTTGGACGTGATCCCCGCACCAGCCGCGGCCTGGAGATAAAGACTTATGAATTCCATGGATGACATGAACCGAAGTGGACTGCTCCCGAAATTCGTCGGGGCGTCGTTCCTCGCCTTCTGCCTCGCGATCACCTCCGGCGTTCTGAACGCGCAAACGAACGTGTGGCAGCCCTCTCCCGGCCACACGCAAATCCCGATCTGGCTGGGAACACCGCCTGATCTTCAGCCTCCTCCCGGGCCGGAAGGCATGGTCGTGAGCCAACCCATCTCCCCAGGCGGCAAACCTTGGACCGGAGTTGTCAACGTTTCCCAGCCCACGATGACGGTCTATTCGCCCGAAGGAACCAACACCGGCATTGCGGCACTCGTATTTCCCGGCGGCGGCTACTTTGAACTGGCCATTGACCTGGAAGGCACGGAAATTTGTGATTGGCTGAATTCAAAGGGTATCACCGCTGTATTGCTCAAGTATCGCGTGCCGACAAAGCCTAAGGTGGGGCGGTATGGAGAGTCGCCGCAGGCACTGGAGGACGCGCAAAGGACATTGGGTCTCGTGCGTCTTCACGCCGCCGAATGGCACATCAACCCGCACAAGATCGGGGTCATTGGTTTTTCCGCCGGCGGACACATGGTGGCCGCCATGAGCACACATTTCGACCGGCGGCTGTATCCGGCGGTGGATGACGCCGACAAGGAAAGTTGCCGTCCGGATTTTGCCATTACCTGCTATCCCGGACATCTGTGGGACGGCGATGATTTGCGCTTGAATCCGAATGTTCCGGTCACCACCAACACGCCGCCCACGTTCTTATTGCAGGCCGAGGATGACCATGTAGACGGTGTCGAACAGTCGTTGGTCTACTATGTTGGATTGAAAAAGGCCGGGGTGCCCGTGGAGATGCATTTGTATGCCCAGGGCGGGCACGGCTTCGGCCTGCGCCCCACAACATTTCCCATTTCCGAATGGCCCGGACTGGTGGAGAAATGGCTGGGAACGATAGGGATTACTTCGCAGTAACCGTTCCATTGTTCCCGCCGCCGCGGGAACGAAATGGCATGACGTATGAGTTCCACAAGCTTCTCATGCTCTACAAAAGTCACCGGCTGACATTCCCGGTGGAGAATCTGCTTATTGTCGAGGGTTTTCCCTCGGTCTGGTGGCTCACCCAAATGCAGCTACCGAACGTTGTCGGCCTCATAGGCTGGGCCATGAGCGAGGAGCAGGCCAAGATTGTCACTGACCTAGTTTCTCCGTCTGGCCGTGTCTGGGTCATCCCTGACGGGAATGAGGCAGGTGTGAAGTGCGCCCACAGCGTCTTCGAGCACCTCGGCACTTCCCGCTTCATTCAGTGGTCGAGATTGGAAGAGGGAAAGCAGCCGACCGATTATCCCGGCGGGTGGCTCCGAGAGCGCCTGCGTTGAATTCGTTTCACGGCCACAATAGTGGCCGCTTTTTATCGGTGAGATGCAACGCGATAAAGATTTTTCACTGCGGCCATATCTTTACGGACGACAGTTCTGGCAGAGGTTAGCGAACAGCGAAAGTAGTGTTGATGAGGCGCCGGGCGTTATCGTAAGCGTAGGCAATGATGCCGCCAGAATACGGCCGTCTTCGGCTTAAAACTCGCCCGCATCAACGTCAGAATAAACCGTAGTTTCTATGGCATCAACGATGTGCGTGTGGCGCGCCAAGTCCATCCAGCAATCAGTTTACCTTTCACTTGATTCATACCTGGCCTTACAATAAAGTAATCTTGATGAATAATCCTAAAGCCAATGTTGCATCGAATGCCAATAGGCTCTCGTGGGAGGGGCTATATTCGTGGAATGAACCAGTGGCAGGAAGTCGGCGCGAGTGGAAGAATGATCATTGGAGATTTTGGAAAATCGGCATCTGCGTCGTTCCGGTCTTTTTTGTATGCGCGTGGGCTTACGGTTCACTAACGTTATCACTTCTCGAATGCATGGCCGGCATTACTGTATTCGCATACGCTTACCTTTGGCTACTCTCATTCTTTCCAAGATACATCGTTCTCTTCGAGGACCGAATTTCGCTTTTTAGGAGCGGATCCAAGGGAGCTTCTGCCGCAATCAGGATTTACTTTTCGGAGATTAAAGAAATGAACGTCACCTCCGAAAATGGAATGTGCAAGATTGAACTAAAACTGGTTTCTGGAAAGGAAGTGATCCTATATTCATTAGACGCAAATAGTGTGTCCCAACTTGATAAGTTGCTCGGAAAGTCCAATGCCACACGCACCCCTTGAGAATATAAAACAACGGGATGCGTCGATGCGAACTTTGCGATGAACTCCAATAGCAGCAGTCGCATTCTTGCATTTTTTTAGAATTAGGATTCTTCGCATTTAGGAGAGCCGCTCAACAAGTGAGGAGCAACAAGCAAAGCCCAAACCAACGGAATCTAGTCCAGCCAATCTATCTTGTGGGCGGATGATTCAATGTATTCCTACTGATTCCTTTTTCCATCGCTCAATCGGGCAACCCGTTTATGGCTGTGGCGCACCAGGAAATCCCAGTATACGTTCCAAATTGTACTTTGATGCAAGCTGCAGAGTCGCATCCGCTTTTTTTCTTTCTGGAGTCGATAATACCAGGTATCCGTCCCCGATGTAAATATATTCTTCTTTTTGGTCTCCCAGCAGATAACACTCCCAATTGAAAGTAATAAACAGTAATAGTAAGCCAGACGTCATGTCAACATCATTCCGTGAAGCTTTGTCTATTATGGCCCCCGGACTGTCAACGATGTCCGCCATTTCTCCAGCTCCACATCGGATCATATTCATGAGGGCAATATGCCCCGGCACTCCAACCACCCAGTGTGTAAGCCAGAGTAACAACTCTGAATCAAATCCAAACCACTCAACAAGATCAGCAGCCAAATAAGAAATTTGAACTGGGTCGCGAGGAAGTCTGAGATTCACATCCGAAGTACGTTGAGGCAACGTAAGCGCCCGCGTTTCGGGGTTAATGCGAATTGGCGCGAGCCAACTCTCGCATTGCGTGTATTTTAACCATTTCATATAAATGTGCATCGATTGTGCGCGGACAAATCGCGTGTAAGCTTGAGAAGGAATAGCTCTTCAGGCATTGCTTACGCAAACCCTTTTTGCCATTACAGCTCATGCATAGCACTAATCACAACCATCCGGCACACACGGGCGGTCAAATGGGCGGCGACCGGATTCAGTGTAGTTGGCGACCTCCTCCGTCACAAAAGAAAATGCCACTGACATTGGAATGAAGAACGTGTGTGCGGAAGCCAAGGGGGTTGCAGGATTCACGGGATTGACCTGATGCAGATTTTGCCAGCGTTCGGACGGAATAGCGAATTTCTCGATTCGTGACGCTGACCGTCCGGTGGAAGAGGGAAAACAACCGACGGATTATCCTGGTGGGTGGCTACGCCAGCGCCTCCGGTGAAACCGTTTCGCGGCCACAATGGTGGCCGCGTCTTATTAACCCGGCCTAGCATCGTTGAAGCGGTTTCCAGCATCGCGGCACATTTCGGAAGGAAGAAAGCAGGCATTTGCCCCGAAGATTCTGTTCGCAAGGCGGCGGCGCTTACTATCTCATTTTGCATAATGGCACCAACGCATATATGCGCCAAACTCCCATTTTAAGGACATTTCAGGGCACGCCTGGCGCGATTCCAAATGCAGCTTGGTCTCTTGTGTATAAATCTTTTTGGAGATTATCCACAACCGTAGACAATTTCCATTGAGATGCATTTGCCTGTTGCCAAATGATTGCGTACGACGACCGTCCTCTACCTACCATGATGTAGGCACGTCCCGCATCAATGTCGAGATATTCTGGTTTGAGGTCCTGAAGCACCGTGGGCACTCGCGGGTCATCCCAAGGTATCACCAGTTGCCTACCCCCTCTCTTTTTCACATCCGCAATGAGGGAGTCGCACGCGGCGGCGATATTAGAATAATACTGCTGACTTTGAGTGTTGAAGCGCAAATAGCTCGTCGGACGATGGCGACCACAGGAACAGACAAGCAACAGAATTGTCAGCATCTGGATAATAACGCGCGGCCCCATGCCGTTTCTATAGCACTCTACTTTAATCAATTCCATAAGAGAGTCGCATTGTGGCAGGTTTACTCGCGGCAGCTCCTGTGGTCAATGATTTGCAACGTAAACCCAGAACAAATATTCGCGGAAAGATTCGGCGAAGGGATTTGGCTGCGGCCGTGGCGCTCCGATCTGCACGATTGGCACACTATTCACAGTCGATCCAGAATTCCCTTGGGGGATTGTTATGGTTGGCGCTGTTAACTTCGGGCCGAGACTTGCATCAGGTTGACTTGCATATGTAGGCATCGGGTAAAGGGCAGCAGGGGGATCTCCGGAGACGACAGGGATTACTTCGCAGTAACCGTTCCATCGTTCCCGTCGCCGTTTCCACATTTACCGGATCGTGATCGCGTCGCCGGCTTCCAGCGGCACATCGGCGCCTTGCAGGAGGGCTTGAGGATCAACGCTGCCTTGCTCGCCGTTGCGGGTGATGATGATTTCGGTGGGGTCGTCAGCGCCGGTATAATCGGCGGCGACAATGGCACGCGCCAGGGTGAGACCCTGGGTCCAGGGAATCTCCGTGTTCCGCACTGAACCGCTCACGGTCACGTTCGCGGGCGGGTTCGGCGCGACGGTGACGTCCACGTTGTTCGAGGCTGGCGTGACCGCGTTGTTGTCCCCGGTGGCGGGTGCGTCCAACGGAGCGAAGATGCCGCTCGCAACGTTCGGGGCGAACAACGCAAGCGACGAGGAGCCGGTCAGGTCCATCTCGAACACGCAACCCTGGCCGGCCGCGCCCCCGCCGCCGGCGGTCCCGTAGAGTTTGGTCCCGCCAAGCACCAGGCCGCCCGATGGGCTGGTGCCGTCGGGGTTGAAGTCTCCCGGTTGGAGCGCGCCAAAGCTGTGGAGTGTCACGAAGCCGGTGCCGTCCGTGTTCAACTGGAACACCGTTCCCTCGTCCTGCGAACCGCCGCGAGTGGCGGTTCCGTAGAGCGTGTTGCCGGAGATGATGAGCGGCGCCGTAGGCGTCGAGCCGTCGATGTTGGAGCCGAAGAAGTCGGACGTGAAATTATAGAGCGTGGTGAATGCGCCGCCGTTGGTCGACAGGCTGAAGATGGTTCCACGCGCGCCGCTGCCGCCGCTGGAAGCCGTCCCGTAAAGCGTGGAGCCCGACAGTGTCAGCCCGGCCTGCGGGGCGATGCCATCGGCGTTGGTGCCCGAGAAGTCGAAGCCGAACGCGTGCAGAATGGTGAAGCCGGCGCCATTGGTGCTCACGGAGAAGACCGTGCCGCCATTCGTGCCCGATCCCGCCGTCTGGCTGGTGCCGAACAACGTGCCGCCGGATAACACAAGATCGCAGACCGGGAAGGTGCCGTCGCTCTCGCCATTGAAGGAGTGCAGGACCTTGAACCCGGTGCCGTTGGTGGTGACCTTGAACACCGTGCCCACACCGCCGCCGCCCTGCGCGGCCGTTCCATACAAGGTTGCCCCGGACAGCACAAGACCCGCGGATGGGAAGGCGCCATCCGCGCCGTTGGTAAACGTGTAGAGCGTGGTGAAGCCAGTGCCGTCATTGTTGATCTTGAACACGGTGCCGTAGCCGAAGTCATCGCCCTGGATGTTGATTGAGCCGGCGGTCGTGCCGAACAAGACATTTCCCGACGCAACCAACCTTCCGGAGGGCGCCGCGCCGTCCGAGCCACCTGTGAAACTGTGCAGTGTGCTCAGGCCGGTGGCGTTGGTGCCGATCTTGAATACGGTCCCGAGGCCCGAACTGCCGCCCCACGGCGTTGCGCCATACAGGACGCCGCCGGAGAGCAGGAGCGTGGAACCCGGATCGGCGCCGTCGCCGCTGTAACCGAACGTATGAATATTGGCGAAGCCGCCGCCGCTCGTGTTGATGGAAAATGCGGTGCCCTGCGCCGCGGTTCCGCCTGCCGAAGCCGTGCCGAACAATGTGCTGCCCGATAGCGCCAGTCCCGCAAGCGGCGTGAGTCCGTCGCTGTTCGTGGCCGCGCCGAACGCGTTGCCATTCGGGAGGCTGAAGTTGTAGATCGTGGTAAAGCTGCTGCCGTTGGTTTTGACCGAGAAGATCGTGCCGCCCGCATTGAAACCGGCCTGCTGCGCGGTGCCATACAGCTTGCCCCCCGTCAGGACAAGGCCCGGAGACGGGATCGCGCCGTCGGCGTTCGTGAATGGATTGGGCGCGGTGAAAGTGTGAACAACAGTCAGCCCGCTGCCGTTGGTCTGCACCGAGTAGATTGTCCCCTCGCCGTTCGCGCCGCCGATGGGCGTTGTGCCGTACAGCGTATTGCCGGAAAGGAGCAGGTTGCCTTGTGGATTGTAGCCCTCGGTATTGATGGGGTTGCCGCCGGTCGGAGAACTGAACGTGTGAACGGTGGTGAAACCGGTCCCGTCGGTTTTCACTTTGAAGATTGTGCCGACGTTGTTGGCGCCGCCGGTGCCCGCTGCGCCGTAAAGCGTGCTTCCCGACAACACCAGCCCGCCGTTCGGATTGGAGCCGTCGCTGCCGGACGTGAAGGTGTGGACAATCGCAAAGCCGGTGCCGTTGGTGCTGATCTTGAAGAGCGTGCCCCAGCCCAACGGACCTGCGACACCGGTCGTGCCGTAGAGTGTGCTGCCTGAGATAACGAGTCCGCCGTTCGGTTCGGCGCCGTCGCTGTTGGTGCCGGTGTCGTCCAACGAGAAGCTGTAAAGCGTGGCAAACCCGGAGCCGTCGGTGTTGACCTTGAAGATCGTTCCGCTGCCGTTCGCGCCGCCGGCGGACGTCGCGCCGTAAAGCGTGCTGCCGGACAGGAGCAGCGAGCCCACGGGAGTCATGCCATCGGGTCCGCTGAAATTATGCAGTGTCGTCTTGCTCGAGCCGTTGGTGCCCATCTTGTACACGGCGCCCCAGCCGCCGCTGCCGCCGCCCGCGGTCGTCCCGTAAAGCGTGTTGCTCGATACCAGGAAGGGCGCTTGCGGGTTTGCGGCGATGTTGCCGACGAAGCTGTGCAGGTTCGTGTAGCCCGGCACCGGCACCACGGTGAGCGTGGCGTTGGAACTGATGACGGACCCGAATGCGTTGGTGATCCGCACCGAATACGCGCCCGCCTGGTTGGTGGTGACGCCGCTCAAGTTGAGCGTCGGAAAGGTCGCGCCTGAGATGGTCGCGCCATTGAATCGCCATTGATAACTGAGCGGCAGCGCGCCCGTGGCCGAGACACTGAACAACGCCGCGCCTCCCGCCAGCACAATCTGGCTGGCCGGCTGGCCAGTGATCGAGGGCGGCGCTGCAACAACCGTGAGTGTGGCGTTCGAGCTGGTGGTTGAGCCGTACGGGCTGCTCACCTGCACCGAGTATGCCCCCGCCTGGGAAAGTTGCACGTTCGAGAGCGTCAGCGGGTTGTTGGTCGCGTGGGAAATGTTTGTGCCCTGGAAGCGCCATTGATAGCTGAGCGGCGGTGAGCCGGCGGCGGTCACGCTGAAAGTCGCCGTGGTGCCGACATCGGCGCTTGTGCTCGCCGGCTGCATGGTGATCGAAGGCGGAATGGATTGCACGGTAAGCGTCGCATTGGAGCTGGTGACCGAGCCGAAGGAGTTGCTTACCTTGACGGCGTAGGCGCCCGCCTGGGACGGTTGGACGTTGTTGAGCGTGAGCGAGGAAGCGGTTGCGCCGGAAATGTTGCTTCCATTGAAAGTCCATTGATAGCTGAAAGGCAGCGAACCGTTGGCGCTCACGTTGAAGGTTGCCGTGCCCGCGACGAACACGGTCTGGCTCGCCGGCTGCATGGTGATGGCGGGCGGCACAGTCTGGACGGTAAGCGTGGCGTTGGAACTGGTCACGCTGCCGTAGGCGTTGCTCACCTTGACGGCATAAGCGCCCGCCTGCGACGCCTGAACGTAGTTGAGCGTCAGTGAAGAGGCAGTGGCGCCGGAGATGTTGGTGCCCTTGAAGGTCCATTGATACGTGAACGGAATCGGCCCGAAGGCCGCGACGCTGAACGACACACTGGTTCCGGAGAAAATCGTCTGGCTCTGCGGCTGCGAAACGATGGAGGGCGGCACGTGTGAAGGCGTGACGAGCGCATTGATCAGGCCCACGCCGCTCGGACTGCCCCAGCCGGTGCAAAGGTCGTAGCCCGATTTCGCGAAAAACTTGTTGGTGCTGCCGCTCCAGGTGTTCGCGCCGTTAGTCACGTCATGAAACGAGCCGGAGTAATTCGTGCCCTTCCCGATGGCATAGAGCGCGGGATTGGCGAAACCCACCAGCGACTTGCCGCCGAGCGCGGCCTGCTGGTTCGCCAGCGCCGTAAACGCCGCCCACAATGGCGCGGCTGCGCTCGTGCCGCCCACGCCCTCATTATCCCGTCCGCCGGAGCGCACGTAAATGTTATCTGACGTCAATGCCACGTCGGGCACGTTGCGCATGGTCTTGGATCCTTGATTGCCGGTGGTGGCCACGTTGGTCTGCCATGCGGGAATCGTGTATTGCGTGCTGATGCCCCCGCTGCTGCCGATGCCATCGTCCGCCGGCGCGAATTCAATTCCCCAGTTCCACACGGTCTCGGACACAAACGCGCCGCCCGGCCCCGTGGTGGTCAACGTGGTCCCACCCACCTGGGTGATGTACGGCGTGTCGCCCGGGAACGGAATCAAACCGGCGTAGGCATCGCTATCGCCCGAGGCGTTGAAGAACGACTGCCCCTGGGCCGCCATTTGCTGGAAAATCGTGTCGGCAACGGAGTCGGCAGGCGCGCCGGGAATGAACCATGAGCAGCTAAGCTGCTTCGCGAGATTGTCTGTGGCCATGCGATTGAGCATCGTGTGCCAGGCAGCGGAAGTTCCCTGTTCGCTCGGCGGCCCCTGGTAAACGATCACGCTGGAAAGGCCGGGCGCCATCGAAATGGCCATCTCGATGTCCAGCGAAACTTCCAGTTGTCCGTCGCTGGAAAACGGCGTTCCGTCGTAGCCGTCCAACAGAACATTTGAAAGCGTGACGCTCGGCAACCCGGCCTGGCTTTCGTAGAACGCGATGTCGTTCGTGTCGTAACCATCGAACTCCACCAACCCGACGCTCTGGCCCGAGCCGTCGAGCGCCACGCCGGGAGCGTACGCAGCGCGAAAATCATTGCCCATGTATCCGCCGCCCGGGCTGGACCCCGCGTTCACCGCGGAGGTGTGGGATTTCTTCGAGGAATGAACCCTGGCCTGCGGACGGGTCAGGTAATAGTTGTTCAAGCCGCCGATTCCCAGAATGGGGACGCCCAGGTCAACTGTGGGATTCCTGTCCGGCGCATAAAATATCCGGTTCTGGGTCGGATGCTGGTAACGTTGCATGTTCACGTGCAACAGTTTTTCGACATTCACCACCGGGCCGCTCACCTCAACAATCAGGCGATTTGGGGACGTGCCGGTCACGGTCAAGCCGGCGGCTTTCGCATGGTCCAGAACAGTCTGGTAATCCTGCTCCGCCGGGCCGAATCGGGCGGTGAACTCCTCAGGCGTGAGATATTGATGAAACTTCGGGCTGGCCGGGTCATACAAATCTTGCAGGAACTGATCCAGTGCGGCCTGATTGCGAAGTGGCAACCCGATGGTGAGTCGAAGTGTTGCCGCGCCATCCATGCGTTCCATTGGGGCCAACCCCTGCACGGCTGCGGGCACATGATGTTCGATTACCTGGGGCATCGCGCCGGCGCGAGCGGAGGCCAGGAGCAGGAGGCCAATCAGGCTGCAACCTGCCAGGAAGGCGCGGACAATTCGCCGGAAAGCGGGATGTTCGTTGTTTGCGTACGTGGACGAGGAAAGAGCGTGGCTGGTGTGCATGGGCCTGGTTGTTTCTGCGGGTATTCTGCCTGTGCTGCAGCTTCCTTCCCGCCGCGCACCCTATAAAGCGCTGCCCGGAATTCGCTGCTCAGCGTCCGCATTAGAACAACGCTAATAAGTGAAAGTCAAGAAAAGTACGCAACGGATATAATATATCAGTTCGTCTGATCTGTTTATAATTATCAATAACTTACCGTAAGTCTAAGATTGAGATACTCGCGGCGGAATGAATTTTTTTAGAAATCATTTCGAGCCGCTTCGGAAAAAAAGCGGGGTGTTGTCGGCGAGCCGTCCCTGCCGCGGGGCTTTTTCTTGCCATCGCCAACGCCGGGGCTCTCGGATTTCATTCGGCGTAGGCTTCACCGTCTGGCGATGGCGGTTACCGGTAACGCGCGAGGCGGGATCGGCCGTTTCAGTTCTGCGGTATCTGCGTAAAGTCCCAGCCCGGGTGCCATTCATAAGTCCAGAGTGCGGGCGCCTTGACCAACCCCACGTGACCGTCCTTGAAACCCAGATTGCACGAACCCGGCAGTCCGAGCCGGCCGCCGGTGTAACCCTTCGGCATGTTCGGCACACCGATCGCGTGGCGCGGGGCAAGGCGCAGCATCTCCCCGCTTGAACCACCATTGCTGCCCTGCTGATAGCCGCCGAAATAGTTCCAGCCAGTGGCCGTCCAGCCGGGGTTGTTCTCCATCGGCCATGCATCCACCCAGAAGGAATCATAGAACAGCGGAATGTCCGACGGATGATCGTAGGCTGATTCGGTCGGGAAGTCCCAGGGCGGATTGCCGGGCGGGTTCATGGTGAGGGGACCGTGCGTACCGACGTCACCCGTGCCGGGCTGCTTGAACCCGCCGCCGTAGTAATATGCCCAGCCATTGTAGCCGATGCTGCCCCACCATTTCTGATTCCGATTCCACGCCAGTATGGCCGTCCCGCTGTAGTCGCCCACCTGGGCAATGTTGAAATTATTCGTCACCGGCGCCACCGGGCAGATTCGCACGTCATGATTCTTACCATAGTAATCGAACAGACAGCTCATCCAGTCATTGTTTCCATCATAGGGAACGCCGTTGTTATAGTCGTTGATGTACATGTAGGTCGCGGTCGTCAACTGCTTCATGTTATTCTGGCACTGCGCGGTCTTGGCCTTGCTTTTTGCCCGGGTCAGCACCGGGAGCAGCATGGCGGCCAGAATGGCGATGATGGCGATCACCACCAGCAACTCGATCAAGGTGAATCCACCCGCGCGATAAATGTGGGAATGGATGGGTCTCGGAAGGTCCGGATTTCTGCTCATAACGCCTTTCTAATGCGGCGCGCTGTGATTTTCTGCGCTGCGAGCCCGGCGCCGCTTGTCTGATCTGTGATGCTCACGACTAATTGTCGGCTGCTTCACACATGTTCTCAATGTGCTTCTGGATGCACAGAGGCAGCCTGATCCAGCCGCCGATGCACCTTCCAAGCCCTTCAAAACGAATCTGTTGCGAATCATCCAATCACGCGTGTGCCACATTTCCGGTCAAGCAGGCAGCCCACCTTCACATGCTCCCTTCGGGGGACGGATTTTTCGGGGTGGGAATAGATGTATAATTAATATTTATTAAGACAAGCCTTGAATTCCATGTGTGCGGTCACCATACTGGCGCAGCAACCAATTCAACCTTATCCGAATGAAGACTTCATCCCTTCGCATCGTTCCTCTCGTAGCCTCGGCCCTGGTATTGATCGCCGGCGCGCCTGCCGTTTGCAAGGCCGACTCGGCCCAAGCGGTTTCCCTCTTCGACGGCAAGACACTCGACGGCTGGATCGACCAGGAAAACAGCGCCGGCGGGCTGTCCACGGGCGACATCAAGGACTTCGCCGCGTTCGCGAAGAAGCTGAACGCCAAGTCCGATCCCATTTCCGCGTTCCTGAATGACAAGCTGGAGGCCGCGGCGAAAACCGATCTCGCTTCCTATTCCGACACCAACGACAACGCCAAGGCCGTGCGTTCGGCAGTCGTGAAGAGTCTCAACAAGATTCTCGCGGACGGTTCGATTTACGACGAGGCGCGCTTCAAGGATGTGCAGTTGAGTTCCGATGCCAGGGAACTGCTCGCCAGGAAGCCGCAGGGCGCGCAAGCCGTCCGGTTGAACAAACTTCTGCTCGAGGACGCCTATCCCGCCGATCTTACCAAGAGCCCTGCCACTGGCTGGATTGTGAAGGACGGGGCGATTGCCAGCACCGGCGCGGGTCGCGGGACACTCTACACGAAGGGCGACTACGGCCATTATCGGCTGACATTTTTGATGCGGCACGTTTCCGGCAAGCCCGACCATCAGGCGTGCGTGCTGATTTTCTGCACCCGGCCAAAGGAAGGCGAGAAGCCGCTGGACGCGATCGGCGGCATCCAATTCCAGGTCCCCAACGGCGGGCATTGGGATTATCGCCCCGGCTTCAACAAGGGCAATCCCAACAATGAATTCACCAACGTGGTGAAACCCCAATTCAACATTCATGAATGGAGCCAGGTGGAGATCGTCGCCGACGCGAGCACCGGCACCGCTCGCATGGCAGTGGCGCAACCGCCGGGCGGCAAGGCCATCGAAGTGCTGGATTTCAAGGACCCGGCCGCCGGGAAGGTCGGCCCAATTGCGCTCCAGATGCACAACGGCGGGTTGTTCGACGAATACAAGGATATCAAGATCGAAGTGGAGCCGAAGGACAACGAGCTGGCCACCACCAAATAACGCCGTATGGAGCGGCTGGCCCCCAAAAGCGGGATACAGCCGCCCTCCACTGGGTCTCACGGCTCGACAACGGCAATCGCAGACTGTAAAAGAACAGCGTGAACCAGCCCAGAAAACTTCAGCAGGCCGCAGTGTTGCTGGTGGCGTTTGGGCTGATGACAACGCTCGCGCGAGCGGAGAATTGGGGCCAATGGCGCGGGCCTTTGTTCAACGGCTCATCCCCGGAAACCAATCTTCCCGTCAACTGGTCCGCGACGGAGAACGTCCGTTGGACCGCTCCGCTCCCGGGCTACAGTGGAGCAACGCCGGTGGTCTGGGATGATTCTGTTTTCGTGGTCAGTCCCGACGACCAGCAAAACCTTCTGCTCCTGTGCGTGGACCGCCTCACGGGCAAAATTCGCTGGCAAAGTATTGTCGGCCCTGGTGACCGCGACAAAGGCCGGAACAACATGGCGTCGCCGTCGCCAGTCACGGACGGCAAGAGCGTTTTCGCGCTCTTTGGCACGGGCGATCTCGCCGCCTTTGATTTTGCCGGCCGCCAGTTGTGGGTGCGCCACTTCGCGAAGGAATACGGACGCTTCTCCGTCAACTGGCTCTACGGCTCCAGTCCGCTGCTTTATCGCGGCAGGCTTTACGTTCAGGTCCTGCAGCGCAATCCGCCCCATTACTCCGAAGCGCAGGACAACCGTCCCGACCGCGAATCGTTTCTGCTCTGCCTCGACCCGGCCACGGGGAGCAACGTGTGGAGGCAGCTTCGTCCGAGCGACGCACTCGGCGAATCGCAGGAATCCTATGCCACGCCGATCCCCACAGAGGACGCCGGCCGCGCGGAAATCCTGCTGGTGGGTGGCGACGTCACCACCGCCCATGATCCCGACACCGGCGCGGAACTGTGGCGTTGCGGCTGGTTGAACATGAGCAAGGCGCCCTACTGGCGCGTGGTGCCGTCGCCGGTTGTGGCGGACGGACTCGTCATAGCCTGCGCGCCACAACATCATCCGGTCTTCGCGATAAAAAATGGCGGTCATGGATTGGTCACCGAGACCAACACCGCCTGGGTGCTGAGAGACCTGACCAGCGACTGCGCCACGCCGCTTTATTATGAGGGCAAGCTCTTCATCCTGGACGGCGACCGCCAGATTCTCACCTGTTTGAATCCCAAAACTGGCGACAAAATCTGGCAGGGCAACCTCGGCGTCCGCGAAATATTCCGCGGCTCTCCCACCGGCGCGGACGGAAAGATTTATTGCATAGGCGAAAATGGCACGGCCGTGGTGGCAAGTGCGGGCGATGAATTCAAGGTGCTGTCCACGATTTCCATGAGCGAAGAACCGGTGCGTTCCAGCATTGCCGTTTCGCACGGCGAGCTTTTCATTCGCACGGCGAAGAATCTATATTGCATCGGCGCCAGATGACCGCGCCGGGAGTTTTGTTGTTTATGCATCTGACACTTAGTCCACTGAACCGCGCGCTTGCGATTTCGGCATTTCTCGGCGTGCTCGCCGCCGCTCCGCTCCTGGCGCAAACCAACGCACCGGCCATTTCGCCCACTCACCGCATTGACCTTTTCGACGGCAAAACCCTGGACGGTTGGAAGATTGTGACCAAGACCGCGCCCACCAACGGCCAGCCGGAATGGTCGGTGCACGACGGCGTGATTGCCTGTGCCGGCCGGCCCGCCGGTTACGCGCGAACCCTGGAGCATTACCGCGATTATCAACTTCATGTCGAATGGCGCTGGCCCAAAGGCCCCGGCAACAGCGGCGTATTTCTCCATCTCTCCGGACCCGACAAGGTCTGGCCGCTTTGTTTCGAGGCCCAACTCCTCGCAGGCGACGCGGGCACCTTGCGCATGAACGGCGGCGCGCTGGTCAAGGAGTTGACCACCGCGGATCCCAAGGACAACTCCCGCCGCACACCGGGAACGGAAAAGCCGCCCGGCGAATGGAATTCCTATGACATCACGTGCCGGAGCAACACGGTCACGCTCCGGGTCAATGGCGTGCTGCAAAGCGAATCCACGGAAGCCTCCATTCAATCGGGGGCAATTGCGCTGCAAGCCGAAGGCAAGCTGGTCGAATTCCGCAACATCTTCATCGAACCGCTTTCCGCTTCGAAAGCCGCCAAATAAGCTTCCTCACTGCGATGTCAAGCGGTCCAGCCTGGCCTTGAGCGCCTTGAAACTGATGGATTGGTGCCGCGCCGTGATCCGGTTCAATTCAAATGCCGGAGTCGCCGCTGTGTTCACGCCGAATTCCGTGGTGCACGCGGTTTCGTAACCAGCCGCCTGCACCAGGTCGCGAACGGCCGGGTTCCAATCGCCGTACGGATAGCAAAAGTGGCGGATGGCCACAGCGAACCTGTCCTCGAGCAGTTTTTTGCCCGCGAACACCTCCTCGCGCGCGCGCGCCGGGCTGATTCGCGTCAGGAACGGATGCGTCATTGTGTGCGATCCGATTTCGTGACCTGCGGCCAGCCATTCGCGCACCTGTGTTTCGTCCATCAACTTTTCCCGGACCTCGCCCTGCTGGACTTCCCATTCATTCGAGCCTCCAAGCTGGCCGGCCACGAGAAATTCAATCGCCCGAAACCCGTGCCGCGCCATCGGGTCCAATCCATGGCGCAGCACATTGGTGAATCCGTCGTCGAAAGTCAGGGTGATGCGCTTCCCGGGATTGCCCGCGGCTTCCTTCGGTGCGCCATAGGGACCGGTGCTGAACCCCGCGTTTCGCAGTTCCGCCAACTGCCGATCAAACAACCCTTCGTTGAGGTAGAGTCCCTTCAACCGCACGCCACGCGGACGCGGTCCGAGCTTGTGGTAGGTCAACGTCGGCACGCCCGCGGCAAAGAAGCTCGCGAACGGCTTGAGCGTAGTATAGTAGGAAGGAAAACGTGATTTGTCGGGCGGCATTGCCATCGCGATTCAGCGGTCATTCTAGATTGAGACCGGCGGTTGTCGAGCACCCCTTGCGCCGCCAAGAGGGGACTTGTGTTTCGGTGCGGTTCCGCAATCATCCCGGGATGAATACGGCAATCCGGCGCGGCGTCGGGCGTTCGTGGGCTGAAAGGTTTGAGTTGAATGTATAAAATCATTGGGGCAGATCGCAAAGAATACGGTCCCGAGACCGCCGACCAGGTGCGCGATTGGATCGCCGAAGGCCGCGCCAACGGCCAGACGCTCGCGCGCTCCGAGGAAAGCCCGCAATGGGCACCGCTCTCCAGTTACCCGGAGTTCGCCGCCGCCCTGGCCGCAGCGCCCCAACCGCGATCTTCGCCGGCTCCCTTTCCCGGCGCGACCCGGACCTGGCCTGGGCAGGTTGCCGCAGGTGCATCCGATTTCGATCTGGCCGAATGTTTCAATCGCGGCGGGTTTCTGCTGCGGGATAATTTTGGGCTGTTTATTGGCGCCACCAGCCTGATTTGGCTGCTTTTTTTCATTCCGCTGGTGCGTCCGATTCTTGGCGGCCCACTGCTGGGTGGCTTGTACCTGGTCTACTTGAAAAGAATCCGCAATGAGCCGGCCACCGTGGCCGATGCTTTTTCCGGGTTCGGCCCTCTGTTTCCGCACCTGTTCCTCGCGGGCTTTCTCAGCCTGTTGTTGTCGGGAATCGGATATTTCTTCTGTTTCGTGCCCGGAATTTACCTGCAGGTGGCGTGGATATTCGGCGTGGCACTGGTGGCGGACAAACGCCTCGAATTCTGGACGGCGATGGAACTCAGCCGGAAGACCGTTTCGCGCTGTTGGTTCAAGGTCCTGGCGCTGCTGATCATCGCTTTCGCGCCCTTCATGGTCTTTGAGGCGTTTGTGATGATCAAGACGTGGATCCTGATCAAGGCGACCGTGATGCCGGCATGGGACGGCAACATGCTCGATTTTCCCAAGTTGATCCAGGCTTTGGTCCCGGTGGCCACGACCATGAGGCCGCTCATTCTCCTTGCCCAGTTCATTCTCCTGCTGAACATGCCGTTCGGCCTTGCGGTGATGATGTCCGCCTATGAGAATCTCTTTGGCACTCGGGCCGCGCCAACCTCTTAGCCGGCAGGCGGCCTGGGGTTGCCTGACAGCCAATGTCGCCCTGCCTGGCAGCGGATCGCTGCTCGGCGGGCGGATAAGCGGCTACGTGCAACTCCTGCTTTCGCTTTCGGGATTTGCGGCGACCTTCGTTTTCGGGCTTCAGTTCTTCGCCTGGTTTTTCCGCAACTACTCGCGGCTGCAACAGATCCAGGGCACCGATCCGGTGGGCTACATGATGGAAGTCTGGCATGCGATCCGATGGTCGCTGCTGGGCATGGGACTGTTCGGCGTCGCGTGGCTCTGGGCGCTCGGCACCAGCCTGCTGATACTCGCCGCGTCGCGCGAAGCGGAAAGGAAGGCCGCGCTTCTGGGAAGAATTCCGCCGAAAATCAAGCCATGAGCGACGATCGGATTTCCAGATGACCGGGCGCGGAATCTGTGGCACCTATGGGTAGTCCCCTTTGGAGGACCGGCATGCTCGAGGTTGAAAACCAATTCAAGCGGCGCTTCGGATTTCCGCCCACGCATGTCATTCGCGCGCCGGGCCGGCTCGAATTGCTCGGCAATCACACCGACTACAACGAAGGCCTGGTGCTTTCGGTGGCGGTGGATCGCTGGGTGGACATGGCGGTGACGCCGCGCACTGACGGGAAGGTGGAATTGATTTCCTCCGCGTTTGCGCAACCGGAGATTTTTCCCGCCAACGAACTGAAACGAAATCCCGCCACGCCCTGGACCGACTATGTGAAAGGCGTGCTGGACCAATTGCGCCGGCGCGGGGTCCACTTCAAAGGCTTCAGCGCCGCCGTGCACGGGACCATTACCATAGGCGCCGGGATGAGCAGTTCGGCGGCGCTCGAGGTGGCCACGGCCCTGGCGGTGCGACACATGTTTCCCTACAGCCTGGCGGAAGCGGGGCTGGCGACACCGCCGAATCGCGACCGGCAGGGCCGTTTACCGCCCTTGTCGCGGTCCGACCGGCTGCTCATCGCCAAACTTTGCCGTGCGGCGGAGAATGAATTTGTGGGAGTGAAATCCGGTTTGCTCGACCAGATTTCGTGTCTCTTTGGAAAGGCGGGCAACGCCATGGAGATCGATTTCAAGTTCCTCACCGTGGAACTGGCGCCGCTGGCGGGCGAGGCGCTCGTGGTGTGCGATTCCGGTGTTCCCCACTCGCTGGCCCGGGGCGGCTACAACGAATTGCGCGAGCAAAGCGACGCCGCCGCGAAGGCTTTGGGCGTGAAGTTCCTGCGCAGCGTGGATGTGCCGATGCTGATGGCGAACAAGGCGAAGCTCACCCCGCGCCAGTATGAGTGCGCGTATCATGTGGTGAGTGAAATCCAGCGGGTGGTTTTCGCTACCCGAGCCCTGCGCGAAGGCGATCACGCCCAGTTCGGCCAGTACATGTTCCAGAGCCACGAGAGTTCGCGGGATTTGCTCAAGAACAGCACGCCCGAATTGGATTTGCTGGTGGACCTCGCGCGGAAGCATTCCAGTTGTCTCGGGGCCCGATTGACCGGTGGCGGCTTCGGCGGGGCCACGATCAATCTGGTCGTTCACCATGAGGCGCCCGATTTCATGGCCTACATGGCACGGGAATACGAGAAGAGCACCGGCCGCAAGATGGAACCGAAACTCTGCCAGATTGTGGACGGGCCGGAGTAAGTCAGGCCTTTCACAAATAGGTTGTCCACCGCTCCCGGCGCGGAGTATAAGGCAGTCCATGACGAGGCTTATGGGTTATCTATGTCGGGGGCTGCCGATCGCGTGCGTGGTTCTTGTTCTTGCCCTGGCCGGGTGCGTCAGTGAGCAACAATACCGCACGGACAGCCAGCCTCAGCCTTACGATTCCAAGGGCACCAACAACAATCCCCGTGCCGGTATTGAGATCGGCCCGAACTACACAGTTGGCTACGTCGAGTTCGACGACCAGGGCTGGCCGTATGGGACGAACAAGACGAGCAACCAATCGCAGATAGACATCGTGACCGACCGGGTTCGAGAAGAACTCGCGACCAACGGGCTGCTCATCGTCACGTTCGTTCACGGCTGGAAGCACAATGCGAGTGCGCAAGATTCAAACGTGGCCATGTTTCACCAGGTGCTGGGGCGTCTCAGTTCCATGGAACGCCATCTCCACACGAACAGCGCGGCGCCGCGTGTATTCGGCGTCTATGTCGGCTGGCGCGGCCTGTCCACGGACCTTGAACCGTTCGAGGAGCTTAGTTTCTGGGGACGCAAGGCGGTCGCGGAACAGGTCGGTCACGGCGCGCTCATTGAACTTTTGACGCGTCTGGAAACCGAGCGAAATGAAGCCAATTGCAGTCATCCCTCCGGCACAAACCGCGCCGCCACGAAGCTCATCATCGTCGGGCACAGCTTCGGCGGGGATATAGTTTATTCCGCGGTTGCGCCGGTCCTCACCGAGCGGATGATCGAGAACCGCGATGCCTCCGGCAACACGCTTTCTCCCAAAACGCTGGGCGACCTGGTGGTGCTGATCAACCCCGCGTTTGAAGCCGCGCGTTTTGAAACCGTGTGGCGGCTGGGCGCGAGCGGCGGGTTCCCGGCGGGCACCAATTGCACGCTGGCGGTCTTTACCTCGACGGCTGATTGGGCCACGGGCCTTGCCTTTCCCGCCGGCCGCGCGGCCTCCACGCTGTTCGACGCCTACCAGGATCACCAACAGCACAAGGCCAACGTGGACGCAGTGGGCCATTTCGCGCCGTTCATCAACTACGATCTCAAATACGTCGGCAAAACCCCCGGCCAGAAGCCGCAGGTTGATGCCACCAACATCGTTTCGAGCCATGAATCCGCCGAGCAGGTGCGGCGATTGCGCGGCCAGTTGCGCGCGACTGCCCGGCAGGCTGTCGTGACGACGAACGATCTGGTTTATTCCTTTTCGCGCTGCGAACTGGACCCGCGCGCCAATTGCCGCCGCGACGATCCCATTTTCAATGTCGCCGTGGACCCCAAGCTGATTCCCGATCACGACACAATTGATCGTCCGCAATTTCTCTGGTTTCTCGGCGAATTCCTGGCCGCCTTCTCGAGCAGCGGCAATTGACCGGCATTATTGCACGTTGATGAGGTAGCCGATCGTGCGAATGCGGCCTTGCAGCCTGGTCTGGAGCCACAGCCGGTATTTGCCGGGTTCGGGGAAGGCATAGGGAAAGGCGAGCGTGGTGGAAGCCGGTGAGCAAAGCAGGTCGAGCGGTTGATTCGCGAGATAGCCGGCATGTTCGCGCTCGGCAAAGCGGCGCTGTGCCTCCATGGAGATCGTGCCAAGCGGATGCAGGTGGGCGAACACACCACCGTCATCACGCTGGATGATCAGATGGCCGTACATGCCGAGGTAAGGCTCCAGGGGAGCGGGCTGGCCGGAGTCAGTGGTCAGATCGAATCGCAAGGTGGTTTCGTCATTGGCCTTCACGGTCTCGCCGAAGGAAGGCGCCAGATGAAAATTTCCCTCCAGCGTCCGCGCGGCCGAAAATTGCGGAGCGTCGAAGTCCACCGCGTCATCGGCATCCAGAAGGACAGCGGTGGAATTGGTTGGATCGGCCGGTTCGGCGAGGCGCACGAGATTGGTGAGTGTCTGGGTGAAGCCGCTTTCGTGAGTGACATCGGCGTAGAGCAGGTAATCGCCGCCAGGCAGGCTGGGGAGCGCGGCTTTGAACACGTCCCCCTTTTGGGCGGGATCGCGCAACGGATGCAAGTGCGCAAAAACGTCGCCCTGCGGCTGGCGCACGAGGAAAAGGTGCATGAGATGGCCGTGATCGGGAACCAGTGGAGTGGATTCGATGGGTCGCGTGGGCGCGACATCGAGCACCAGTTGCGCCTGGCCATTGGTGTCCCGTTCCAGCGTCGGCGTAATCTTCTGCGGTTGATAGAGACGGCGGGAGAGATAGGCCTGATCCACAGTGCCCCACCAACGATTTCCGAACCAGACCGCAAAGACCGCGATGCCCAGCGTGAGCACCATGGCCAGCATGGCGAGGCGTTTTCGCCGCGTATCGGGCCCGGCCCCGGCGGGAAGGCTGGATTCGCGAATCGCCGCGCCCACCACGGTGGTCAGCAGTATCACCAGAAAGGAACCCAGACAAAGGAACATGATGCCCATTCCGCGGGACATGCCGAGCCGTTGGTAAGCGACGGAGTTCAGCGGCACGATGGCCGTGCCGCGGCCCTGGGGACCGGAGACATCCACAAAAACACTGTAGGCGCCGGAGTCCATGAGCCAGAGCTGCGCCGTGAACAAATTGGTTTCACCGGGCACAGGCGTGGCGGTATCGGGGGGCGGCGCGCCGCGCGTGCCGGCATTCCAGCGCACGGGCAGCACGGTCACCTTTTGGACATCTCCCGAACGGATGCGGACGTGGATTTGCGCCAGGCCCGGGACGACGCCGGGCGGCTGGATGGTAACGCGGACCGGATAGGGACCCGCCGGCCCCTCGAAGAAAACATTGGGACTGCCGACATGCGCCTGCGCGGTCGGGCAGAACAGGGCGAGTGCCGCGGCGAGCAGCAGGCCGGCAGCGGCGCGGATTGGAAGCAGGAGTGGGCGCATGCCGCGGGCGATCAACGCCTGACCTTGGAAAGCCAGTTGCCGAACCAGAGGGCAATCCGGGTTTGAATTGCGGCGTAGAGGATGGCGATGCCTGCGACGGCTGGCGTCAGGACATTCCCCTTGTCCACCCAGAACTCCGTGCACCAATCGCCCAATTTGTCGTTGTACCCCCACATTGCGTTGCCGCCGAAGAAGGGATTACGCGCCATGGGCGAGAGCAGGAATTCCGAAAACAACCATTGCGTTCCGATCAGAAGCAGAAAAAAGAACACGCCGACCGCAAGGGCGAGGGCGGTGTCGGTCCAGAAGCCGCGCCGCATCTTCGCGCGGAGCAGAATGTCGATCCCGATCGCAGGCACCACCAACAGGAGCGGGAACGGTGGCGGGACCATGTGCGTGACGGGATTGTAGATCGGGGCCAATTTGGCCTGCGCGGGAAACAGGGGCAGGACCCAGAGCATGAACGCCACGATGAACATGTAAACCAGCGCGGTGCCGGTGGCGGCCCAGCGCCGGCCCGAGGCGCGCGCGGCCACGACCATCCAGAGCGGGAAATTGAGACAGGCCGCGCGATAGAACGCCGCGCCGTGTTGCTGGTTGGGATAGGTATATTCGGTGAGGAACACGGAGACCTTGGTCAGCAGGACACCGCAGGCGAACAGGAAGAGCAACGTCGTTGCGGCCTGGCTGGCTCCTTCAGCGCGGTTGTGCCAGGAAACAATCAGGAGCAAACCGCCGATGGCGACGGAATAGGTCCCCAGCGCCAGCAGCGTGTGGGGCGGGCTGAGGATCTGGACATCGAGCCCATAGGCGTTGTGCCACCAGTTGTCGAAAGGAGCCGACACCAACATCGTGAACGCGCCCCAAATGACGACCCAGGCGCCGATCGGCCCGTGAAAGCCCCAGACGCGAACAGTGGGAATCCGGTTGGCGGGAGCGGTCCAGAAAGTCTGCTTCAACACCAGCCAACCGGCGAGACAACCGGGCAGTGCGCCGCCGATATAGATCATTCCGTGAGCGGGCGTCCAGAAGGTGTCGCGCCCAATCGTCACATGCCACGAAATGTCCCAGAGCACGCCGATCGGGATGCACGCGCCGGCAAGAACAATCGCCCAGCAATACCACGGCAACGCGGTGCCCGCCTCGACGCGGTTCGCGGCGGCAAGGCCGCCCATTGAATCCGCTGTGATGGCCTGCCCCTCGGTACTCATCGAAATCCCTTTGATTATTTTTGCGCCGACGGTGAGGTGCTCTTCGTCACGCTATCAACCGGGTCCTTGGGATCCTTGGGCGTTTCCTTCTTTTCATCGTCGCCCTTCGCTTCGGGCGCCTGTTTGGCGGCCTTCAAGATGTCGTCTGCCGGCAGAATGATGGAAGTGACTCCCTCGCGATAGCTCGAACGCCCTCCGCCTCCGCCGCCCGTTGTCCGCATCACGACCACGCCCAGCAGATTTCCGTTCAGCGCGAATGCCGGCGAACCCAGTGTGGTGGAGGTCGCGGTGCTGTCGGGCACATAAAATGTCCTCGGTTTCTGGACCACGGCGCAGATGCGCTCCACTGAGGCGCCATAAGCGCGGCCGGTGGCGCGGTTCAGGCGGTTGAGCGTGATCACCTCGTCCAGCACCTGCGCGGGAGAGCATTTGGCGAGATCGACTGCCGTCATCGGCGTGGACAATTTCGTCTTCGGCCGGATGAATGCGAGATCGAGGTCCTTGTCGCGCAGCACGATTTCCGCGGGAATTTCCGTGCCGTCGTCGAGCAGGATTTTGATGTCGCTGATCTCGATCTCCACTTTGTATTGGGAATACTCCTCCGAGAGCATGCGCCGGTAAATCTCGGCCGGATCGCAAGCGGCCAGCGAAAGGACAGTCAGCCCGGACGGATCAACCACGGTGCCAGTGAGGTCCTGCCGGGTTTCCGAGGTGCGGCCCGACGAAGCGGACGAGGCCTTTTGGACGACCTCGACAGTCACGACGCCGTGCTGGTTTTTTGCAAGAATGTCGCGTCCCTTTTCGGCCGCTTCATCGGCGAGGCAGGGCCGGACCAGTCCAGCCGCCGCACAGACGGCGATGACGACGATGAAAAATTTTCGCTGCATGAATTTCCTTATTGCTGTGTTTTCCAATTGGGTTCGATTTCCAGATAAGACGTATGGATCCCGCGCAGCACCTTCATGCGAACCACGCTGGGATGGGTTGTGGCGATATCCTCCATTCTTTGGCGCAACATCTCGACATTATCCACCGGTTTCCCGTCCACTTCCACAATCAAATCCTCACCGGAGAGCGAGCCCAGTTCCGCCCAACTCCCGGCCTGGATGTCCTCCACCAGCACGCCGTTCTGGTCGTCGCTCCACTGTTCCTCCGCGCGATCGAAGAAACTGACGTCGCGCGCGGTGAACTCGAAATTGCTGTCGTGATACTTCTTCATCTCGCGCTGCAATCTCGGAGATTGGATCAGCCCGACATTGATTTTCATCGGTTTTCCGTCGCGCACCACGGCAAGTTCCACCGTTTTGCCGATGTCATACTGGCGGATCAAGACGGAAAGCTCGTCGTCATACTCGGGGCCGGAAGCGCCCAATTTTTCGCCATCAAGCGCAGTGATGAAATCGCCGGGCTTCAACCCTGCCTTGTCGGCGGACAAGCCTGGATAAACACGCGTGATATAGAAGCCCTTGAGGGATGGCTGACCCGATTGCCGTGCGATCTCCGGGGTGATCGTGTGCGTCTCGATCGGCAGCCAGGCCTTGGTTACTTCCAGGCCGGGATCCTTCAGATCCTCGAGCCCGATGCGCACGACGGCCAGATAACGCGCCGCCTTGCGTTCGAACACAGCAAGGACCGGCACCGGATCTTTTTTTCCGTCCACCAGACTCCGGGTGACCTGCGTGAGGTCTTCGACATTTTTAATCGGCATGCCGTTGACAGCCACGAGCGTATCGCCGCGTTCCATGGCCGGCTTGGCTTCCCCCGCCGGTCCTCCCGGCCGGACCGAACCCACCAACACGCCGTCCAGATTCGTCCGCTTCATCTCACGCGCCAGCACCTGCGAAAAATTCCGCGCGGTGAGGCCCCAGGCCTTGAGTTCGCGTTGCGGCGGGAATGTCTCGCTGCGCTCCTGGGCGGTCACTTCGAGCCCGATTTCCTTCCCGTCGCGTTTGACCAGCGCCTTGACCGGCTTGCCGATTGGCAGTTTCGCGATGCGCAGCATGAGGTCAGGCATCTGCTCGTCGAATTTCACGTCGGTCGGCTGGCCATCGAGTTGCAGCATCAGGTCGCCGGGCTTGAAGCCGGCCTCGCAGGCGGGCGAGCCCTCGAGCACACCGGACACCAAAACACCGTGCTCCTCGCCGGAATGCTTGAAGAGGGGCTGCACATCCAAGCCCAGCCAACCGCGACGCACCTTGCCATGCGCGATGATTTCCTCGGCCACGCTGCGCGCGAGATTGCCGGGAATCGCGCCCGCCAGCCCGATGCTGATTTCGTTGATGCCGATGATTTCACCACGCAGGTTCACGAGCGGGCCGCCGGAATTGCCGCCGTAAATCGCTGCATCATGTCCGAGCCAGCGCACCAGAGCGCCGACGTCCTCGCCGTCCAGCGTGAACCGGCCGAAACCGCCCCAGAAGCGGGGCATGACCATTTCCGTGTTGCTGATGATGCCCAGCGTCACGGATTGCGAGAGCGCCATGGGGCTGCCCATGGCCAGCACATAATCACCCACCTGCACCGCCGAGGAATCGCCGAACCGCGCCGCGGTGAAGGTCCGCGGCTTGCCGGGTTTGAGCTTGAGCACCGAAATATCCGTGAGCGGATCGGTGCCGACGAGTTCGGCCTCGATTTCCTCGCGATTCCAAAGCGTGCAGAACATGCGCGTGGCGTGGCCGGCGACATGATGATTGGTGATCAGGTAGCCGTCGCTGGTGATGATGGCGCCGCTGCCGACCGCCTGTTCCTTGAGTTCGCGGCCTTCGGAATAATCCACCGAGACGACGCGGATGCGCACGAGCGCAGGCCGGACGCGCGCGATCGCGGGATCGATTTGCGCGCGCAGCCCGGACGCGACGTCCTTGGCGCCGGCTTCAAAAGCAAACAGGCTTGAAATCGCCGGGAGAGTCAGCAGGAGCCAACAAATCCACCGGCGCGGGATGTGCATACCTCGAACCATATCAAAGTCTGGAGAAACTGCCTGCCAACTGGCAAGCCTGCAAATTTGTAATCCGACACGCCGGCAGGCAGTTACGTTCAACAATGGTCCGGCACCCGTGGCTTGGCGCAGATCGCCCAATAATCAAATGTGATGCGGATGATCGATTGGAGCTGGTCGAGTGTCTCCGGCTTGATGATGTAGGAGTTCACGCCCATAGAGTAGGCGCGGTGGATGTCGTCCTCGATGTCGGACGCGCTTAAAACGATCACGGGAATAACGCTGCATTGCGGATGCTGCCGGAGCCATTTGAGAATCTCGAACCCGCTCAGGCGCGGGAGACGGATTTCTGTGAAAATGACGCTGGGAAAGGGATGCAGGGCGCGGTCAGCGAAAGCTCCAGCGGCGCATAAGTAATCGATCGCCTGCTGGCCGTCGTGCACGGCGTGCAAGGGGTTGTTGATCTGGTTTCTCCTGAAGGCGATTTTCAAGACCTCAAAGTAATCGGGGTCCTTGTCCACGATCAGAATATCGAGATTGCGATTCACCCTTAACTCCTGCGTCATTAGAGACTTCGCCGCCCGGGAGGTGAACACCCCATGTTCAGGGGCGCGGTTTTTCGGGTAAAAGTTTTTTCGTAATGATGGTCAGTTAGGTCCGGCGGCCCTGAGTGGGGCCGCCTTTTTGTTTTTCTTCACCTCACCAGAACCGGATCTTTTGCTCAACAGTCATCCTGTTGACGTCCAGATGTTTGCGTTGCACAGCGACATTCGTTTACGCCAGATTTTGCCTGCGCTTTGCTCCTCAACTCTAAGCCGATTCCTGCCGTTAATTGCTTAGAAAGAGCAGCCCTTGGCAAGATTTGCTTATGAGAAGGAAAGTTCGGCGGACCGCGTGGGATTTTGGAAAGGGGTTTGCGGTGTCGCCGGGCATTTCTGCCATCGGTTGATTTTCGCAGCGCGAATTTCTGCGCTGCTTTGGCTGGCGATCAGTTTGTTGCTTCCCCGAAATTCCCCCGCCCAGAGCCTCACCAATTCGTCGCCCTCCGGGCAGCTTTCGGACCTGTCGCTGGAGCAGTTGGTCAATGTGCAGGTGGACATCGGCACGCTGGGAACCGCGGAATTGCGCAAGGTGCCCGCGAGCGTCACGACCATCACGGCGCAGGACATCAAGGAAAGCGGGGCGCGCAATCTGAACGAACTGCTGGAAATTTACGTGCCCGATCTTCTTTACCTGCGGCACAACTGGGAGGCCGACCACGTGGGAATCCGCGGCGTGATCAGCGACACGGAGAACCAGTACCTGCTGCTGGTAAACGGCAAGGTGATGAACAACCTCGTGCACGCGGGTTCGTTGAGCGAACACGACCTGGTGATGCTGGGCGACATCAAGGAGGTTCGCGTGATCAGCGGTCCGGGTGCGGCGGTTTACGGGGCGGGTGCGCTGGCGGGCGTCATTGACATCGAAACCTTCGATGGAAACACCTTCAAGGGAACAGAAGCCACCGCGCGCGTTGGAATGGTGGACGAGTTTTCCTCCCTGGAGGTCAAGGACACGATTGATTTTCGCGAGGGCGCGAATCTTTTTCTCTACGGCGGCATCAGCCAGCTCGGCGGCGCCAACGATCACGACTCGCCTTACATCATGGGCCTGAGCGGCCCCGGTCCGGAAGGATCGACGGTGACGGCGGGCAAGGCATATCCATTGGGCCTTGCGAGCGATGGCCGTGAGTACCACGAAGTCCCGCCCTGGAAATTGTATACCGAGTTGAACGTGGACAACTTCTCCGTGTGGGCGCGCTGGACGCGCGGCGGCGAAACGCAGCCGTTCGAGCAGCGCTGGCTGGTCGCGCCGCCGCTCGGGCTGACCAATGTGGCCGGTTACCAGAACTATCAACCGCACGGTGTGGGGTATCAGCAGATTTCGCTCGGGTCGGATTACCGATACGAATTGTCGGACAATTGGGAATTGTCCACGCGGGTCGGCTTCGACACGGACGACTACGTCCGCACCGAATTTGACGGGCTGCTGGATGCCAACCGCGAAGACGTCTACAACGCGCGGTTGCTGGCGACCTGGAAATCGAGTCCCACGCATTCGCTAACGTTTGGAATGGAGGGAGTGTGGGCCGATTACGGCCTGCCGACGCTCGGTTATCCGGGCGGGCCGGCGCGGAGCACGGTTTTTGCGGGCATCAATCCGACTCCGGACGGCCTGTCCGGGTTCATGCCGCGCTGGAGTTCCGAGACATACTCGTTTCTCGGGGAGGACCGCTGGGACATCAACCCGAGCTGGAGCATGTTCACCGACTTGCGGATCGACAAGAATGACCGGACCGATTTCATGTTCTCGCCGCGGGCGGCGTTGATCTTTACACCGAACCGGCAGGACACTTACAAGTTGATCCTGTCGCAGGCCACGAAGGCGGACATTGCGGAGGAACTGGAGGTGCAGCGCGAACTCACTGGCGGCATGGATGACACGGAGACGCTGCGGTCGGCGGAATTCGACTACAACAGGATTTTCTGCGAACACTTTTCCGCGGGCATTAACGCGTTCTTCTACGATGCGCGGGTCATCGGCTGGGATGACGCGAACAATCGCACGGAGCCGGTGGGCGACGAGGATGTGGCCGGGTTTGAATTGCAGGCCATGTATCGGTCGAAATCATTCGACCTCGGCGTTTCGCATTCATTTTCGAAGCTGGTGGCGTTTCGCAATTCGGTGGGTGGAATCGAGGGACAGGCGATCACCGCCGCGCCATACGGCTTTGGCAATGACCTGAACCAGTGGAGCACACAGATCAGCAAACTGCACTTTACCTACCGGCCGATCGACAAGCTTCGCCTCACCGGATCGCTGCGGGTGTTCTGGGGCTGGCCGGGTTATCGCGATTATACGGCCTACGCGAACAGCGTGGGCGTGGATTCCGCCGGCACACCGCTCGAATTTCTGCGCGATCCCACCTACGATCCCTACAACCAGATCCAGGCGCGCCTGAATCTCGGATTGATTTATGATTTCACGCGGAACCTCAGCGCCAGTGTGCACGGTTACAACCTGCTGGGGCTGTTCAACGGCCACTTGAACGATCGTTTCATCATGTTCTCGTCCTCCGCGCAGCAGGACGCGCCGGCGATCGCGTTTTCTCTCTCCTGTAAATTCTGATCGAAGCGGCGCTTTGATCAGATCACGAATTTCGGCTCATAAACGGGGCCCATGCCATGCTTGCGCAACAGCTCGATAAAGCGGGCGATGCCGCGCTTTTCGTCCGTGCCCAGGTGATAGTGGATGTGCCAGCCCAGGTAATCCTTGCGGAATTCGTAATCGTATTCGGTGCGGTTGCGGATGATGGAATCGAGCGTTTCCAGACCGAAATCGCGGGCCTCGCGCAACTGGCGCCGCAATGGAGTATTCTCAATTCCGCGGCGCAGGGCCCAGACGGCGTAGACAAAAGGGAGCGAAGTCAATTCCAGCCAGGCGGCGCCGAGATCGAGTATTTGGTGCGTATGAGGCGCGAGGAGGAAATTCAGCGCGGGGTCGCCAATGAGAAGAACGGCGTCAAGCTGAATGGCGGTTGAATAATCCTTGAGAGGCTTGAACTCAGGTTTCAATCCACGCTCGGCCAGGAGTACGCGCAACAGATTGACGCTGGTCAAAGAGGCAACATCGCAGAACACTTCCTTGATCTCGTTCAGCGGCATTTTGTGGGCGAGAAACACGCTTTGCACTTCGCCGAGGGAAGCGATGGCCATGCCGTCCAAGACATCGTAACGGTCATTGAACAACACTTCCGTGACACTCACCAGCGCGGCATCGAGTTGATCCTTTTGCAGCATGGCCGCCAGTTCGGACGGCGTGGCCATGGTGACTTCGTCCTCGATTCCGCGTGTGAGCGGCACGGCGTTGAGGTAGCGCACGGAGCCGACGCGGAACGGGGCGAGTGATTTCTCGAGATTGCTTTCGCGCTGCAGTTCCTGTGCGCGTTTTTCGCGCTCGGCGCGCTGGGCGAGCTGCTCCGGGGTCTCCGGCGGGGCCATGCGCAGTTTGGGCGATTCTTCGGAGGAACTCATGCGCGCATCACGCGGTCGCCAGGTTGCCTTCGAGAATCTTCGAAGGCGCCGCGCCGTCGGCGGCTTCGCCGGGTTCGGGCGTGTCCCACAATTTCACGGGTTCGTAGAAAGTATTCCGCTGGACGGGAGTGCGGCCGGCTTCGCGGATGGCTTTCACGAGCGTGGCCTCGGTCTGCTGCTGAGGGGAGGTGGCGCCGGCCATGTGAAAGATATGCTCTTCAATGATCGTGCCATGGAGATCGTCGGCGCCATAGCTCAGCGCGACTTGCGCCAGTTTCAATCCCATGCCGACCCAATAGGCGGTGATGTGATCGAAGTTGTCCAGGTAGATCCGGCTCACCGCGAGTGTGCGCAAGGTATCGAAACCGGTGGGCGGAGTGGAGACGGGGATCTCGTTGTTCTCGGGCTGATAGGGAAGCGGAACGAAGCCGACGAAGCCTTTGGTTTCGTCCTGCAACGCGCGCAATTGGCGGAGGTGGTCGACGCGATCGGCGAGCGACTCGACGTGGCCGAAGAGCATTGTGCAGGTGCTTCGACCTCCCATGCGGTGCCAGGTGCGGTGGACGTCGAGGTATTCCTCGGCGGATTCCTTGCCCTTGGCGATCGCAGAACGGACTTCCTTGCGGAAAATTTCCGCGCCGCCGCCGGTGAGAGAGTCGAGACCGGCGGCTTTCAATTCGGCGAGCGTGTCCGGGACGGATTTTTTGGCGAGCCAGGCGAGGTGGAGAATTTCGATGGCGGTGAAACACTTGAGCTGCAGACGCGGATCGAGCGCGCGCAGGGACTTCAGCATGTCGGTGTAGTAGCTGAAGGGGAGCGTCGGGTGCAGGCCGCCGACGATGTGAAGTTCCGTCACGCCGAGCGCGAGGGCTTCGCGGCCCTTTTGGACGATGTCATCGATGGAGAGTTGGAAGCCGTCCGCGTCGCGCTTCTTTCGGGCGAAGGAGCAGAACTGGCAGCTCAGGATGCAGTAGTTGGAGTAATTGACGTAGCGATTGATGATGTAGCTGGCGCGGTTGCCGGACTTGCGCTGGCGCGCGAGGTCGGCGATGGCGCCGACGGCATTGAGGTCCCTGCTCTCGAAGAGGCGCAGGGCGTCGGCTTCGGAGATGCGTTCGCCGGCGGCGACCTTTTCATGGAGGTCCCGGAGTTCGCTGCGTTGCGCAAAAAAGTTCATCGGCCGAAAAAAATCACCCGCGGAAACACGACTTCCGCGACGGTCACAATCAAAAACACGATGCTGATGAGGGCGTTGAGCCGGAAGAAGGCCAGGTCAATCCACTTCAGGCTTCGCCGCCGCGCAAGCCAATGCTCGAGCAGCAGGCTCCCAAGTATCACCAGCAGCCCAACCAAGTATGCCACGCGGAAGCCGCAAAGCAATCCGAAGGCGAAGAGCAGCCCCCACATGACCATGTGCGCGAGGAACGCGGCGGCGAGGGCGTTGCGCGGTCCCCAGCGAACGACGAGCGAGTGCAGCCCGTGCTGGCGGTCGAAGTCATAATCCTGCAGCGCGTAAATGATGTCGAAGCCGATCAACCAGAACACGACGGCGATTGCCAGCAGGATGGGGAGGATGGCGCCGTCCCTGATCGGCCAGAAGGCGAAACCGCCCTTGACCGCGAGCCAGGCGCCGATGGGCGCGAGCGCGAGCGCGATGCCGAGAAAAACGTGCGTGAAATCAGTGAAACGCTTGGTGAGTGAATAGAAGCAGATCACTGCGAGCGCAACTGGCGAGAGGTAAAAGCAGATTGGGTTCAGAAAATAACTTGCCCCGATCAAAAGGGCGGCGCTCAGGGCGCAGAGGGTGATTGCTCCGGCGAGCGAGACCTGGCCGGTGGGGAGATGGCGATTGGCAGTGCGGGGATTGGCCTTGTCGAACTTGCGATCGACGATGCGATTGAAGGACATGGCGCAGGTGCGAGCGCCAACCATGGCGAGGAGAATGAGCCCGAACGTGCGCCAGCCAGGCCAGCCGCGGTTGTCACGGGCTGCCACGGCCATGGCGGCGAGGGCGAAAGGGAGGGCGAAGATGGTGTGGGAGAGTTTGACGAAGCCGGCCCATTTTGCAAAACGCGAGAATGGAGGATGGAGGATGGAGGATGGCGAAGACATGGCTGACGGTTACTCTCGCGGGAAAATAAGATGACTGGCTGAAACGGGCGAACACGAGGATGGAGGATGGAGGATAGAGGATGGCAACCGATCCCCGGCCGCGCGCGATGATCTCCGGATCTGATCGGTCAAAGAGTAGCGCTCCTCGATCGGGAAGGATTTGGAAATTTTGAAGACGATTTGCGCCTGCTCGCGAGCGAGCTTATACACGTTGAGGTCTCGAAAGCCTTTGATCAGTGCCATCCTCTATCCTCCATTCTCCATCCTCGCTTTACTCTTTCTCCTCACCCCAGCGTGGTACGAGCTTCTGCGGAATGCCCAGGTGATCGAGCACGCGGGCGACGACGGTGTCGACGACTTCCTGGATGGTCCTGGGGCCGGTGTAGAAGGAAGGGTTGGCGGGCATGATCGTTGCGCCGGCGAGGAGGAGGAGTTCGAGGTTTTTGATGTGGACGAGATTGAGCGGTGTTTCGCGCGGGACGAGGATAAGCTTGCGGCGTTCCTTGAGCATGACGTCGGCGGCGCGCAGCAGGACGTCCTCGCTGTAACCGTGCGCGATGCGGCCGAGCGTGCCCATGGTGCAGGGGATGATCACCATGGCGTCGAAGGGATTCGAGCCGCTGGCGAAGGGGGCGTTCATGCTCTTCAGCCCGTGGGTCCTGGCGCCGGGCGGCAGGCGCAGTCCGCCGGGGAGTTCCTCGGCGATCACGACGGCGGCGTAATTGCTCATCACGACATGGATCTCGTGCTGCCGCGGGTCGAGGTTGTCCAGGAGGCGCTGGGCATACAGCGCGCCGCTGGCTCCGGTGATGGCGACGACAATTCTCAAGCGTGACGGTATCCGTGATTCGGCATCCGAATATCATGATGGGGGCGGGCGGGAAAGGGGGCAAGTCGGTTTGTGGGGCCGAGGAATGGGTGGGCGAGGGCAGATCCTGTCACCAGTTTGTAAAAGGCAGAATGACAAGCCTCCCTCGCTACGAACGCTGGTGACCAAACGAGCAAAGCCACCACCTCTCGGCACAGTATCAGGACATGGGTAACACTTTGACAGCAAGACATGGGTAACACTTTTTTGCTGGGCTGGCAGGATTTCCACGGATATGCCGTGGAAAAACACCATGATTACTGGG
>Ga0070741_10003134_pt1 | contig 41909 bp, 31 predicted proteins | sample Coa_R1_4_FD_66440 | JGI IMG/M metagenome (GOLD analysis project Ga0070741, IMG submission 66440) | Surface soil microbial communities from Centralia Pennsylvania, which are recovering from an underground coalmine fire - Coalmine... | ecosystem: Environmental > Terrestrial > Soil > Unclassified ... | reverse complement strand
GGCTATGCCTTCACAGTTTTCCTGCTCAGTCACGGCGTTGTAGGAGCCTCGGTCGTGGAGACGGTTATTCGCGGCGTGCTGGCCCCCTTCGGTCACGGGACCTGGACAGCTATTCTCGGTGCCGTCCTCTTCCAACAGAGCAGATCGAATCGCTTTCGTATCACCATCCCGGTGATTCTGACCTATATCTTTGTCTCCGTCCTTCACGGTTTCTGGGATGGTTTGCCCCGCACGGTCTACTTCGTCATCCCACCTGGCATTCCCGTCTCCGTCTTAACCGTCGTACTCAGCGTCGTTGGCATCGTCACGCTGATTATCGTTTACAGGCAAGCCGCATCCCGACGCGTACAACAACCCTTGCCGCTAACTCCATAGCGGCCTTACCGTGGAGGGAGCACAGCGAGAATCTCGCTAAGTTCCTGTAAAATTCGCCTGAGATCTGTGAGAATAGCACCTCGCAAGGAAAGGATGTGTCCCTTACTAAGAGGGCTATCTTCTCCTTGCATAGATACCAGATCATCTGCAATCTCATTATGAAGTAAAGCCTCTTCGCAGCTAATGAGTTGTTGGAATGCGGTATCCAGCGTGGCTCTTACCTGCTCTTTGCGCTCCAGATTGGCATGGACCGCATTATTGTCCTGGGCGCTCGTCGTAGTTGAAAACGTAGAGAGGCTATGGGCGATCCATGCCAGGATGCCGCTGATGGAGCGCAGGAGTTGAGCATCGACCTGTGCCCATTCTTGTTCATGTACGATCACGCGCCAGGGGACAGGAACATCGTTGACCGTATAGGCGATTCTGCGTAGCTGGCGTACTATCCTGTTGATGGCTGTTAACACCTCAGGGTAGTCCGCGATTTGGGAGCGTACACTACGCGCCCAGGGATTCAGGCGCAGGCTGTCGAAGCCGAGTGAGAGCGCCTGTTCAGTAGCGTCTACTTGCTGCTCTAACTCCTGCATACGCTCATAGATGGCGTGGTTACCGTTTCCATTCATACCGCCCGTTATAGTATCGGCCAGTTTCGTCGTGGCTTCGGCGATCTGTGAAGTGAGTTCAGCAATAGACTCACGTGCCCTGGTGATGTAGAAGGTATGCAGGGAGCATTTGCACTCCACTTCTCCAATTTTTAAACATAGCTTTCCCCCTTTTCCTGCAGCTTCTCTGATCTGCAATTGCTCCATAAGTCATGCTGAAGCACAGGGAAAACAACTACATACAGCAACAGCTGCCTGCGGCAGCTGTTGCTGTATGTAGTTGTTTTCCCTATGAGCCTCCGCCGCAGGCGGGATGTGATTATCTAAAGCAGGTGTTCAAAAAAAATCGGGATGACTCATGGACTCTGATTTTTCTACACAGTATATAACAGATACATATTGAAGGTCGCTTGCTCGCAGATAGAAGACGTTACAATTGACATTTGTCAGCAAGCAGATTAGACTAGCAACAACGTCAGGTCATCCGTTGAAAGCAAAGTAGTAGAGCATTCAGCAAAGTAGGATATATATGGCAAATACTGTTCATGAGGTAGTGGAACTTAGCGGGCATATTATCGACTCGTGGACCCTGCCGCGCACATGGGATATTATCATGGATCGTGGCGGGAACTTTATGATCGAGGAGATTCGTATCGGGGCCAGTAAAACCGAGACGAGTTATTTGCGTCTCAAAGTGCTTGCCCCTAACGATGAGATCCTTGAGCGCATCCTTTCCGAGCTTCAGCAGTTCGGTGTGGCCCTTGTGCACGCGGAAGATGTACATACCGCCGCAGTGGAGAAAGATGGCGTTCTACCCCCAAATTTCTATTCGACTACCAATCTGCCAACTCAGGTACGCCTGCGTGGCCAATGGATTCATGTCGAAAATATCGAGATGGATGTTGCCATCGTTGTTGATCGTGCTCATAACCGTGCCTATTGCAAGCCTATGCACGATGTACGCATAGGTGAGCAGGTCGTGATCGGCCACGAAGGCATACGCGTGCATCCATTTGAGCGTGATCGTGAGCGCGAAACTTTTGCCTTTATGCAGAGCAATGTCTCTTCCGAGAAGGCAAAGGTGCTGATGATTCATGAGATTGCACGGCATATGCAGGAGACGCGGGAGCGCAACGGCAAAATTTTATTTGTGCTCGGCCCCGCTGTCATCCATACTGGTGCCGGGCGCTATGTCGCCGAGTTGCTGCGCCGAGGCTATGTGCAGGTCATCTTCGGTGGTAACGCGATTATCACGCACGATGTCGAGTCAGCACTATTTGGCACTTCGCTCGGCGTGGACCTGCGCAGCGGCGAACAGGTCGAGGGTGGTCATCGTAATCACTTACGCGCCATCAACGCGATTCGCGGCGTTGGCTCTTTAGAGCAAGCCATCGAGGTTGGGCTACTACGCGAGGGCATTACATATGAAGCAATCAAGCACAATGTACCGATGGTACTGGCTGGCTCAATCCGCGACGACGGACCAATGCCCGGCGTGATCTCCGATATGGTGGAGGCGCAGCGACGTATGCGCGAGGAGGCTCAGGACGTTGAAATGGCAATCATGGTTGCATCGATGCTGCATGCCATCGCTACCGGCAACCTTCTCCCCGCCAGAGTGCGCACCGTTGTCGTAGATATCAACCCGGCAGTGGTGACTAAACTTGCTGATCGCGGTAGCTTCCAGGCCGCAGGTCTTGTCACCGACGCAGAACTGTTCTTGCGCGAACTTTTAGAAGCTCTCTCCTAAAACAACCGGCACAATAACATCAACCAACAACACGCCAATTTGCTGAGCAAATTGGCGTGTTGTTGGTTGATGTTATTGTGCCGGTTGTTTCTTGCGTTCGTAATGGCGTCGCACCTTCGAGCGATTGCCGCATGTCTTCATATCGCACCAGCGTCGGCTGTGATTTTTGCTCGTATCGAGAAACAGCCAGTGACAATCATCCGCCGCGCACACTCTCACCGCGTGTATTTCATCAGAGGTCAATACATCAGCTGCCGAACGCACTGCTGCCCATAATACGCTATCGAGTTTGCCATCCTTGCTGGCCCAATCCCACATAAAATGGTCTCCTTCTGGCATAATCCGCGCATGGCCCATTACCTCTGCCAGCACGCTATTCAACAGCGTCAGGTCAGCCTCATCTGGCGAGGCATCTCCTGCTATTGCCAGAAAGATACGAAAGATCGCTTCGCGTACAGTAATCGCATGCTCAAACGTTTTCTCCGCATCTCCAGGACGCCGCGCAGCCTCCTCAAGCAGAAGCTTCGCTTCGTTATCGGTTAAGATCGACGCTTGCAGACCCCAGGTGACAAGATCCCTGTAGCTATTGAGATGCTCGCGCGGCCTCTCCTCCAGGCGATCAGCCAGTGTATTGGCAAAGTCCAGGCATAAGCGAACCCCCGAAAAATCAAACACTGGACTGCCTTGTAATATTGTTGTCTCGCTCATCTTCTCCCTCGCCTCCTTACTGTACCACATTTCCCCTCACCCTATCAGCCGTTAGAATTAACTACCAAAATGCACTTGACAGGTTAGCATTTATCAAGTATAATCTAACCAGTAATAACATTTTAGATGGTTAATATCATCCATGTCAATATGGTTGCCGGAATTTCTAAAAGTTCGAGTTCGTGCTTGCTGAATATGTCTGGCTTGTATTCTGATCTTTGAGGAGGATTGACTATGCATCCACTTTATGGTGAAGTGCTGAGTCGGGAGCGCCATAGCGACCTGCTGCGGCAGGCGGAACACGACCGGCTGATTTCTACTATAGAGCGGCAGCGGAGGCCCCAACTGCACCTGCATCGCTGGTGGGCCTACAAAATAGGGCACAACCTGGTAAAATGGGGCCACCAATTGAAGCGCATCGGCACATATCCTGCCTCCTCAGCTCCTAGACGATATTGATCGCCCTTCATAGTACATATACATCCTTACGTCAACACAACAAAACAACAGGAGGACATAATGGAACTGCTTATTATCCTTATTGCGTTCATTCTCTTTGCTATCGCTGCAAAGCTCTGGGGTTCCGATAGCAGGGATGGGATAGACAGTGCTGAGTGGGAGAGGCGGCGAAATGCAGCTAAACTCCGCTGGCTCCCTACCCATCATCTTTAAATGAGCAGGTATAAAAAGGTCCTCTGGCCGACTCTATTCCGCGTGCTCCGCAAGTTCGGAGACACGTTGCGCCAGTTGCCGGAGAGCATCGCGTAGCTCTGGTGGCTGGCGCACGACCAGGGGACAGCGCAATCCAACCAGCACATACGCGATCCAGTCCAGGTGACCAACATAACAACGCAGACTTACGCCATCCGTTTCCTGCTCCAGGAGGGCAAGCGCGGGCGGCACAATGCGTTGAGCCTCCTCCAGCGTGGTCTCCAGCAGCACATCGACCAACCATGTATCTGGTGTCTGGGGAATCGACTTCAACACAAACGCAAGACAATCAAAGTCGAGGGGCCGGGTAAAGCTTTCGCGCAGCATCTCGGCTTGCACCACGCGATCCAAACGAAAAGTTCGCAGATCGTCACGTAAATGACAATATCCCACGGTATACCAGTAGCCCGATCTGAAGACAAGGCCATAGGGGTCGAGAGTTCGCTCGCTCTCTGGCCCATTAAAAGACTTATAACGCATTAACACACATCGTTGCTGCTGAGCTGCGGCAGACAGCGTTACCACTACATCATTGCTCGGTATCGTGCTTGAGGGTGTGAGATCGAAGACCAGGGTTTCCTGCACGGCCTGGGCGCGTTCGCGCAGCGCGAGCGGCAATACTCGTTCGATTTTGGCAAGTGCACCTTCAACAGCCGGGGCAGCAGCCATCAAGCCCATCTTACGTGCAGCCAGCAGCCCAAGCGTCAGCGCCAGCACTTCATCATCAGTAAACATGAGAGGAGGAAGTTTAAAACCGGGGCGTAAGCGATAGGAACCATGACGACCGCGCTCAGCTTCGACAGGAATACCCAGATCTTGCAACATCGTAATATAGCGCCGCACGGTACGTGTATCGACCTCCAGCCGTTCGGCCAGTTCTGGTCCACTGATACGCTGCCGAGATTGCAAGAGTTCCAGAACTGTCAGTACTCGCGTCGTTGGGAAATACATGTACATTCCCTTTCGCAACAAAAGTTTGGGCCAAAAGTTCGGCTCAAACGTTCTAAATTCAGGATCGATTATAACCGCTTTTCATGCTAGACTCAAGACACCCGATAGAAGGATAGAGGGAGAATCAACTATGACAGAACACATAGACAAAACTCAACTGCTCGACGCAATCCGCACCAGTTATACCAGCTTCGAGGCGGTATTAGCCCCCCTGAGCCCCGAGCAAATGACCACTCCTGGCGTCAACGGTACATGGTCGATCAAAGATAACATTGCCCACATCAGCGCCTGGCATCGTTTACTGCTCGACAGGCTCCAGGCGGTTCGTGACAATGTAGACTATCATTGGCCCTGGAACGAGGGTGCAAGCGATGATGAGATCAATGAGCAATTTTACCAGCAGAATAAAGCCCGCTCGCTTGACGACGTGCTGACAGAATTTCGCTCCCTGCACCAGCAAATAATCGAGCAGGTGCAGGCCATCAGCAACGAAGATTTGAACAGGCCGCTCAGTTGGCGCAATGGTAAGCCCATCTGGCCTGCTATTGTCGGCGACACAAGCGAGCATTACCCGGACCATACGCAAATCATTCAAGATTGGCTGGCAAAACACAACCATTAAAGTAAACCAGGGACGGTACTACGACTCTATATATTTCGCATCAAAGTAGATGGAAGGAGAACCGACCGTGACAGAACATATGGACAAAACTCAACTGCTCAACGAAATCCGCACCAGCTATGCCAACTTCGAGGCCGTCCTGGCATCTCTCAGTACCGAGCAAATGATCACCCCCGGCGTCAACGGTACGTGGTCGATCAAAGACAACATCGCCCATCTCAGCACCTGGCAGCGCGTACTCCTTAACAGGCTTGAGGCGGTACACAACAACACAACCCCCTCTGAAGAACTCTACGACGAGGAGACAGTAGATGCTGTCAACGAGCGATTTTATCAGCAGGACAAACCTCGCTCGTTAGATGACGTTCTGACAGAATTTCGCTCCCTCTATCAGCAAGTCGTAGAACAAGTGCAGGCTATAAGCGACGAAGATTTGAACAGACCGCTCAGTTGGCGAGAAGGTGAACCTATCTGGCCCACTATTGTCGGCAACACGAACGAGCATTACCAGGAACATATGCAAATCATTCAAAATTGGCTGACAAAACACAACAGCTAAAATAAGCCAGGGACGGTACTATGACTTTACATATCTCGCGTGAGCAGGCACGTCGTTTCCTTGTCACCTATCACTTCACACCAACCAGCCTCCCAGGCGTCTTTGAGCGCCTGGGAACAGTGCAATACGATCCCCTTAATCCAGTTGGTCGCAACCCGGACCTCGTGTTGCAGGCCCGTGTGCCCGGCTATCGCGTCGATGACTGGCAAGAGGCAGCCTACACTCATCGTATTGTCTACGATGCCTGGGACAAGCAAGCCTGCCTCGTACCCATCGCTGATTGGCCCTTTCGCGCCAGGATTCGTGATCGCTACCGTCCTTACCATGACCGCGAAATTTTGCAGGCCGATCCTGGGGCAGCAGAGGCGATTATGGCAGCCATCGAGGCGCAGGGACCGCTCTCATCAGCGGAATTTGAGGACCGTACTCGCTACCCTGGTCAAAATAGTTGGAACGGATCGACCCGAACCAATCGCGTTTTACGCTCCATGTGGGTCTGTGGTCTCCTGGTGACCCATCATCGCCGTGCTGGACGCCACTACTACGACCGCCCGGAACGCGTCATTCCATCGCAGCACTACAACGGGCCTCCCTTGCCCGATGAGGATGCCTATCACCGCTGGATTATCGCCCGACGATTTCAAGCCGTCGGATTGCTGCGCCCCAACGCTACCGAGCAGTCTATCTGGAGTGCCTGCGGAGATGCAGCAACGCGCAAACGAGCCATTACGCAGTTAGTAGAAGAGGGTATATTGACAGAGGTGTGTGTGGGCGAGAAGGCATGGCCTTACTATATGCTCACCAGTGCGCTCCCATTGCTCGATGTCCCACCGCCCACGCCGCGAGTCATTTTCCTGGGGCCTCTCGACAGCATCTTATGGGATCGCAAAGCCGTACAACAACTCTTCGACTTCAACTACACCTGGGAGGTCTATAAACCAGCCCCGCAGCGCCGCTGGGGCTATTACGTCCTCCCCGTTTTCTACGGCGACCGCTTCATTGCCCGCGTAGACTCCCGCCTGGAGGGAAAAACCTGGACGATCACGCGCTGGTGGTGGGAACCCGATATCACACCCGACGCCGCATTACTCGACGCGCTCAATACTGCCATCAACGCCTTTCTACAATATTTACGCGCTGATAACATACACATTGTAGAAGGCATTGATCTCCCTGCTCCAACATCACGAATTATTAAATAGTTCTTTTCATGCTTATTTTGATCTTTGGGGAAAATAAGCATGAAAAGAACTATTTTTCTATCCCTACAGCATCAACGATAGCCTGGTAAATTGCAGGTGGATACTCGGCCAACCGATGGCACAGATATAGATACCATTCCTGACCATAGGGCAGATAGATGCTCGTGCTATACCCACGTTCGCGCATGGTCTGCAAGCGCTCTGGCGTAACCCCATACAGCATAGAAAATTCAATGTGCTCGCGGCTGAGATTACGTCCCTGGATAAAGGTATGCGCATGATCCAGTAGTACCTGATCATGGGTAGCCAGCGAGCAACTATGTCCACTCGCCAGCAAAATCTCCATCAAGTTGCGATACGTGGCATCAAGCCGCACACCACGCGGCAGAGCAATATTATCAGCTTCCTCATACGCGCCCTTGACCAACCGAATACGTCCGGGATACTCTAAAGCCGAGGCCAGATCGGCGGGAGTCCGGTATAAATAAGCTTGCAGCGTGATACCAACATTAGCGAAACGCCCACTGAGTTTGCGATATACCGCTAAAATATCAGTGGTTCGCTCAGAGCCCTCCATACCAATAATGACCTCTATCCCGGCTTCGTGCGCAGCCTGCGCAAGCATTGAGGCATTGTTCAGCGCTAAATCCGTATCTATTACCAATCCAATATGTGATAGATCCAACGAAACGGAGCCACGCAGGTTGTGTGCAATAATCGCTCGAATGACGCGCAAAAATTCTTCTGTCACCTGCTGAGCCACTGCAGCAGACCGCGTGTTCTCACCTATATAGTCAATTGTAATTGCGTGATCCTGTTTCTGGATGGTCTGCGCTATCTCCAGACAGCTAGCCAGGGTCTCACCGCCGATCAGCCGCATAGCTGATCGCAAAAAGATCGCATGCAACTGAGTATTGCGTTGCACATATGCCTTGATGTTTTCGTTACGACTAATATGGCGCAGAGCTGCGGCGACCTTTGCTTCCAAATCAGATGTACTCATATCGACTGACTCCTCTTAGTGCCACAGAGTATGGCAGGACATGCACAGCTATTATAACATGCCATCAGTCATCCCGATTTTTCCGAACCCCCATTTCATATGCCCCTCGCCCCGCCTGCGGCGGGCACTCACGGAAAAAAATCTTCTTCCTTCAAAAACTGCCGAAGGCAGTTTTTGAAGGAAGAAGATTTTTTTCCGTGAGTGCCCGCCGCAGGCGGGGATTCAGCATGGGATGGTCGTTTTTTTTAACAGAATTAAGGGGATGGCCTCAAGCCTGACTTTAGCGCGAGTGCACAACCTGCCGAACGACCTTGCTTGCTACACGACGCGCTGCAGCCTCGGTACCAATCACAAAACGATAAAAAGGACCAAAGCTACGTGCAGCTGAAAAACCAACAAAGTACAAACCAGGAACGCTGCTCTCGAACCATGTGCTGAGCACAGGCGATCCCTGGTATGTTTGAATAGCATTCATCAACGATGGTTGCAGCATCGTGAGACGTTGCAGATCAGGGCGATAGCCCGTTGCAAGAATGACATGATCAACGTCCAACGTCTCACCATTTGAAAGCGAGAGTCGAGCGTGTTCATTGGCCGCTTCTATCTTGTCCACATTCGTTTGTTCAAGCACCTTGACTTTGTTGATGATGCGGGGCTTCAACCAATGGGAGCCTGCGGGTCCATGCGTCGTATCAACCAGACGATCTATGGTTGTACGCGACATACGCTGCAACATATAGGGATATTTTTCCAGCAGAAAGTTCATCCAGCCATTGCCCATACCCGCCTGTGGAGCACGCACTGTTCTAATCCAGGCCGGAACCTTTGTGTTGGCAACGGGAACCCAGCGCAGAGAGTGGCGAGCGATCACCCTTACATCCACCCCTTGTTCTTGTAATAACGCTGCTGTCTCTAGAGCAGCTTGTCCTCGCCCGATGACAGCTACACGTCTACCGGCAAATTTACTCAGATCATGGTGATCAGCAGAATGTGTTACAAGTGAAGAGGGCATGTGTGCATATTCTTGTGGACTATAGATGTAATATTGCAGACCAGGAGCCATCACAACAAGCTTGCTTTGTATGCTCCTGCCATCCGCCAGAGTCAGTAGAAACTGCCCACCTTTGCGCTCGATACTTGTAATATACGTCTCATCTACATCAGGAACTGCATGTTTTTGAAACCATAGACCATAATCGACAAATGTTTCGGCAGGAAGGGGATCAAAACCTTGTGTTCCCTTTTCCAGGAAATACTTGTCAAACGCATACTTGCCCAGAGGATCAGACAGGCTAGTCGCCCACCAGTAGGAGCGCAGCAGCATACCTTGAGGCATATGCTCACGCCAGAAATAAATTGGCTTACCAAAGGTAGCTACATTTAATCCTTGTCCACGTAAATGTGCAGAAACAGAAAGACCATAAGGTCCTGCTCCCAGTACAACGACATCATAATACGTTGTGGTTAGAGCAGTCGAAGATTGTTGTAGATCTGAAGGTATATTCATAGAATTTCCCCCTTGGACTCCGCTTTCCCAACTTCTGACGTAAGTAATGAGTCAGATACCAGGGTCCATATCCATGCAGAAAGCGGATCTCTTCAATTACATTAATCATATTCAACAATAGTAGAAAAGCAGTTTTTCCGTCTAAAACAGGAACAGATGTTTATACTTCAATGTACAGTGCGTCAGGTCATCCTCTCGACCTGACGAATAGATAGCACATCAGTTAAACTTTTTCATGTGTCCCATTCATGCTTTATGCCGTCGGATCAACCTACCTGCTACATTTCACTCTAGCATTGTCAAATGAGAAAGACATGAAAAAAGAAACGATTTTCGTCCTTTTTAAAGCCATATCCCAAAATAACTATATCACCTATCTTCAGAGCATACCATTACATGTCCTTTTTAATCTAATTCTCACAAATGTCTGCTAAGGTTGCAGAATCGAGGTACAAATTCTTCTGCTTCTATACCCTTATGGGGTATTACTACCCGGTTTGGGAGATTTTTGTGTCGCGATGGACCCTCAGCTATCACAAGAAATATGTAGAGACTAATATAAATCCAGGAGTAAAAATCGTTGGTTACCAAAGATTTCTATACAAGTGAAGAATATCTTAAAAAAAATCCAGACTGGCACGTTGGGGCCTCACCCTGGAAAACGGGGAGTATTTTGCAGATGCTCCAACGCAACAGATTAACTCCCAAAACTGTATGTGAGATCGGCTGTGGTGCAGGGGAGATTCTCAGGCTTTTACAACAACAGTTGCCTGTAGATAGTGTCTTTGATGGCTACGAAATTTCTCCCCAGGCATATAAATTAGCTCAGGAGCGAGAAAACGAACGCTTACATTTTCACCTTGCAGATTTCCTTGAAGAACAAAATGCTCATTTCGATCTCATTCTCATGATTGATGTCCTTGAACATTTTGAAAACTGTTTTAGCGTCTTGCGCGACATCAAACCGCGTAGCGATTATAAAATATTTTTTATCCCCCTGGACATCTCTGTCATTACAGTGTTACGTAATGAATTAATCGATTACCGCCACGCAACTGGTCATCTGCACTTTTTCACCAGGGATGTGATCCTTGAGGTGCTCAAGGACGCCGGTTACGACATACTTGACACCTTTTATACGCTTCCGCCGCTTGATCCCTCGCCCTGGAACAGTCAGCCACAGAAAATAGCACGTAAAGGCATACGCCTCGTTAAACGTGGCTTCCAGCGCCTCCCGGGACAGCTCCTGTACACCATCCACAAAGATTTCGCTGTGCGCTTCTGGGGTGGTTGGAAACTGGTCGTACTCGCAAAATAAACATTTGGCGCTTGCTGTCTCTGACGTTCTATCAGCATAGAAAAAAGAGATGAGCGGTATGGCACAGTCGCGCCATACCGCTCATCCTTACACTACACGCTCTCTCCCTCGAAGCAGCCACGGGTATGCTGCGAACCGGAGAAGTTGGCATCGGCAAGGGAAGGATTATTCAGTCCCATGAACTGGATGGCCATCGTATCCATCCCCGGATCGAACCCGAGGATATGTCCCGCTCCCTGGATGCTAATGGCCTCGACAGGTGGACAAATCCCTGTGCCACCGTAGCGGGTGCGCGTCCAGCTCGATTGCGGACTATCGGTGAACAATGGAGTCTGGCTGACCCTGAGAACATTGGTCCACTGCTTGATTTCTTCCCCAAAATTGGGATAGTGAAGTATGGCGTCGGCGGTGCCGTGCCAGAGCTGCATGCGCGGGCGCGGACCATGATAGCCGGGGAAGGCCCCCCGCACCAGGTTCCCCCACTGTTGCGGGGTCATGCTAATCTGGCCGTTGGCACAGGCACTGTTCCACATAGACCCATCGGTGGTAGCGAAACAATGATATGGGACGCCCATAAAGGCGGCACCTGCCTTAAACACATCGGGATATTCAGCCAGCATGACGTTGGTCATCATGGCCCCGGAAGAGATCCCGGTGACATACACACGCTCCGGGTCGCCGTGGTTGTGCCACTCGACATAGCGCACCATCGAGATGAGTCCCTGGGAGTCGCCCCCGCCATTGCGGGTCAAGCCCTTGGGCGTGGAGACATCCCAACACTGCAAGCTGCGTGCTGGCGGCAGCGACACCGATGGAAAGATGACAATAAAACCGTTCTGGTCTGCCAGGTTGGCAAATTGCGTCCCCGTGAAGAGGGCAGGCCCGGTGCCTCCACAGTAATGCAGGGCTAAGAGAATCGCCGGGTGCGGCTTGACCGTGGGCGGGACGTAGAGCCACATCTGCAAGCCGGTGGGATTGTTGCCAAAATTGGTTACCTGGACCAGCGAGGCCGAGGCCGCATGAGCCGTGGATGGACTCTGTTGTCCTGTCCAAAAGGTGACGACAAGTCCCAACAGTAAGAGACTTGCCACAAGGGAACGAACGAATCTGGGAGAACCGCGCAAAGACATGATGAGATCCTTTCATCAACGCGCTCCCCAAGAGAGCGCCAATCCTCCCCGGCGCAGGTCGCGCCGGGAATGCAGCAGCGTGTCCCTTCGCTGTAGTCCAGGCATATGAGCAAGCTCATATCGTCGAGGTTCCTACCAGACGTGCTGCCTTCCTTCATCGGATGTGCAAGCGCTTGCAACGCCTGCACGCGATCACCGACAACAGTCAACTGATGGGGTGATGATCTCTACCTGAGAGGATGGGGAGACCTCTCAAAACTCTCTTCATCAGCAACACCGGCACCTCAATCGTTTGCCCGGCGGCATGTGCTGCAGTCAAGTTGGCCTACAAGCACCTTCTCTGATTGCAAGCTGATAGAGTACACGAAGCAGAATGCATGGTCAAATACCTATTGTACAGCATACAGTCAAAACGTCGGAAAGTCAATATTTTGTCTCGTTTATTGGTTTTTTCTCATTATGGGAGTACTTGCTTAGTGAGCAGCAAAACAATGAAAAGCTCTTGCAAAACACCTGGCGAAGTGACCAATGATCGCGCTGCGCGCTCACACCATTTTTTAAGGGCAAAAACATTTTTCGTGCGGAGCACGAAAAATGTTTTTGCCCTTAAAAAATGGTGTGAGCGCGCAGCGCGATAACTCAGCATTAATGAGGAATAATACCCGGCACTACATACTGTTGAAGCATCACAATCACGCCCAGAATCGCGGCCAGAATAATACTATGGAAAAACGTCTGCCGGATAATCAACCCTTCCTTACCCACCAGTTCTGTCGTCGAAACACCCGTCGTGACGTTCTGGGGGCTGATCATCTTCGACATGACTGCGCCACTGCTATTGGTAGCAGCCATCAAAACCGGGCTGAGGTTTAACTGCCGCGCAGCCACAACCTGCAAATTTCCAAAAAGCGCGTTGCTTGAAGTATCACTACCACTCAGGAAACAGGCTATCCAGCCCAGGAAGACGGAGAAGAAGGGGAAGATTGCTCCTACTTTAGAAATCGCCAATCCAACGGTATAAGCTATGCCCGAATAATTATAGAGGTAGGCCAGCCCTACAATCAGCATCACCGTCAGGATGGCAAAGCGCAATTGCCTCCAGGTATCCCCCAGCGCTTGCAGAACAATGATAGGCGCAGCTCCCGCAATCACCATAATAATCGCCGTGAGGATTACAGTAAACAAAATCGCTGTCCCTGTTCCCAATGGTTGAAAGTTATAGACCGCCGCGTAGGGCTTATTATACAGCGTCAGAAAGATCTGATTGTCCAATCCAGGCCAATGGATAGCCTGCTGCCCCTTCGTCGGTACGCTCGCGAAAGTCCATATAATGACGACTGCGCTCACCAGCAGCCAGGGCAACCAGCCCAGAATAGACTCACCCACGGTGGGTTTACTTCCCATTTCGACAGCAGTGGTCGAGGCACGTACAGGCACACCCTCTTCCCCTATCGCCGAATGGCCGGTGGCATTTGCAGTCGTACCCGCCGGGGTCGCAAAGTTGGCTCGATACTCTTCAATATCACGTGGCTTCCAGACGCGCAGAAAGAGTACCACACAGATCAGCGAGACAAGCGATGCCAGCACATCTGGCAGTTGCGGCCCAACAAAATTAGAAATGGCAAACTGCGTTATCGCAAATGATCCCCCAGCTACCAGCGCCATGGGCCACACCGTTCTCAGACTGCGCCCACCAGTAAACACCAGCAACGCATAAAACGGCAAGAACACCGCAAAAATGGGAAGCTGTCGCCCAACCATTGCCGAAAGAGGTCCTATAGGCAAGCCCGTGACACCAGCCAGCGTCACAATCGGTGCACCCAAAGCACCAAAGGCGACCGGGGTTGTATTGAAGATCAGTGTCAGCGTCACAGCCTCAAGCACCGGAAAGCCCAGTCCAATCAGCAAAGCGCTACAAATCGCCACCGGGGTACCAAAACCAGCGATGCCTTCCATCAACGCCCCAAAGCTGAAACCAATCACAATGAGCAAGACACGTCTGTCAGCCGGAACATTATGGATCATCCAGCGCCGGAAGATATCGAACTTGCCCGAACGTACCGCAATATTGTACAGCCACATCGCATTCCACACGATCCACATCACGGGCACCAGCGCGAATGCAAAACCATTCAAAGTGGAACTGGCCGCCAGATTCACCGGCATCTGCCATACCAGGATCGCAATTATCAAACCCACAACCAGCCCGGCCAGAGCCGCCTGCCAGGCCGGTAGCCTTACAATACCCAACAATACAAGGACAACAAGGATAGGAATAATACCCACAAGAAACGAGAGGAACAGATTACCTGCGACGGGAGCGAGTAACTGGTGGAACATCGGCGTTACCTCCGTAATAAGAACAACGTGCAACAAAGCACTTTGAGAAGAAACACTCGACCTATCTCCCAAACACCACAAATAACCATTTTCAGCAAGAACTAGTTTCCCTAATTCCTCCTTTCTTAGCGAACAAATTACCAGCAAAGATCATATACCGTAGTCAAAAAAACCTCAAGCCAACAGATGCGCGTTTGTTCTACACACATCTTGACATACTGCTCAGTCTTCTGTCAAGCAACTCAGCAACCCGCGCCTGCGGCAGGCACTCAAGGGAAGACAATAAGAAAAATGTGCAACCACAAACAAAAAACCACGTAGGAAGAATAGGAAGTGCTATAATGTTATTATCTATAGCGACCAACGCTCACTTTTTATTTTGCTCTGCGCGTACATCTACCTGAACTCATAGATTGAACGATAGCACCGACGCAAACCAGCAGGAGAACAACACCAATATGCAATTATTAAGTAAAATTCTGGGTGATCCCAACAAAAAAGATCTCAAGGCGATTCAGCCTATCATAGATAAAATTAACGCGCTTGAGCCAGAGATCAAAAAGCTCAGCGATGAAGAGTTGGCCGCCAAAACAGAACAGTTCCGCTCACAACTCTATCTTTATCTTAAAGGTGGCAAGCTTCTGGAAGATGAGCTGGTCAAGCTTTTCCGCGAGGCTTTAGAGGCCATCGAACCACTTGTCGACAAATGTACCGATGCCCAGTTGCACGCCGCGATCACCGAGTATCGCCAGAAACTCGAACGCTACGACACCGAATCACGCCTCAAAGACCACTTACAGGATACTCTCTCCGAGTGCTTTGAGCAAGCCTACGAAAAGCTCTCGCCAACTTTGAACGAACTGAGAGTCGCTGCGGCGCTCGACCTGGCCGAAGAACTCCAGGTCTGGCCCAACAAGTCCGAACATCCCGAAAGTGCAACTCTCAAGCTGCTGCAAGATATCGAACCTATCTTGCAAAAAATTGACGCCGATCTGCTCGACGAGGCATTTAACACAGCCTGGGAGCGCTTCGAGAAGGCTAGCAGCACTGAGTCCGATACTGAAGAAAGCGCTGGCAAGCTCCTGCGGCAATTGCTCGGCGATGTCTTGAAACCCTTACAATCAGAACTTGTTGCGCTCAAAGCCGATGCGATGGATGATCTTGTTCCTGGTATGGCTCAGCGCTATAAAACGGGCAAGACGCTCGACGACCTGCTTCCAGAAGCTTTTGCTGTGGTGCGCGAAGCAGGCTGGCGTAAGATCAAGATGCGCCATTATGACGTACAGCTTATTGGTGGCGTTGTACTACACCAGGGCAAAATCGCTCAGATGCGTACCGGCGAAGGTAAAACGCTCGTTGCTACTACCCCCATCTATCTGAATGCTCTGACCGGCAAGGGTGTTCACCTTGTGACTGTGAACGATTATCTGGCACGCCGTGACGCTGAGTGGATGGGACAGATCTACAAGTTTCTGGGCCTGACCGTTGGCGTTATCGTCAATGCCGTTGATCCACTATCGGATGAGCGCCGGGCCGCTTACCAGGCCGATATCACCTACGGCACCAACAACGAGTTCGGCTTCGACTACTTGCGCGACAATATGGTCAGTTCGCTCGACCAGATGGTGCAGCGCGAGTTAAACTTTGCCATCGTTGACGAGGTCGATAACATTCTGATCGACGAGGCTCGTACACCGCTTATCATCTCAGGTCAGGGCGAAGAATCTACCGACCATTACGTGAAATTCGCGCGCTGGGCCAAACAACTCAAGCCGGAGACCGATTATACCGTCGAAGAAAAGCTGCGTGCTGCGATGATCACTGAAGAAGGCATTGAGAAAATCGAGCGCCTGGCAGGTATCCAGAACATCTACGATGAGGCTAACATCGATCTGACGCGTTATATGGAGAACGCCATTAAGGCCCAGGTCATCTACAAGCGCGATAAAGACTATATCGTGAAAGATGGTGAGGTCATTATTGTCGATGAGTTCACCGGTCGCCAGATGCCCGGACGACGCTACAGCGAGGGTCTGCACCAGGCGATTGAGGCGAAAGAGGGCGTGAAGGTTCAGCGCGAGAACCATACGCTGGCTACGATCACTTTCCAGAACTACTTCCGCCTGTACAAGAAGCTTGCCGGTATGACCGGTACCGCACTCACGGAGGCCGAGGAGTTCAACAAGATCTATAAGCTGGATGTAGTCGTGATCCCAACGCACAAGCCTATGATCCGTCAAGATCACGCTGATCTGATCTATCGCACGCAAGATGCCAAGTTCAAGGCCGTTGTCGAAGAAATCAAAGAGATGAACGAGATCGGGCGGCCCGTACTGGTTGGTACCACCTCGGTCGAGATTTCTGAGTATCTCTCGCACCTGCTCGATCAACAGGGCATCGAGCACAACGTACTGAACGCGAAATACCACGAGCGCGAGGCACAGATTATCGCCCAGGCTGGGCGCAGTGGCGCTGTGACCATTGCTACCAATATGGCTGGTCGTGGTACCGACATTTTACTGGGTGGCAATCCTACCGGCTACTTCGATAGCATCTTGCGCAAGCATGCCGAGCATGTGGACTACATCCGTGAGATGCCCGCAACCAACGAGGAGGAGCGCGCAGAGAAGGAAGAGGCCATTCAGGATTACATCACGCACATGACCGAGGAAGAGAAGGAAAAGCTCTTCCAGCAGAAGATACGCGAGTGTGAAGCCGATCACGAGCGCGTGGTCAAGCTGGGCGGTCTGCACATCGTCGGCACGGAACGCCACGAGTCGCGCCGTATCGATGATCAGCTTCGTGGTCGTGCAGGACGCCAGGGTGATCCAGGTTCCTCGCGTTTCTTCCTCTCGCTAGAGGATGAACTGATGCGTCGTTTCGCTGCCGACCGCGTGGCCGGTATCATGGAGCGCGTCGGCATGGAGGAGGATATGCCGCTGGAGAGCCGCATCGTCTCCAGGGTTATCGAGAACGCCCAGACGCAGGTGGAGGGTCGCAACTTCGACCTGCGTAAAAACGTGGTCGAGTATGACGACGTAATTGCCAAACAGCGCGAGGTCATCTACCTGGATCGCCGTGCTGTGCTCGAACACGGAGACATGCACGAGCGCATTATGGGTATGATCCGCAACGAGATCAACCGACTGGTCAACAATGCTATTCCCGGTCCTGTCGTTACTGAGGAAGAGCAACTGGAAACGCTCTTCAGGACGCTGGAAGCCTGGGTACACGTCCCAGAAGAGATTCTGCCGGAGAATCTGCACGCTGTGCGCCGCGACGACCTCAAGAGGGATCTAACCGAGCTGGTCATTGATCACTATGAGCAACGTGGAGAAGAATTGCGACTGCAAGCTCGTGAGCAAGGCATAGAGGATGTTGATCCGATGCGTGAGTTCGAGCGTTCCTACCTGCTGCAAGTCGTAGACCGCCTCTGGATGGATCACATCGACGCATTGGATGTAATGCGTGCCGGTATCGGTTTCCGCTCCATCGGCCAGCGCGACCCGCTTGTCGAATTCAAAAACGAAGCCTACCGCATGTTTGATGACCTGAAGGTTGCCATCCAACACTACACGGTGGACTCCCTGCTCAAGCTGTTGCGTAACGAACTGACCATCACGCTCAAGCAACCAGAGCCACCACGCAAAGCGCCGCGCAATGTCCGCACTAACGCTGACGACATCGCCCGAGCTGCTGGTCAGGCCAAAAGCGATACTCCCGAGCAGCGTAGCCCTGCCAAAGCCTCTCAGGCCCGGTCCCAGTCTCGGTCCCGTAAAAATAACTCCAGTAACTCCAGCTCAGGGCAGCACAACGCCCGTCCCGCAGCCCCCAGCGGTGCACATAACGTTCCCTCTAGCATCGGCAAGGTTGGGCGCAACGACCCATGCCCCTGCGGCAGCGGCAAAAAATACAAAAAGTGTCATGGGGCATAAATTCCCCAAAAGAAACTCCTGAGAGAAAGATAAGCGTAACTGCTCAGCTCCAATCACCCGCAAGGGGTGATTGGAGCTGAGCAGTTACAAGTTGTGCTTGATTTTTCTACACCTCTTGCTCCAATTTTTCTATATTGTCTGTCACTAGCTGCACTATATCTTGCAGGACGGTCGCATCGAAGGTAAACTTTGCGCCAGCCGCTGTGTAGAGTTCGGGCAGTGGGCGCGTTGCACCAAGCGCGAGAGCCTGACGATACTGCTGGATCGTGCCTTGCGGATCGCGTAGATAGTTGCGCCAGACCTGGAGCGCGCCAATCATGGCGAAAGCGTATTCAATGTAGTAGAACGGCACCTCAAAGAAATGCAGGGTGTACTGCCAGCTATTTCTGTTCGCCGCCTCCAGTTCGTTCCAATCAAGATGTGGCTGGAAGCGTCTGCCAAGTTCTGCCCACTTGCGTCCAACTGCTTCCGGGTCCAGAGCTTGCTCTGGATTCTCATACACCCAATGCTGGAAGACATCGCCCCGGATAATTATCGGCAGGGACATAAGTGTTTCCTCCAGGTGCTGAAGGCATATGTTCCGCGCTTCCTCCTTTGAGCATAACCCGGAAGAGAGCATGTTCATACTTCCGATAAATTCCATGCTCGTCGAGGCGACTTCCGCGAACTCCATCGGCAGCATACTTTCTTTGCGCTGGTGATAGGGCAGCCCACGCGCCTCGAAGGCGTGGAAGGCGTGACCTGCTTCGTGGAAAACCAGCCACACGATATCCTGGATGATCATCACGTGGCCGAAGATGAAGGGTAATTGCTTGACTTCTAGCATCAGATTATACCCTCCCGGCGCTTTATTGGCCCGCTCCTCCAGATCAAAGCACTGTTCTTTGATCATAGTGTCAAAGTAGCCGCCGAGGACCGGATCAATCTGATTGAACATGTCGGCACACTGGCGCAGCAGTGCATCGATATCTTCAATAGCGCGTGGTGCCTCATTCGATCGTGGATCAACATCGGTATCCCAGGGGCGCAGCGTCTCTACTCCCAACAGCTTGCGTCGTTTCTCGGCCAACTGGCTGGCTACCGGCACGATTACCTGCTCAACCGCATCATGCAGCGCTTTACAGTCATCGGGTGTGTAATCAAAGCGATACAGCTGCTGCCAGCGATACGCACGGTAGTTGTCATAGCCTGCGTTGTGTGCAATCTGCTGGCGCATCTGCAAACCTTTTATCCAGAGCTCATTAAGAGTCTCACGATCCTCAAGCTTACGCTCGTGGAAGGTCCGCCAGGCCTGTTCGCGCCGCTGGCGATCTGGGTCTTGTATCTGCGGAAAGAGCGAAACTATCGGGATCTCTTTGCCTTCCCACAGGACCATCTGTGCTCCATTGATGCCCATATACTCTTCGCCGAGTTGCTTTTCATCGTTTAAAAGAGGGACATTCTCAGGGCGAAAAAGCTCAGCATCTGCCCGCAGCTTGCTTAGGGGAACCGCAAAGCCTTCTGGCTCCAGACTGCTCGCTAACAACTGCTGCTTGATCTGCTGATCGAAATTTTGTACATGCGTAAAAATCTCATCCAGAAAACGCTTCCTGCGTTGTGATAGCGTCTCATCGGCGGTATTGCGCGTGGTGGAGATCTCCAGCCATGTATTGGTTTCGTCAACCAGAGCACTCAACTGCGACCATTGCCGCAGCCACAGCTCCAGGGTATCAGGGGCGAGTTTTGTCTCAACCAGTTCGCGATACCACGGCTCAATCTCTATCCATTGTAATGCTTCAAAAGCTTCACTGCTTTGAGGAAGAGGACTATACATAGAAACATCCAAAACCTTTCTTTTCATTAAATCTTCCTTGCAACTGTACAACATTGATCATTTCTCGTCTAGTCTTTACCATATGCTGTAAATACGATCTGGAACACATTCTTGCAGGTTCACTGAAATGGGGTCAGCGAAAAACAGCTAAGAAAACTCTGACAATCTCCCCTCTACTATACACACCTTCTCTTGTGATAGGATTATAATCACCAGCTGTCTGCTGTGTATCAGAATATTGCCTTGCACAAAAAAATATGTTACAGTAATCTCAATAAATATATGGAGGTATCGTTCACCTTGTTAGCCACTACATTTATGGTGTTGCCCGACTAAGTGTGTTCGATCTAAACTGAACAGGTTGCTCTCAGTAATAGGTCATCCTGGCACTCTACCTGCTAGAGGTGCGACCAGAATGCTTTTCGCTAGCTTATGGGACACATTATCGTTCTATAGCTTTTTGTAGCGGTTCCTATCATCATTAGCCTCGACCACTTAGTCGCTGGGCCTCTTTTCTGCTTGCCTATTGGTGTAATCAAGCAGTCTACCTCGCTCCAGGCAGCATCATCTCCACACATCCAGAGTTACATGATAACTCTGCCCGTTTTCCGCCGAGCGCGTAGCTTCCCAGAATCTTTATTACGTTTCATGCCATTTACGCCTCGTTCGGACATCTCCCACCATTTCTATGCACAAAAACGCTACTGAGCGAAAGGAATATAAGCATCTATGGCTGTTCAGTTTGAACATTACTGGCGCTTACTGGTTAACTACCTCAAGCCGCAGATTTTTCACGTCGTTTTGTTGACGCTACTCTTATTCGGCAGTATCGGGCTACAATTAGTCAATCCGCAGGTGATTCGCTACTTCATCGATACCACCCAGAGCGGAGGTGCATTGCTAGTACTCTTGCTGGCTGCTGGAGCCTTCATTGCACTGTCAGTGCTGCAACGCATTGTCGCTTTCTCATCCACTTACGTCGCCACAAATATAGGCTGGATCGCGACCAATGCCATGCGAACAGATCTGGCGCTGCACTGCCTGCAACTGGATATGTCGTTTCACAAACAGCATACGCCGGGCGAGCTGATCGAGCGTCTCGATAACGATGTGACGGCGCTGGCAAACTTTTTCTCTCAATTCATCATCAAAGTGGCAGGTAATGCCCTGTTGCTCCTGGGCATCCTGCTGCTCCTGCTGCGCGAAGACTGGCGCATCGGTGTAAGTTTTATGTTGTACTGCATCCTGATGTTTGTCGTCCTGGGTTCGATCCAGAAGATCGCCGTTAAGCGCTGGACCACTGAGCGTGAGGCCACCGCCAACTTCTACGGTTTTCTGGAAGAACACATTTCAGGGACGGAGGATATCCGGGCTGCCGGAGCTGAGATGTACGTAACACATCGCCTGTTCGCCTTGATGCGTCGTATGCTCGAAACGTATCGTCTGGCCCGCCTCGTCAGCAATCTGACATCCTTCAGCAGCAACTTCCTCTATGTCATCGGCTATACCGCTGGCCTGGCGCTCGGTGCCTACCTGTATAGCCAGAAGCAGATCTCCATTGGTACAGCTTACTTGCTGGTCTACTACATCGGCATGCTCTCCACGCCCCTGCAAAATATCAGAGAGCAGATTCAGGATCTCCAGGAGGCTTCGGCCAGCGTTGAACGCGTGACAGAACTGACCCGTATCCAGCCACAGGTTCAGGACAGGGCGCGTGCTGTGCTGCCAACGGGAAACGTAGCCGTCGAATTTCGCGCTGTCTCTTTCAGCTATGATCAGCAGGAAAACGTTCTGCAAGACATAACCTTCCAGTTGCAGCCCGGCAAAGTGCTGGGCTTGCTTGGACGCACGGGAAGCGGTAAAACGACGCTGGCCCGACTGCTCTTCCGGCTCTACGATCCCATATCGGGTGCCATTTGCTTGAATAACGTGGATATCCGCGATCTGGCCCTGGAAGAATTGCGAGAACACGTGGGCATGGTCACACAGGATGTGCAGTTGTTCCATGCCAGTGTGCGCGATAATCTGACCTTCTTCAATCTACGTATCAGCGATACGCAGATAGAGCAGGCCCTCAACAAGCTAGGACTCTGGCAATGGGTGCAATCATTGCCTGATGGCTTGAACACGCAACTGGCGGCAGGAGGACAGGGGCTTTCTGCAGGTGAAGCACAATTGCTGGCCTTCACGCGCGTCTTCCTGAAAAATCCGGGTCTGGTCATCCTGGACGAAGCCTCATCTCGCCTGGATCCCGCCACAGAACATTTTCTGGAACAGGCTGTAGACCACCTCTTACAGGAACGTACAGGCATCGTCATCGCGCACCGTCTACAGACAGTACAGCGAGCCGACGAGATCTTGATCCTGGAAGACGGGCGTATCGTGGAGTACGGTTCACGCGTCACGCTGGCAAACGATCCCAACTCGCGCTTCTACAAGTTGCTCCAGACGGGACTAGAAGAGGCATTAGCATAATGATTATTACATCAAAACAGCCGGAGTGTACCATCAAAACCTGGCCTTTCAACTGGCGTATTATCGCCTACCGTCCCTGGCCCTATGCTGTATTCTGCTTCTTTCAAATCTCGTTTTTCGTCTTACAAGTGATCCCGGGTTTGATTGAGAAACGTGTTTTTGATACCATCACGGGTGCTGCTCCCGCCACGATTGGCCTGTGGGGGCTGATCACGCTCTACATCTCGGTTGAACTGGTTCGGCAGGCAACATCGTTTGGCCAGATCTGGGGCGATGTGACATTCCGCTATACTGTGGGAGCACTGGTGCGCTTTAACCTTTTCTCCAGCATTCTCAGGCGTCCCGGTGCTAAAACGCTACCAGTGTCTACGGGCGATGCGATCAATCGTTTTAGTGATGATGTCGATGAGACTGCCGATTTTCCTCTGTGGCTCCCCTATATGGCAGGGCAAACCATTTCATCCCTGATCGCGATCATCATTATGGCGCGTATCAATTTGATGATTACACTGGTCATCTTCCTGCCTCTTGCAATCACGCTCATTGCATCACGCCTGGCCTGGGGGCGCATCCATCACTACTATGATGCCAGTCGCAAGGCATCTGGCAACGTCACTGGCTTTCTGGGTGAACTCTTCGGTGCCGTGCAGGCGGTCAAGGTCGCCAACGCCGAGAAAGACGTAATCGGGCATTTCAGCACTCTGAACGATCTAAGACGCAAAGCCATGCTGCGTACTAGCCTCTTTAGAGAGTTGCTTGATTCGATCTCCAACAACGCTGTTACCTTCGGCATTGGCATCACTCTACTGCTAGCTGGACAGGCTATGGCAGCAAAGACTTTTACTGTCGGTGATTTTGCGCTCTTCGTCTACTACCTCTGGTTTACTACCGAGTTACCGGCGCAGTGGGGCATGTTTATCGGTGACTATAAGCAACAGGCGGTCTCGCTTGGGCGCATGGTTGAACTGATGCCAGATGAATCGCCCCAGGTCTTGATGAAACACGCGCCGGTCTATCAGAGCGAGAAATTACCCGAACTGGTCCACGCGGAAAAATCCCCCGCCCACCGTCTGGAGACCTTGACAATACAGGGGCTGACATATCACTATCCAGGCACAGACAACGGCATTTCCGCTATTGACTTACATCTCAAACGCGGCTCATTCACCGTGATTACGGGACGTATCGGGTCCGGCAAAACTACACTGCTGCGCACGTTGCTTGGACAGCTCCCGAAAGATGCAGGCGAGATCTACTGGAACGGGAAGTTGATCGATGATCCTGCCACCTTTTCCAAGCCACCATATAGCGCCTATACGCCCCAGGTCCCGCGCCTGTTCAGCGATACGCTATGCAATAATATTCTGCTCGGCATCCCTGAAAAAAAGGCTGATCTGCCGGGTGCTATCCACTCGGCTGTTCTGGAGCAGGACATAGAAGATATGCCGCAGAGATTGGATACCGTCATCGGTCCCAGGGGTATCCGCCTTTCAGGAGGGCAAGCCCAGCGTACTGCAGCTGCTCGCATGTTCGTGCGCGACCCCGAATTGCTGGTCTTCGACGACCTCTCAAGTGCTCTGGATGTCGAGACTGAGCATACTCTCTGGGAACGTGTTTTTGAGAGCAAAGATGGCTTCAAAAACGTAACCGGTCTGGTGGTCACCCACCGACGTGCCGCCTTACAGCGTGCCAATCAAATCATCGTCCTCAAAGACGGCAAGATTGATGCTATCGGAACGCTCGATGAATTACTGGCGACCAGCGAAGAGATGAGGAGATTGTGGCGAGGCGATATAGAGGGGCTAGACAAGACACATAAGTAGGCTTGAGGGCTATATATGCCGATATAGATATTAATGATTTCAAAGTGATAGCTTTGTAGCATTGGTATCAATGGATGAGCCAGAGAAAATGAAACCCCATGCGCTTCTGACCCGTGCTTAATATGATAAACATCGGAAGCGCAACTAGACATATTCTCTACAAGAAACAAGGAGGCAAGCATGGCAAAACTCAGTGTATTGAGCCGACCGAGTGCTGATAAGGCCAAAGATAAGGCGCAGTCCACTTATGGCAAAGCCAAAGATAAGGCGCAGTCCACTTACGGCAATGCCAAAGACGTAGCACAGTCTACGTACTCTAACGTCCAGGATAGAGTGCTGTCCAGTGTAGGGAAGGTGCAGACTCTTCTGGCTATAGTTCTTGGCTTGTTAGAAGGGCTACGCCAGTATAACAAGGGCAAGACGAAGAAAAACCTGAAGAAGGCCCAGAAGAAATTTCAGAAAAACCTCAAGTCTGGACAGGCCAACGTACAGGATACCTTCGCTCTTGGTCTGGCAAAGACTCAGGATGTTCTGCAAACAGGTATGAGCAGCGCACAGGATGCCCTGGAAACAGGCAAGAGTGCAGCGCAGAAAGCTTTTGAGAAGAGCACGAAAACTGCTCAGAAGAACTTGCAGAAAGCCCAGAAGAGTCTCCAGGACATGCAGGATCTCGTGCAGAGTGGCATTGGAACCGGCGTGTCAAAGACACAGGATGTCCTGAGCAAGGGTTCGCAAAAAGCTGGTCAGGGCCTGACACAGGCTGCATCCAGCGCGAAAGCCGTAAAAGAGTCGGTACAGGATCAGTATGAGCAGTATGTGCGCAGTCGCAAGCGAGCCAAAGCGCTCTTCCGCTGGGGTCTCGTCATCGGCATCGTGCTGGCATTGCTCTACACACCATATCCTGGCTCAGACATTCGTCGCCGCCTGGCTGATCAGTGGGCACAGATTCGCACCTACATCGGCATGTAGTAAACCTATCTTCGAGAGTAAGACGAAACTTTGGAAAATGATCCAGCAATCCGCTCTCAGAGCGGATTGCTGGATCATTTTCCAAAGTTTCGTCTTACTCTCTATTGCCTGACGAAACATCACTCATAACCAGATCGTCCCCGCGCATATACATATACAGCACACTCCCCAGCGCTAACAAGCCCAACACCAGCGAAAAGAGCATCAGCCCATAGAAGCCCATCATATCTGCTGCTACGCCGCCTAGCAGGGCACCACCCAATTGACCAATCCCCAGCACGACCGAATAGAGGCCCATCACCGCCCCACGTTTGCCCGACAGTTTCTCGGCAATCGCTGCCATCTGATTAAGTGCCGCCTGTGTAAAGCCGCTCAGGAACAGGATGCCCATGCCCACCAGCGGCAGCAGCACGCATAGCCAGAAACGTGCGCTGGCAGACAGGCTCATTAGTGTATCACCCAGGCCATTAATCAGCGTGAGAGCTGCAATACTCACACCCAATCCTCCAAGACCCAGTAACATCACGAGAGCTCGCCGCATGCGTGGCAAAAGCAGCATCCATATACTCATGCCTATCAGGAATACCAGAGCAAACGTCGTCAGCACCAATGTAGCTGACCCCTGACTGAAGCCTCCATAAAGCAACTGCCCAGGATGACGCGCCTCTGCCATCTTTTTAGAATAGGCCAATATAATCGTCGTCAGTGTAATCCAGGCACCAATCAGAGCATTAATCGCCAACCAGGCAGGCAGCAGCGCAAAAATGTGCCTGTTGCTCAGCAACTTGAGGCTCTCGGTCAGCGATCCATAGGTATGGGTCTCTGCTTCATGATGTACACTTTCTCGCAACAAACAAAGCAGAACCAGCATATTGAGCAGGTGCAGGGCCATGATCACGAAAAACCCATTCGTTCCCAACCACTGGCTGACCATACCCCCAAACGGTATCCCCAGTGCCAGCCCCCCAACCGTAACGACCTCAAAAGCCGTCATCGCCCGCGTCCTCAAGGTCTCTGAGCCAATCGTGCTATCCGTAAGCGATCCCAGTGATGCGGGAGCATTCAGCGCCGTCGTTGCCCCTTCGAGCAAACGCCCAATGAGCACAATCAGCAGCAACAGTACCAATCTGCTATCAAACGCTTCAATGTTCGGATGTGGCTCCAGGTAGGTCGCAGCAAGCAGGCAAAGCGCTGCACCACACCCTAGCAGCGGTGCTAATAGCAGAAAAGGCTTCCTTCCCAACCTATCAGAGAGGCTGCCAACTACAGGTGCCAGCAGGATTTCGCTTACATAGAACGCTTCAAGCACGACTGCCACAACCGCCGCCGAGGCAACACGCTCACCCAGATAAAAACTGAGCAGGACAAAACTGGCCCTGCTGGCAATGCGCAGCAACAGCGTCGCGAGTATGTTTGCAATAATTGAGTTATAACTTTTTACACCCTTACCTGATAAGTTTTTTCTTGCATACGTTACCGCCGAAAATAACTTCATAAGACATGTCCTATACTTTTTCCTGCTGCACCATCAAAGCAACCAGGTTAAATCGCCCACAAGGGGCGGCGCTACGCGGACCTCGCTAGCGAGGTCCGCGTAGCGCCGCCCCTTGTGGGCGATTTAACCGGAGCTATTATCATTATGCCAAAAACCCTTCAGCACTCAAAGTGTAGCTTCCCAACATGACGGCACGATGAAAGCCGACACACCTCTGTCATCTGAGAGTCATCCTTTTATGTCATAATAAGGGAAGAGTGAACAATACAAAGTCGCATATATAATCAGGATCTACGCATGCGTATTCTCGTAATAGAAGACAATCGCCGCCTCTGTGCTGCGTTGAAAATGAACCTGACAGACGAGGGCTATGTGGTCGATGCGGCTTATGATGGGCTTGAAGGGCAGACCTCTGCCGAGATGACCTCATACGATGCAATCATCCTCGACATCATGCTTCCCAAAAAAGATGGGCTTGAGGTATGTCGTGAGTTGCGCCGCCAGCACATTGCTACACCGCTGCTTCTGCTCACAGCACGCGATACAGTCCACGACCGCGTACGCGGACTGGATAGCGGAGCCGATGATTATCTGGTCAAGCCCTTTGCCATGCCCGAACTGCTCGCGCGCCTGCGTGCCTTACTGCGCCGCAACAGTCAGCACAAAAGCGGATTGCTGGAAGTTTGCGACCTGGTTGTTGACCCGGCCACACATTTTGTAGAGCGCGGCGGACAAAATATCGATCTGACCGCTAAAGAATACGCACTGCTAGAGTACTTCGTGCGCCATCCAAATCAGATGATCACGCGTGCAATAGTCGAGGAACACGTCTGGAACTACGATTCCGAGTACACCTCGAATATTGTTGATGTATACGTGCGTCGTTTGCGCCGTAAAATAGATGATCCATTTGACACCAAGCTACTTGAGACGATTCGTGGAGCGGGCTACCGTCTAAGAACGCCCCACCGGCCGGATAGTATGGAGTGAGATCTGTGCACCTCGTCCAACAATGCTACCAAAGGATTCGTTCCTACATCAACAGGAGCCTGCGTTTGCGGCTAACTCTGGGCTATACCGCGATCTTTGGGCTGATCCTCCTGATTTTCGCTGCTGTGTCATATGGCTTGCTGGCACATAGCATGGATGCAGCATTGAATACTACTCTCAACGATCTAGCCGTACGTCTTGCTTCCACCTATCATAGTAGCGACGGTCAGATCCATTGGCAAGAATTTCCCCCTCCAAATCGGACTACCAATGGCAACTGGCTGTTGGGCGCATGTGGTATCATGATTCTGATCAACTCACAGGGAAATGTGGTGCAAACATATGGGCCGCTTACCAGTTCAGCTATCGCTCAAATAAAAGCCCTGGAGCAAACCAACGCAGCCGTCAATTCCTATCTCGATTATAGCATTACTACTACTCCCGCTTGTGCACAGGCCCGTATACAGTACCGCATCCTTGCTACCCCGGTACGTAATAACGGGCAGGTCGTAGCAACTCTGCTGGTGGGCATCTCGCTCCAACAGATAGATAACGGTAAGGAACTCTTATTTCGGATCATTCTCGCAGCCATGCTGATCACGCTCATCGTAGCTATTTTCACTGGCTATCGTATGGCTGTGAAGGCTACCAATCCAATACGCGCGATTACACGCGCCGCCAACGAGATCAGCGAAACAGGCCTGAGCCGCCGCCTCCACCTGAAGAGCGAAGACGAACTGGGAGAGCTGGCCGCCACCTTTGATCATATGCTTGACCGCTTAGAGGTCGCATTCGCGCGCCAGCGTCAGTTTACAGCCGATGCCAGCCACGAACTGCGCACCCCTCTCACAGTAGTCAACCTGGAGGTCAATCGAGCATTGAGCCGCCGCCGTTCTCTGGAAGAATACGAGCGTGCTCTGGCGATTGTTCAGGCCGAGAACGAGCATATGACGCGCCTGGTCAACGACCTGCTCATGCTGGCACGCGCGGACGCTGGACAAACCATCTTCAAACTGGAAGCGGTAGATTTGAGCGATCTGGCAATAGAGGTCATCGAGCGCCTGACGCCTATGGCTCAGCAAGAGCAGATTGTGTTAGCACCTGGAGAATTGCCGGAGCTTCAAGTGCGGGGAGATCGCTCTTACCTGACGCGTATGCTAACTAATGTCGTAGAGAACGCGATCAAATATACTCGCGGAACTGGTGACCGCGTGTGCATTGCTACCCGAGAGTCGTCCAAAGGCGCTAAAGGTTGGGGCATTATCCAGGTTGCTGATAATGGACCGGGCATCGCTGCCGAGCATCTACCATACCTGTTCGACCGCTTCTATCGCGCCGACGAGGCCCGCCATGCAGCGGAAAAAGTCCCTTTAGCCTCGCAGCGTGAAGAGTCTGGCGGCAGCGGCCTGGGACTCTCCATCGCACAGTGGATTGCCCAGGCACACGGCGGCAATATCAAAGTCTACAGCACGCCTGCCAGCGGCTCGACCTTCGAGCTATGGTTGCCCCTCCAGCAATCACAGGATCATATTCCCCTCGTCAGTGACGATTGCTCATAATGCGCCAACAAATCAGCTGGTCCATCATATATCGCGATAGCCCCGGTCAGATCGCGGTCGCTCCAGCCGCCGCAGCGGAACGCAATCGTCTTCACGTTGGTCCGACCAGCCGCTTCAATATCGTAAACAGTGTCGCCAATCATCAATACTTCACCGGGAGTATAACTCATACGTTTCAGCGACTTTTGCACCACATCGGGATCAGGCTTTGACTGCTTGACATCCTTCGATGTCTCTTCCTGCGCAAACAGACCAGCCACATGTGGACCAATCACATTCAGCAGCTCATTCAACTCATCCGGCTCAGCCGAGGTTGCAACAACCAGCTTTAACCCCTGATCATGCATACGCTGAAGCAACTCGCGAGCTTGAGGAAATGCCTTTAAATGGGGAAGATAGCTCTTCATAAAGATTTCTTTCCGTCGCTGACTGATCCGCTTGCCTTCGTCACTATCCTTTGCAATACCCAGCATCTCGGGCAGGACCTTATCGCCTCCCATACCAATTAGAGGCCGCACTTTCTCAAAAGGCACATCATACCCCTGTTCGCTCATGGACTGCACCCAGGCAAGTGCATGAGCATCATTACTATCAACCAGCGTTCCATCGATATCAAGCATAACACCATGTATCTGCGTCATTACATAATTACCTCAATTTTCCAATCTTTTTTCTCGCTCCACCACCTGCTCCCCACATAGCCGGGACCCAGGAACATCTATGCATAACACGTTGCTCTTACTAAAAAGGATCCCTAAATATTGACTTCTCGCCCGAACACTACGAAATTCGCTTCCCTTTTTCTGAACCCTTGCCGCAAAATTTACGTTATAGAATTATGATGCGAAGTATGAATGCCATTGTCATCTGCGTTTCATGTTGTTATGGCAAACTGGAACTCATATGAATGTCATGACGCGAAATATATATGATATACTATACCGGCTTCTATCCATCAAGGGTTAGGAGCATTGGAGACAATACAACTTGAATGCAATTCTTCCAACACTTATCGCCTGGTTACGGGAGTATGGCTATCCAGCCCTCTGGCTGAGCATCTTTGTTGCCGCATTTGGTCTCCCACTGCCAGGTTTTCTGCTTCTTTTAGCCTCAGGAGCAATTTCAGCCCTGGGCGATTTTAATCTGTTCTTGCTCATTCCCATCGCGTTCAGTGCAGCGGTATCTGGAGACGCGCTGGGATACCTGGTTGGCCGACGATTAGGAAACTGGCTTCTTACCTGGGCTGATCAGAAGAAGCATCCACTCAGCGGCTTGCTACCAAAGATCAAGGAGGCACGAGATTACTTCAGTCAGCGAGGCTCATGGGCGATTTTTCTGAGTCGCTTTCTTTTTCTGCCCCTTGGAGGTCCGATTAACATGCTAGCCGGTGCAAGCGACTACGGCTATCGTCGCTTCGTGCTCTACGATTTCAGCGGCCAGCTTCTGGGGGCACTTATCCCTCTCTCGCTAGGCTACTTCTTTGGAGACAGTTGGAAAATGCTTGGCACGGTATTCGATGTGTTGTCCTTCATCGTACTCGGGCTGTTGGTAGCAACCATTCTCATCATACGCTTGATGAAACGCTCCCGACAGCGCCCCCCGGATACAGCTATACCGCTTCTCCCCCAGGTAGCCGTAGGCAATGTAGCTTTAGACAACACCAGCGATATCGGTCAAGAATCAGAGAAAAATCTATTCTCTTGAATTCGTGCATATACATTTCAGGAGCATTTATGCGCATACTGATCTTAGGAGGCGATGGCTACCTCGGCTGGCCGCAATCGCTCTACCTCTCGCGCAAAGGCCACGAGGTTGCTATTCTCGATAACTTTGCGCGCAGGCAGTTCGACCTGGAACGCGGCTTTGATAGCCTGCTTCCTCTCAAGACTTTGCACGAGCGCGTAAAGATCTGGGAATCCCTCACCGGTCGATCTCTCCAACTTTATACCGGCGACACGATGGACTACGATGTTCTTACGACGGCCTTCCAAACGTTCCAACCGGAGGCCGTCGTACATTTTGCGGAGCAGCGTTCTGCACCATATTCGATGATCGATCGCAAGCACGCCCTTTTCACGCAATCCAACAATGTCCTCGGCACGCTCAACGTCCTCTACGCCATCAAAGAGTTCGCCCCAGATTGCCACCTCATCAAGCTCGGCACAATGGGCGAATACGGCACTCCCAATATCGATATCGAAGAAGGCTTTATCGAGATTCATCACAAGGGCCGCTCGGATGTCTTACCCTATCCAAAACAGCCCGGATCAATATACCATCTTAGTAAAGTCCACGATAGCCATAACATTATGTTCTGCTGTAAAATCTGGGGCATTCGCGCAACAGACCTGAATCAAGGCGTCGTTTACGGAGTTGAGACTGCTGAAACGGCCCTTGATGAGCGACTGGCAACGCGTTTTGATTACGATCAGATTTATGGTACGGCCTTGAACCGTTTTTGCGTGCAGGCAGCTGCTGGCTATCCCCTGACGGTCTATGGCAAAGGGGGTCAGACGCGTGGATACATCAACTTGAAAGATACCATACGCTGCATCGAGCTTGCCGCTCTAGCGCCGCCGCAGGCAGGGGAGTATCGTGTCTTCAACCAGATCACCGAACAGTTCTCACTGCTCGAACTGGCAGAGATGGTCCTCAGCCATAGCCGCACGCTGGGCCTGCAGGCACGCATGGTCACGCTCCCCAACCCTCGCGTCGAGCAGGAGCAGCACTATTACAAAGCCACACATACCAGGCTCATCGAGCTTGGCCTGGAGCCGCATCTCCTTTCAGAAACCGTTCTAGAATCGCTCATCAAACTGGCAATCCGTTATAAAGATCGTATTGATCCCCTCCTCATTGCTCCTACCGTTAACTGGCGGAATACGACAAATCAGGTTATTGCTACTGATCTATCAAACGAAACATAAGATGTTTACACACATAGCTAGCGCGTCTGCGCTAGCTATGTGTGTAAACGCCTCATCAGGGGTTTATAGTAAAAAGTCCTGGTTTTATTCTGCGTTTGCTGCTGACTCGTCCGAAGCTGAGATGAACACCGCCTGCTGCCGACTGCCGTGAATTTCACATTGCGGCAGTTGGTAGCAGGGGATGCTCATGCGATCGAGACCCCCATCAACCTTTCTATTTCCGTGAGAAGCTTTGCAGTATGTTGCTGTGAGCCAAAGAATATATTTATACCGTTTTCGTTTTGGCTCTAATAGTCTCTTGCTTATCCTGTGTATGCCTGCTCGTAGGGGAGGGCCTATCTTCTGGTTGTGAGGATGGGCGCTCATATTTTGGGCGCAATGAACTCATACGTAAAGCTAACAGGAGCGGAAGTGACCAGCGGTCCAGCCCGTAGTAGCCAGCGATGCGCCACGACAGGACCAGAAGGATTCCAAGCAATGTCAGCAGAGGGTTAATACTCAAGCTCCCAGCGAACAGATAATTGATATTCATAAAGACGCCAAAGAATGCTGCGACACCGGTAAAAGCCCCGACAATCAAGCCGAGACCCACCAGGACCTCACCAAAGGTGATTACGTAGGAAAAAGCAGCTGTGTGAGGCAAAACAGCGTTCTGGAGAAAAAGCGCATACCAACTTTGCACATTGGGATGTGTACCGCCTGCGAGGGTAATGGCCCCTTTGATAAAACTCTGAAGAGCAGTCCCATCGTGTCCACTCATAATCCAGGGTCTGGTTGTCAGAGTTTTGCCAAAGGAGTCGAAGGCGAGGGAGTATCCAGTCAATTTCCCCCAGCCAGCAGTCAGCCACTGGTAACCAACAAAGAGGCGAACGATGAGCCAGAGCCATGCCATACGTACATCGCTAAACAAAAAGCGTGCCAGGGCAGGCTGTGGAAGATGGCTTACTGTTCTTGGTTCAATGGATTTGAAGTGAAGCATTCGTGACAATCCTTTCTAGAGCAACATTATTTGCTCTTCTGCCATTGTAATGACCAGGTCGTTTAATAATCGGTGTGGAAAAGAAAAACATCTTGCCCACAAGAGAAACAATGTGTCACAGGCTACCCTTTCTACTTTTCACAAGAAGTAGTGGGTGCACGCCTGATCTCCTATAAGATGTGCCATGGGCTGCAGGCACATCGTTCCAAATGAAAAAAGAACTCAATGCACTATACTATTGAGGAAAGAACTCAAGATTAGATCAGAGATATGCCACGGTATACATCAACTCAAAACGTCCTGTTGTCTTGTCGTAATATCTTCAATGGATATGCCTGTTACTCCTTTCCGCTCAGGCAAAACACGACAAGAACCATCATCTTTCCTCTTGCTGGTTCTTGTCAGTATTTACTGCAAACTCTTACAAATATCAAAAAAAGTATACGCTATACTTTATTCTTTTACAAAGGGGAAGTGCTGTGCAGGCTCATCTGAAAAAAAGTGAATAGCTCTTCAATGTTCAAACAAAGGTTTTTACATTTTTCCCGGTATTTTCACCATTAAGCTGCTGACAAGAAATGTAGAATAAGAGAAGAAAACTATTCAGAGAGAGAGGCGTCGGGCGTAAGCAGTTTCTCAATAGTGGCAGTAATGGCTTGATTCGCCTGCAAATTCCACGCTTTGTAGGCGCGAATACTGACAACCTTCTCCGCCAGCATCTTTGGGTCATTCACAATTGCCGTGATCAATTGTCGCTGTTCACGAGGCTGCAAACAGGCCCAGCCCAGGTTATGGCGCTCAAGAAAACGCAGGCTGGGAGTTTCCTGACCTGGAATAATCGAAGTGATGAGGAAGGGCTTTTCCAGGATGAACGCTTCGGTGAGCGAGCTGGCTCCGGCCTTGCCAGCAATCATATCCGCAGCGGCCATATACGGCGCGATCTGCTCTGTGAAAGGCAGCACCCTTACTCGCCCCATACCCCTATTCGCTGCAAAAGCAGCTGCCAGCTTTGCATTATTGCCGACCGCCAGCAGGATTTGCACAGGGACCTCAGCTGCCAGGATATGCTTGACCGTCTGATCAACGTTTGCCAGTCCGTGCGCTCCTCCCTGGAGAAAAATGGTGAATACCGCCGGATCAAAATCGAGTTGTGCGAAGATCTCTTCTCTTACCGTAGGGGAGAGATGCAAAAACTGGCTGCGTACCGGCCTGCCGGTGATATGCACCCGATGAGGAGCAATGCCATGCGCGAGCGCTTGCTGAAATATTTCACGCGTCGGAGCCATGAAACTGATATCAAGATGGACATCTGCCCTCTTTTCGCTAAACCAGGTGCTATGCACTTGCTCCAGATCGGTGAGTTGAAATACCAGCGGAATCCGCATGCGCAGTCTCTCAAGCGCTCGTGCAATCTCATACGAAAGCAGTGGGTGGGTTGAAAGGATAAGCTGTGGTTTGCTCTTTTCAATCAGCGTGGCAATATGTTTTTCAACAAAAGGGGTGAGCACGCGGTGCACGAGCATAGAAACAAAGACATTATCGGTTAAAGCATACTGTATCTGCCAGAGCAGCAAAAAGCGCTGGCCCAAAAGATGATAATACTGGCGAAAAATTGCAGGATACGGATCGACGATATCAACATCATATGCTTCACCGAGCATTTGCTTGAGAGCATGAGCCAGATTCATATGCCCGCCACCAGTGCGTGTGGTCAGGAGCAAAATATGCGGTCCAGCAACCATGCTCTCTAGTTTCTCCTTATATCAGCCCTTTACTCACGCATAGTTCGGCGTTGAGCACAGAGCCACCTGCCGCGCCACGAATGGTATTGTGACCGAGTACCACAAATTTGTAGCTCAGGATGGGGCAGGGGCGCAATCTACCGAGTGTCACCGTCATACCATTGCCGGCATCGCGGTCGCGCAAGGTCTGAGGTCGGTCGATCTCTCTGCGATAGATCAGTACTTTCTCCGGTGCACTCGGCAACTTGAGTTGCTGCGGCTCAGGCACGTAGTTCTCCCAGGCAGCGATAATCTCTTCGGGGCTGGCATCGCGCTCCAGTTCGATGCTGGCGCACTCCAGATGTCCTTCACGCGTGGGCACGCGATTACAATGCGCGCTCACCACAACCGGCGCATCGACAAAGCCGCGCCCCTCTTCCCAGGTTCCCAACATCTTGCGCGTCTCCCTTTCGAGCTTCTCCTCTTCCCCGCCTATATACGGCAATACATTATCTATGATATCGTAAGACGGCACACCAGGATAGCCCGCACCCGAAATAGCCTGAAGCGTGGTCACCAGGGCCTTGCGCACCCCAAAAGCCAGCTGCAAGGGCTTGAGCGCCATCACCAATGGTGTGGCAGAGCAATTCGCGTTCGTGACAATACAACCCGACCATCCGCGTTGCTTGCGCTGCTGCACAATCGCAGCAATATGATCAGCGTCCACCTCCGGTATGAGCAGCGGCACATCGGCAGCCATACGATAATTTTTGGCGTTGCTGAAGACGGCCACACCGGCCTTTGCAAAAGCCAGTTCGATCTCACCAGCGATCTCTCCTGGCAATGCCGAGAAAGCAATCTTCACACCTGGCAGTTCCTCTGGCCGACACGCCACCACTGGCAGTTTCGCCACATTAGCAGGCATCTCGCCAGACAAGCGCCACGGCGTCGCCTCTGCATACGCCCGGCCATTATGTTTCTCTGAGGCGGCAACGGCAACCAGTTCAAACCAGGGATGCCCTTGCAACAATTCTATAAAACGCTGACCCACCATTCCGGTCGCCCCCAGAACCGCAACCGGGATGCGCGCTTGTATTTGTGAAGTCATAATATCTTCCCCTACCTGCTACGAATAGCTATGAGACCATCAACTTCTTCCCTGATCGCCATACTCTGACTCCTTCCAGTACAGAGCCACCTGTAAAGCATAATAATCTTATTGATTTCTATTTTTCGCAAAGCGAAAAATAGAAATCAATAAGATTATTATGCTTTACGCCTCAAGCCGGGTTTCTCCTCTTTGGAGCTTATCAATCGCGCCCCTGCGTTTTCGGGCACGGCATGGCGCACCAGGGGAATGACAGGCGCAATCAGGTCACGATGCAGGCTGCGTAATGCTCGCTCGCTATCCGCGTCTTCTACGATCAGCGTAATGCCCTGTTCTGAAGCTCCCTGCGTAATGATGGGAATACGCTCACGCGCCAGGGCGGTAATTGCCCGTGCAGGACTCTTGGGATCGGAAGTGAAGCCAGATCCTATGCAGGCACAGGCAGCCAGTCCTCTGCGACAACGTACCGTCCAGGCTCCCATATCGTGTTGCAGCAGTGCGATGATAGAATCCGCTGACTTCTCCTCGATCACAAATGAAAGATGATGGCCAGATGATGAACAGATAGCAACGGGAGCCGCACCCACACGAGCTGCCAGGGCAAAGACCTGTCCCGCATTCTCAGGAGCGCCAAACATGTCGGTGCTCTCCATCGTAATCAGCGCCAGATTGCGGCGGATCGTTATTGCACACGCCCCGCTCTCGATATGTCCCACAGGGCCAACAATAGTGCCGCGAATATGCGGTCGGAAAGTATTCCGTACGCGCACGGGAATGTTGCGCGGCGCAAGAGGGATGAGTGTACGAGGGTGCAGCACCTTCGCGCCAAACCATGAAAGGCGCGCCGCCTCTGCATACGAGAGGTGCGGGAGCAGGCGTACATTGGCAACCATGCGTGGATCGGCTGTCAGCACGCCGTCTACGTCGGTATAAATGGAGACTTCAACACAATCGAGGGCTGAACCGATAACCGACGCGGAGTAATCCGATCCGTTGCGCCCCAGCGTGGTCACAAAGCCTGTAATAGTACGACCGATAAAACCTGGTGCCACCGGCACAATCTTTTGCTCGACCAGCGGATAAACCAGCTTATGAGCATTGGCCCGCGTCTCCTCCATCAAGGGATCAGCGCCAACTACTACGCCGAAAGGCTGCGTTGGATCGGGTGCAGGATGAGAGGTAATAATCACTTCCCGGTGCACCGGCTCTGCCTGCACGCCAAGCACTCGCAGCGCCGCAGCAACCAATCGTACGGATAGACGCTCACCCCAGGCAGCTACAGCAGCGGTATGCAGGTGTACTTCCTGTCCCTCTTCCGCCACCTCGCGCAACGCCCGCACATCCTGCTCAAGACCACACAGCGCGCTTTCAAGATCACGCTTTAGAGTGGCACATGCCCCCTCGTCCTCCACTATTTTCTCAGCCGCATCCAGATGTTTGCGCCGCAGTGCTTGTAATTCTTTCTCACAGGCCGCATGCTCGCCAGAGCACGCGTAACGGGCGATTCTCAGCAGCTGGTCGGTTACGCCTGACATCGCCGAGACGACAACGATTGGGAAGGGCTCACTCGCTTCTCTGAGCGTGCTGGCAACTATCGCTGCTACGCGCTGGATACGTTCTCCGCTGCCAACAGATGTTCCGCCAAATTTTAAGACACCAACAGAATCGTTCATCAGGATCAACCTCTATAAAAATCGGGTACCTTTGCGGGTACCCGTGCTATCATGCGTTATACGTTGACACGTTCACCCGCTGCCTTTACGGCGGCCTTCAGTCCCTGGTCCAGATCTTCAATCAGATCCTCCACGGTCTCCAGGCCAATGGAGAGGCGAATGAAGTCTGGAGTGACGCCAGTCTCATACTGCTCATCAGGCGCCAGTTGAGAGTGCGTAGTGCTGGCAGGATGAATAATCAGCGACTTGGCATCGCCAATGTTCGCCAGATGCGAGAACAGTTCAATATGTCGAAGCAACTGCTTGCCAGCCTCCAGGCCGCCCTTGATGCCAAAGCCGAGGATCGCGCCAAAGCCATGCGTATGATACTTCACCGCAAGATCATGCTGGGGATGGCTCTTGAGGCCGGGATAGCTCACCCAGTTCACCGCCGGATGCCCTTCGAGGAACTCCGCGATACGTAGAGCGTTCTGGCTATGGCGCTCCATGCGCAGAGGCAGTGTCTCCAGTCCTTGCAGGAAAAGCCAGGAATTGAAGGGCGTGGTCGCCGGTCCCAGGTCGCGCAGGAGTTGTACACGCGCCTTGATGATGTAGGCCAGGGGGCCAAGCGCCTCAACGTAGCGCAGCCCATGATAGGAGGGATCAGGCTCGGTCAACCCGGGGAAGCGCCCACTTGCAGCCCAATCGAATTTGCCTCCATCGACGATGACGCCGCCGATAGAGGTGCCATGCCCACCGATAAACTTAGTAGCAGAGTGAACCACGATATCAGCACCGTGCTTCAACGGCTGCACAAGATATGGCGTAGGCATCGTATTATCGATAATCAGGGGCAGGCCATTCTCATGTGCAATTGCGGCTACCGCGCTAATATCCAGCGTATCCAGGCGTGGATTGCCCACCGTTTCAGCATAGATGGCTTTGGTGCGGTCATTAATAGCTGCGCGGAAGTTCTCTGGATTGCGTCCATCTACAAAGCGTACAGTAATGCCAAGTTTCGGCAAGGTATAATGGAAAAGATTATAAGTCCCACCGTACAGGCTCGCAGAGGAGACGATTTCGTCACCAGCTTCCGCGATATTCAAAATAGCCAGCGACTCCGCAGCCTGACCAGAAGACACCGCTAGCGCACCAACACCACCCTCCAGGGCAGCAACACGGCGCTCAAAGGCATCTTGCGTCGGATTCATGATGCGCGTGTAGATATTACCAAACTGCTTGAGGGAAAAGAGATTCGCGGCATGCTCCGGGCTATCAAAGACAAATGAGGATGTCTGATAGATGGGAACTGCACGCGCTCCTGTTGCACTATCCGCTGTTTCCTGACCAGCATGTAAAGCAAGTGTTTCAAAACCGTAGCTACGATTGCTATTTAATGCCATGAAAACGTCACTCCTTGGGGCTTATCAATCTCCTTATTCCGCCAGAAACGCCGCTAGCGCGTCTGGCTCCGCCCATCTGGCGGGAAGGAAGTAATCGCGCCCCTGCGTTATAAAAGACGAAGGGCAGCGGCCATCTGCTCCCACTCTTTGAGGAAGGCATCATGGCCGTGCGGTGAGTCCAGTTCCACATACGTCGCATCACCACCGAGCGTATGTACTTTGTTCGCCAGCCAGCGTACATGTGCAGCAGGGAAGAGAAAATCTGAGCGAATACCCACAAACAGGGCTTTGCTGCGAATACGACTCAGCGCGGCTTCTATCGAAGGATAGCCTGCACTGACATCGTACAGATCCATCGCGCGACTGATATAAAGATAGCTATTGGCGTCAAAGCGGCGTGCCAGCACATCTCCGTGGTGATACAGGTAGTTCTCGACATCGAAGCGGCCGCCCGGGGCGCTATAGCCAGTCGGCGACGGGGCGTCACAGCGTTGGACCGGATTGCGTCCAAAGCGCAGTTCCATTGCTTCTTCGCTCTGATAGGTAATCATTGCCAGCATGCGAGCTATCGCCAGTCCCGTCGTTGGTCCCTGTCCTGGCGCATACTCTCCTCCCTGCCAGCGCGGATCAGCCATGATCGCCTGCCGTTCAACCTCACTGAACGCGACCGCCTGCGCAGTCAAAGCCGCTGTCGCTGCGACTACCGCAACCTTGCGTACCAATTCTGGATAGGTAACGGCCCATTCCAGGGCTTGTTGTCCACCAATCGAGCCACCTACGACTTTCGCCAGTTCACGCACTCCCAGGTGCTCAATTAATGCACGCTGCGCCCGTACCATATCGCGGATGGTGACAACTGGGAAACGCATACCATACGGGCGTCCAGTGCGCGAATTGATCGATGATGGACCAGTGCTGCCGTAGCAGCTTCCAATGACGTTTGAGCAAATAACGAAGTAGCGCGAAGTATCGATGGGGCGTCCCGGGCCAATTAACGGATTCCACCAGGCGACTTTCGGATCATCTGGCCGCTCAACATCGTGAGCATGAGCATTGCCTGTTAACGCATGTGTAATCAGGATCGCATTATCGCCAGCAGCATTCAACTTGCCCCACGTCTCATACGCCAGCGTCACGGGGCTAAGCTGACCACCATGCTCCAAAGGCAGATAATCAAACGTGTAGGTACACAGCGAGTTTTGTGTGGTAGCCGTGCCGGTGGTCTCCGGCACCCACACCCTGCTGTATTCCAATTGTGTCACCATCGCGCGCTCCTTCTTAACAATACAAGAAATTACCTATCACCAACCTGGAAAAAGGGAACAAAAAAACCCTCACCCTACAGGGGCGAGGGGTAAACGTCTTCGCGGTACCACCCTGATTTGTTGGTGCCTCACGGCGGCCAACCTTAGTGAGTGCTGTCACACATTCCAATCTTCTACGCGGCGACCCTCAGAATAACAGGGAGTCAGCTGCATTACACCTGACAACACTCTGACTGTAACGTAGTCCACGGCTCAGCTTACTTGCCCGAACGGGTTTTCAACTTGCGACTCGGAGGCCATTTTCAGTGCTGGTACGGCGTTGACTTCTCATCATCGTCAACTCTCTGTAGCCGCCCTGGCATTTACTCTTCCTCTTCACTGTCATTTCGGATATCTATTGAATTGTAAGGTACAACGGGTAAAACCTCACGGATTATTAGCAACACTCATATCCGTTCAGAAACCCCCAAAGGGGCACGGCGCTCCTCTCGGAGCTACGCTAGCGCGTCATCTGAACAGAAGGAAATATAACAAAAAAGCCCCACTTCTGGGGGCTTGGCTACTTCGCACATTCCCCTCATCTTGCGAAACGCCTTGAATACTTTATACATTCAAGCAAGCTTCGCCGGAATTGGCACCCTGTTTGCAACACTGCAAACGGGTTGCCGGGCTTCACAGGGCCGTTTCCCTCCACCTCTCTGGATGAGAGCAGTTCTAATTACTGCGCTATTCTCTTGTTCAGCGTTCTGTAATTCAGCAATTCTCTAGAGCTGATTATTTACTCGGTCATGTTTACTTTGATAAGTATACCTAAGGATAGAAAGGGCTGTCAAGGTCACAGAGCCATTATCAGGTGTACATATTACACATATTCCTGACTGCAAGCAACTACACATAGTACGTGCTTGACTTTCATCCCGTTTCTCTAGCGATTTGATGGCTCTACACGTGTTATCCAGAATTTTTTAAACGCCCGTTTCTGATGATAGCTTTCTCGCCTGCGGCGGGGATTCACAGGAA